>Ga0214473_10003648_pt1 | contig 18616 bp, 21 predicted proteins | sample RVTome_7_FD_203509 | JGI IMG/M metagenome (GOLD analysis project Ga0214473, IMG submission 203509) | Soil microbial communities from uranium-contaminated site in the Upper Colorado River Basin, Wyoming, United States - RVT98D197 | ecosystem: Environmental > Terrestrial > Soil > Contaminated >... | reverse complement strand
CGTCCGGTTTTGGGTAGAGTGACAACCTTTGAGGGGCGCCCATGGCCGAGGACGACGCGTTCCGCAAGGGGTTGGCGTTGGCCAGCCGGGTCGGCCTGGAGTTGGTCGCCGCCACGGTCCTGGGGGCAGGGCTGGGATACGGGCTCGACCGCTGGTTGGGAACGGGGCCGTGGCTGTTGGTCGTGGGCGTGGTGCTGGGGGCGGCCGCCGGGTTTCTCGCGGTGTACCGCCTGGTGAACGCCTCCGATGCGTAAGACAGAGATGGGCACATCGCAATGTGCCCCTACGAAACACCGATTGCGGGTTCTATGGAAAACCCACTTCATCATTTCGAGCTGCACCCGCTGATTCCCCTCTCGCTGTTCGGGATCGACATCTCGATCAACAAGGCGGTCGTGATGATGTGGATCGCGTCCGGTCTGGTGTTTCTGTTCTTTTCCGTCGCAACCAAGAGGCGCAGCCTGGTGCCCCGGCGGGTGCAGAACCTGGCCGAAATGGCGGTGGAGTTTTTACGCGGGCTAGTGGTGGAAAACATGGGTCCGCTCGGCCACAAATTCTTCCCGTTCATCGCCACCCTGTTTTTCTTCGTCCTCTTCGCGAACCTGTTGGGCCTGATCCCCGGCGCCTACACCGTAACCAGCCAGTTGATGGTGACGGGCTTCTTCGCGCTGGTGGTCTACGGCCTGAGCTTGGTTGTCGGCTTCGCGCTCCACGGGCTGCATTTTTTGACGATCCTGGCGCCGGCCGGCACGCCCGGCTGGTTGTTGCCGCTGATGGTGCCGATCGAGATCATCAGCCAGCTCGCGCGGCCCGTGACGCTGGCCGTCCGGTTGTTCGCCAACATGACGGCGGGGCACATCATCCTGATCGTGTTGTTCAGCCTGATGATGACCGCGCCGGTCTACCTCGGCTGGATGCCGTTCGGTTTCACCGTGGCGATCTACGGGCTGGAGTTGTTCGTGGCCTTCATCCAGGCCTATATTTTTACCATCCTGGCGTGCGTCTATCTGGGAGACGCCGTCAAACTACACTGAGGGGGCCTGTCCAGGAGCGGCCATCTGCTGCGTTGTCGCAACACGGTGCGTCCTCACGTACGAACCAGTACGCTCCGGGCGCAACGCGTGGTTCCGCCTTGCATCTGACCACTCCTGAACAGGCCCCTATAGGCGTATCTTTCACAGCGTACAGGTAGACTCAAAAAAGGAGAGCACGAATGGATTCATCGGCGGCGGCGTTGTTGGGCATGGGGATCGCGGCGGCGGGGTTCGGCGGCGCGGGGATCGGGATCGGCTACATCTTCGGCAAGATGATCGAAGCGACGGCGCGCCAGCCCGCGGCGGAGGCGAAGGTCGGCAAGTACATGTGGATCGGCTTCGCGCTGGTCGAAGCGATCGCGCTGTACGGGCTGGTGATCGCCTTCATCATCATGGGTCTGCGGGGATAGGAGCCTGTCGATGAACGGCCATCTGCTGCGTTGCCGCTGCGTTCCGGTGCGCACGTACCGACCACGTACGCTCCGCTCCGATACACAGGGCGCGCAGCGCGCGCCCGTGGCAATATTCGACGGGCCGACCACGTCGGCCCTGTGCGCCTTGCATCCGGCGCGTCCCTCAACAGGCTCCACAAACAGGAGTCTTTAAAGCCATGCCCCAATTCGACACGCACTTTCTGACACCCCTGCTGTTCTGGTCGGCGGTCTCGTTCGCGATCCTGCTGTTTCTCCTCAAGCGCTACGCGTTTCCCGCGATCACCGAGATCCTGGACGCGCGCGAGCGCGTGATCACCGAGAACCTCGCCAAGGCGGAACGGGCGCGCCAAGAGGCCGAGCGATTGCTCGCCGAGTACCAGGCCAAGCTCAAGGCCGCCCAGCAGGAAGCCACCGCGATGATCGACCAGGCCAGAAAACAGGCCCAACAGGTCGCCGAGGACAACCAGCAGCGCGTTAAGCAAGACACCGATCGGATGCTGGCGACGGCGCGCGAGGAGATGGCGCGCGAGCGGGTACGGGTGAGCAAGGAGCTCAAGGACCAGGCCGTCGAGCTGGTCATAGCCGCCTCCGAGCGCATCCTCAAGCGGAGCCTGACCGACGCGGACCAGAAGCGGCTGGTCAAAGAAGCGATCGACCAGTTGAATTAACGGTGTGACCACGGCATCGTAGGGGCAAGATGTCCCGCTACCGCGCCGTTCTGTTTGACCTCTGCGACACGCTCGTCCATTTCGACGCCGAGCGCCTGCCCTTGATCGAGGTCGGGGGGCTACCCACCCGCTCGACGGCCCAGGCGATCCACCACGCGCTCCCCGCCGTCCCTCCCATCCCCTTCGAGACGTTCCACGCCTGCCTGCTGGCCGTCACCGCCGAGATCGCCGCCGCGCGCGAGGTGGACGACCGCGAGGTCACGTCGCGCGAACGGTTTCAGCGGGTCCTGACGAGACTCGGCGCCGAGGCGACCCCCGATGCCGCCGACCCCCTGGTCGTCGCGCACATGACCCGGCTGGCGGACGCGCTCGTCCTGCCCCCGCACCACCGAGAGGTGGTCGCGTCGCTCGGCCGCACTCACCGCCTTGGGATCGTCACCAACTTCGACCACGCGCCCACGGTGCACGACGTCCTCGCGCGCGACGGCTTGAGCGGGCATTTCGAGGTCGTCGTCATCTCCGGCGAGATCGGCTGGCGCAAGCCGCACCGGATGCTGTTCGACGCCGCGATCGAGCGTCTCGGCGTCAGAGCGGACGAGGCGCTCTTCGTGGGGGACAACTTCGAATTGGACGTGGTGGGCGCGACCCGGGCCGGTCTCGCCGCGGCGTGGTACACGCGGAGGCGGCAGGTCGATCGCGAGACCGGCCATCCAGTGATCGCCGATCTGGCAGACCTCTGTCGTCTGGCCTAAGACCCGTCCTCTTCGGGAGGGGCGTACGGCCGTACGCCCCTACGGGGGGAAGGCGAACCGCACCTCTTCGGCACGCTCGCACGCCATCCCAACAAGATCGGGAATCTTCAGCCGCGCCTCGGCGGCCTCCAGTTCCCCCACCGTCGATTTCGTCGCGGGGTGCTTGGGCGTGAACAGCGTGCAGCAGTCCTCATCGGGCTGGATCGAGATCTCGTACGTCCCGATCGCTTGCGCCTGGTGGACGATCTCCTCCTTATCCATCCCCACTAAAGGGCGCAGGATTGGCATCGTCGCGGCGGCGTCGATCGTCGCCATGTTGGGTAGTGTCTGCGAGGCCACCTGGCCCAGCGCCTCGCCGGTGATGAGCGCCTGGGCGCGGACGCGTTTGGCGATGTCCTCGGCAATGCGCACCATGAGACGGCGATAGACCACCACGCGCAGGGGCGGCGGCACGGCCAGGACGACCTCGCGCTGGACCTCGCCGAACGGAACGAGGAACAGGCGGGAGGTGGACTGATACCGGGTCAGCAACTCGGCCAGCTCCCGGGCTTTTTCCTGCGAGGCGCGCGTGACGAACGGGTGGCTGTGAAAGTGGACGAACACGACGTGCGCGCCGCGCTTCATCATCCGGTACGCCGCGACCGGCGAATCCAGGCCGCCGGAAAGCAGGCACGCGACGCGCCCCGAGATCCCGGCGGGTAGCCCGCCGGGCCCCGGCGTCCGGTCGAGCGAGAGCAGGAAGCCTTTCTCGATGACTTCGACGTAGATCGTCAGCTCGGCGCGTTCCAGGTCCACCCGCGCGCCGGTCAAAGATTTGACCAGGGTCCCCAGTTCGACGTTGATCTGGTTCGAGGTCAGCGGAAAGCGCTTGTTCCCTCGCTTGGCCGAGATCCGGAACGAGGCGAAACGGAGGGGCTTGATCGTGTCGGTCACGGCTTCGGCGAGGCGATCCATGTCGAGCGGCCCCCAGCGGGCGATCGCGAAATTCGCGACGCCGAACGTGCGCGCCAGCCGCGCGCGAACCTCCCCCTCGTCCGCCGCGTCCGGCAGCGCCACGAGCAGCCGGCCCTCCGGCCGCTCGATCGCCCCCGCACCGGTGCCCTTCAACCCGCGCTGGAGATTCCTTACCAGGCGCTGGAGGAAATAGGCGCGGTTGCCTTTTTTGAGCGTCAGCTCGTGGTAGTGGACGAGGGCGTAGCGCACGGGCGTACGATACAGGACGCCCGAAGCGGTTGCAAGGCGCGGGGCGCAAAGGGCCTCGCCGGTGTCTTACGCCGTGTTCGCCGTGATCGCCCGGTCCACCGACCACTTCCCCCCGCCCGCGATCATCAGCGCGATGCTCATCGCGAGCATGAGGAGGTGATATTCGTAGCCTTCGCCGGCTTGCTTCCCGGACCAGTTCATGAAGAAACCGTTGGGCAGGTGGACGAGCCAGATCGCGCCCACCATCACGCACGCGATGCCGAAGGCGGCAAAGCGCGTGACGGCGCCCGCGACCAGCATCACGGCGCCGACCGACTCGGCCATGATGACAAGGAACGCCAATACCGCCGGGATGTGCATCTGACCGGTAAACGCCCCCATCGTGCCCGAAAATCCGTACCCCCCGAACCAGCCGAAGAGCTTCTGCGCTCCGTGGGGGAACATCACGACCCCGAGCACGACGCGAAGCACCAGACTCGACCATGCATCGTCCGTCCTCAACAGTGCGTTCATGGCCTTCCTCCTTTTACGCGATGGGTTGTTGCATGAGCCGCCGGATGACCGGGCCGTTGGCGGGGGGAAACCGGTGGTCCCCCAGTTCCGACGCGGCCACCCACCTGATCTCCGCGCACCCGATGGCGCGTGGAACCCCGCTGACCAGAATCCCCTGGAAGACATGCAGGGCGACCGTGGCGTGCGGATAGGCATGGACGACCCGTTCGCACAGCTCGCCGACCGCGATCTCGACGCCGAGCTCCTCGCGGACTTCCCGCACAAGACACGCCTGAAGCGACTCGCCGGTTCTCCGCTTACCGCCGGGGAATTCCCAGAAACCGCCCAGGACGGCGTCGTCCCGCCGACGCGCGATGAGGTAGCGTCCGCCCCGCTCGATCAGGGCCGCGGCAACGTCAACGGTCGGAACGGGGTCTGGCGCGTCGGGGGACATGAGAGCGCGGGCCGGGGTACGTGTGGCAGATCGTCCGCATCGTGCACGCGGCGCAGGCGGGACGCTTGGCCGTGCAGACGGTCGCCCCGAAATCCATCAGCGCCTGGTTGAAATCGTACCCCTTGCCGCGAGGGATCAGCGCCTCCGATAGCGCCCAGAGCCTGGTCCGAACGGCCGCGCGCTTGGGATCGCCCTTCGCCAGAAACACCCGGTGGAGGACGCGGGCCACGTTGGTGTCCAGGATCGGCGCGTCGATCCCGAACGCGAAGCTGCGGACCGCCCCGGCGGTGTACCGGCCGATGCCCTTCATCGACAGGAGGTCCTCCTCATCGCGGGGGATCGCGCCCCCGTACCGGGCGACCGATTCGCGCGCGATGCCGTGCAGCCTCACCGGACGGACGTTGTATCCCAGCGGATACCACGTCTTCCGGACGTCGTCGACATCCGCCTCGGCAAGGTGTTCCACCGTCGGGTATTTCTCGAGGAACTCGTGGTACTTGGGAATCACGCGCTCGACCTGCGTTTGCTGGAGCATCACTTCCGAGACCAGGATCTCGTAGGGGTCGGTGGTTTTGCGCCACGGGAGATCGCGCCCGTGGACCCGGTACCAGGAGAGGAGGCGTCGCTGGAACGTGCGGCGTGTGCCGGGGTCGATCCGGGGAGCGCGCGGGCCGCCCATGACGTCAGAGCGAGGCGAGCAGCTTTTTGGCGTCCGTGACGAACTCGCCTTCCGGCGCGCTCTTGAGGTATTCCTCCAGGTGCTTTTTCGCGTCCCGCTTCTTGCCCTGCTTGGCCTGGACCGCGGCGATCTGATAATGGGTTGCGGTGAACCTCGGGTTGAGATTCAGGGTCGCCTCGAACTCCTGCACCGCCGCGTCGAGTTTGCCCTGGCGGCTGAAGACCACGCCGAGGTTGTACCGGGCGTCGAACAGGACCGGGAAGAGCTTGATGACCTGCTGATAGGCGTCGGCCGCTTCCCCCAGGTTGCCCCGCTTCTGGTATGCGTTCGCGAGGTGGAAGTAGATCATGAAGTGTTCGCTGTCGTGCTCCAGGGCCCGCTTGAAGTACGCGATCGACGAGTCGAGCTTGCCGTCGGCGAGGGCGATCTCGCCGAGCCGGGTGTTGACGTTGCCGACGTAGGGGTTGAGCTGGGCCACCTCGCGGTACGCCGCCGCGGCGGCGCCGGGTTTGCCCATGCGCGCGTAGACCTGCCCCAGTTCGAAAAACGCGCTTGCGAGGTCGGGGTTCGCGGTGAGCACCGCCGTGAACTCCAGTTCGGCTGAATCCAGCTTGTCCTGCTTCCGGTACATGACCCCCTTCTGGAAATGGGCCATGTAGAAGTCCTTGTCCTGCGCGAGAATCTTGTCGTACTCGGCGATCGCGTCGTCGTCCCGGCCCATCTCGGCCAGGGTGTTGGCGAGGTCGTAGCGCCGGGCGAGATTCTTCGGCTCCTGGTCCAGGGCCTGCCGATACACCGCGAGCGCCTTGTCGTACTCGCGGGTGTGGCGATACGCCCCGCCGAGGCGCTCGTACACCTCGGGGGTCTTCATTTTGAGGTCAACTGCCTTGGTATACTCTGCTATGGCGTCGGTCCACCGCTCCTGTTCCTCGTAGACCTGGCCCAGCAGGACATGGGCCTCCGGGTATGCGGGTTTGAGTTGCAGCGCGTGCTGGAGGGCTTCGATTGCCTCGTCGCTCCGGCCGAGGGCCCGAGCCGCCACCGCCAGCCGATAGCGCGGCTCCGGCGCCGTCGGCGACTCGACAATCGCCCGCCGGTACGCCTCGGCGGCCTGCTGATAATTCCGCTTCGCTTCGAATGCCTTGCCGTCGTCCAGCGGACTCGACCCGGCCCCGGCCGTCGCGACCGCCACGCAGAACCCGACCGCCGCAACCGCCGCCCCCCACAATCCCTCCCTGCGCCATCCTCGCATCATGAGGCCTCCCTGGCTTTCTCGTGTCGGGCGAACGCTCCCTCGATCCGCCCGTGCCGCGCGCGCCCGAGACAGGGTATCACCGCGGCCAGTTAATGTCGATGGCCGTGATCGTGCTGGTGGCCGGCCTTCGACGGCGCGCCGCCACCTGAATCCTGCGCCACGAACACGTAGAGGACGAGTCGCTCGGCACCCGCGTTGGTCACGCCGTGGTCCGACCCCGCCGGCGCGAGCACCGCCTGCCGGGGGCCGACCTCGAACCGGTCCGCGCCGACCTGAATCTGGGCACGTCCCTCGATCACCAGATAGACCTTGTCGGCGTCCCCGTGGCTGTGGGCCTTTTGCGCCTGACCCGGCTCCAGACAGTAGAGATCGCAGAACATCCGCGGCGTTTCGAAGAGTCCGACCTTCTGCATCTTGTCCGCCGCGAACCGGCGGAGCCCGTTCAGATCCTTGACCTCGGCCATGCGCCTCCCCTCTCCTCTCACCCGTGCCGCGCTTCCAAGTACCGCTCCGCGTCGATCGCGGCCATGCACCCCGTCCCCGCGGCGGTGACGGCCTGGCGGTAGACCGGATCCTGCACGTCGCCCGCAGCGAACACGCCCGGGACGCTGGTCTTCGTCCCCTCGCTCGTCACCAGATACCCCACCTCGTTCATCGCCAACTGCCCCTGGAACAACCGCGTGTTGGGCTGGTGGCCGATCGCGACGAACACGCCGTCGCACGGCCGTTCGGTCACCGTCTGGGTCTGAAGATGCCGCAGGCGGACCGCCTCGACCCGGTCGGCGCCGAGGATTTCCTCGACCGCGCTGTTCCAGACAAAGTCGATCTTGGGATTGCGGCGGGCCCGGTCCTGCATGACCTTCGACGCGCGCAGCTTGTCGCGCCGGTGCACAACGGTCACCTGCGAGGCGAATTTCGTCAGGAACGTCGCCTCCTCCATCGCGGTGTCCCCGCCGCCGACCACGAGCACGCGGCGATCCTTGAAAAAGAAGCCGTCGCACGTGGCGCACGCGGACACGCCGTGGCCCATCAGCCGCCGCTCGGACTCCAGGCTCAGGAGCTTCGCGGACGCGCCGGTGGCGATGATCAGGGCCTCGCACGAGTGCTCGGTCTCACCCTCGACCCAGAGGCGAAACGGCGGGCCGGCAAGATCGACCTTGGTCACGTCGCCGCGGACGAACCGGGTGCCGAAGCGCTCGGCCTGCGCCCGCATCTCGGCGATCAGGTCGGGCCCCATGATTCCCTTCGGGAATCCCGGATAATTCTCGACGTCGGTGGTGATGGTGAGTTGCCCGCCCGCCTGCGTGCCCTCGATGAGAACCGGCGAAAGGTTCGCCCGCGCCGCGTACAGCGCGGCGGTGAGCCCGGCCGGCCCCGATCCCAGGATGATGACGGACTGCATGCCCCCTCCGATCCCGCCCGCGGCGTCGGCGACGCTCGTCACCGCACCACGCGGCGCGTGCAAGACCGGTATCGTAGCATTCCGGCGCGCGTCAAATCAACGGGCGCGCCACAACGGGCGCGCCGCCTTGACAAGCCGGAATGGACACGGTATGGTCGTGCGGCTCGCGACGAACGGATCGAAAGGATATCCCTGATGGCTATACTCCGTAAAACGCCGTGGCTTTTGATTTTCTTCGTGGTCGTGGGCGGGTTGTTCGGGGGGCTGGTGGCCGAGATCCTGCGCGCGGTCGCCCCGACCGGCCCGATCAGCCGGCTGTTCCTCGAAAACCTCACCCTCGGCATCACCACGCCCATCACGGTCGACCTCTACCTGTTGACGGTCACCGTCGGCGCCGCGTTGAAGATCAACCTCCTCAGCGTGATCGGCGTGCTGATGGGTGTCTACATCTACCGGCAGGCGTAACGAGCCCGATTCGTCACCGCTCGGTCTCCGTGGCAGCGGCCACCAACACGCAGAACCACAGTCCCAATACATGCTCGTCGTCGAAAACGGCTATCCGGATGGCTGAGCCAGCGTCTCAGCGGCGCAGCAGTCCTGCTGAACGGGACCGAAGTCATTCGTAAAAAGAGAGAAAATTAGTACGTCAGGAGGAGGCGGTCGGCAACAACTTCGCCTTCCAGAGATTTCCCGTTCATTTGAAAACGCTTTAACATTGAGCGACCACAATTCACAATGACCTCTCGTTCAAATAGTCCTTCAGGAATCCGCAGGTCACATATTTGACTTCCCGAACGCTTTGTTCCGTCAATGCTCAGGGCAACATAGACCCCGCGGGATTTACACGCATCAGTGGCGAGAAAAAGATCATTGAGCTTAAAAGATTGGCCTCCGTACAATATGGCCTGACTGTAGCTGTAGGGGGGATCACAGTAAATCAAATCCCCCTCCTTGGCCATAGCCATCGCTTCTTGAAATCCCACATGGGCAAAGGTTGCTCCTTTTACACGCCGATGCCATTCGTCGACTCGCTTGGAGAAGCTCGCTGGTGGGATAGGATTATGAATACCGCAGGGTGTCGATATATACCCGTCGGCTTGACGAAATCTGACCACACCCCCGTAACACGATCGAGACAAAAACAGCAGATCGGCCCCATTGGGATTAGAATTGTACGCGGCTTTAATTCGATTAAAAATCTCTGTTTTGTCACCATCCATCAGAGCCTGCCATCGTTCGGCGTACCATTGCTTTACTCTTTGAGGAGATATTTTTAATGTCCGCCAGATCTCAACGAGCGGTTTACAAATATCTGAGGCAAACGCCTTTTGGGGAGACAACGTCCCCAAAAGAGCGCCACTTCCGAGGAAAGGCTCAATATAATTGCCAAATGTTTCTGGGAAATACGAGATGATTTGATTAGCGAATCGCTGCTTATTGCCGACCCACTTTAGAAGTTGCGTCCTGAACGGCTCTACGCGGTGCGATTTCTTATCCTCAAATAAAAGAAGCTGCACATCGCCCTCCTTTACAGCACCCGTATCAACCGGCCGCGACAATAACCTAATTTGGGTTACTTAGTCAACCCCCTCTATAATGCTGCCGTGCCTAAGCACAGGACCAAGCGCCAAGAAGAGCGTCTGCAAGATTGCCTCCGCCAGATCAGGCAAGAGGCCCGATTAAGTCAGGTTGATCTGGCCAAGCGTCTCGGCCAGCCTCAATCCTACGTCAGCAAGTACGAGCGTGGAGAGCGGCGTTTAGATTTGCTGGAACTGCACCAAGTTTGCGCAGCCGTGGGCATTCCTTTGGCGGAATTCGTTCGGCGATTCGAGGAGTCTCTTAAGTGAAGCCCAAAGCGGAGTTTTTGAAGCAGCCGAAGTCCTTTTGGGCAAATGTTCGAACCATCAGTCAACATGCGGGCTATACCGATAGGAAAACTCGAACAATAAAAACTTTCTCAATCGACGGAATAAAGATTGCACTAGAGCAACTCGGCCTCCAAACAAGCCATGTCATAGACGACGGCCGCACGACCAACACTGGCAAGATGTTGGTTGGGTATTTTCAGCATCGAGCCGACGTGCTGAATAATTTTGTTGAGCCACGTTTAATGAACGTCACGCGTGCTAAACGGGAGTTCGGAAAGCTTCGCTCAACGCTCCGCCCCCAATGTCCAATTCCGATGAATAAACAGAAGGGCACAAAGAAGACGTATGCGTATCTGACTGGAATTATAAACATGCTGATTGAGGCAACTGCTGGTGGATCGCCCTGCGATTATGATCCACGAGAACTGACCACGATCACTCGTTCGGGAATCCCCCTCCGAACGCTGGCACGGCGAGTAGATGGCGCTTTCCCAGCAGCAGTTAATCCGGTCGCAGTGTGGGAAATAAAAGAATATTATTATACGACGACATTTGGTAGCCGTGTAGCCGATGGTGTCTACGAAAGCCTTTTAGATGGGATGGAGCTTGAGGAGCTCCGCGAGCACGAGCAGTTCCATGTGAAACATTACCTTATGATAGACTCTCACTTCACGTGGTGGAAATGTGGCCGATCCTATTTATGCCGTGTGATCGATCTACTTCACATGGGCTATTTGGATGAAGCGTTATTCGGTTATGAAGTAGTAGAGAGAATGCCTAGTTTGGTTAGAGAGTGGGTATCGCTCGCCTCCGAACGCAGAACTTGAGCCTGCCCCGGACTCACGTCTTTTGCTATACAGGCTCTTCAGTGGTCAACCCCTCGGGATCAGGTCTTGCGCTGCAACATTTTGTAGGGCGGCCGCTCCGAACCGGGCTGATAATTGCTATTAACTGTGTGATTGCAAGACCGTCCCCATTTTCCAATCACCGCCTCACTCGCTGGCGCACCGCAAGAGCGAAGAGTCCGAGGAGCAGGGGCCCCAAAATGGACTGAAGAATTTTGAAATACCGGCCTAGTTCGCGGTCCAAGACAAATTCGTCCGTTGTGAGCAGAAGTGAGGCAGCGATGCTGAGGCGTAATGCCTTCACAAAGTTATCCGCGCTCAGACTTGTCTGAAACCGCTTTGTGGGGCCGGGAGGCGCAACGGTATTCGATTGCGTTAAAGATCCATCAACTGCTGACCTTTCACCTGGCGTACCAGAGCTAGATATGGATGACCCTGGCGCATCTAACGCCGGCGGGACGCTCGTAGGTAGGCGGCCGGATATCGTGTCCCGTTCTGGCATAGGGACTCTAACAATTAAAGCAACCTCGGGCCCGTCAGGCCCTAATGTAAGACCTGAACAGATCGGACACAAATAGAAGAACGTCCCACCAAACACAAGGAAACAAAACCACGCTAAAGGTTTAAGGTATTGTTCACCATAACCACTCAGTGTTCCATAGAGACTGAGGACAATTTTAGAAGGCCATACGGTATCAGGGTTGCTCTGAAGCATTCGCTTCTCTCCGAAGTGGAAATCCCCAGCTCGCTCATAATCTCCCTGCCTCTCATAGCTCTGCTTAATCGTTCTATACAGGTGCTCCAGCTCAGCCCGCGCCCGCTCGACAAGCGGCTCGGCGATTTCATCAAATGCAATAAGATGATCGCCCCGCCTCGGCCAAGTACTGTGTCGGAATTCAACATACCTACAATCCGTATCGTGAAAACGGCATTGACGTAGATCAGCATACTGAAAGAGCACCCTACTAGATACGTGAAGCGTAGGCCTAAAAGTAATTTTGCAACCGGCGAAGATCAGCTCGTCTCTCTCGCCGATAAACAAGACGTCTCCGTAAAATACGGTATGTGAGAAGTTGGCGAATGATCGCCAAGCCGTCCGCGAGAAATCTACCGCCTTGTTGAAGATTGAACCGGCAAAGTTTCCGAGCTCATAAAACGACGTTCGCACGAAATAGGCTTCTGCATCAAATTGGGCCCATGAAAAGGTCACTCGACGACGGAATGAAACTGCTTGAAACCGAGCCGCTTGTTCGAATGTTACGTGGGAAAAATCACTTAAACCGAAGAAGATGACGCGCACAAATTGGCTATTCTTGCGAAAGACCGTGCGACAAAAAGATGCCGCGCCTTCAGGGGTTTCGGCACAGGCGAATCGTACTTTTGAGAAGCGAACATTGTCTTTAAAATCAACCTCGATAAAACTTGCGCTTCGTTCAAACTGCACCTCCTGAAACACTGCATATCCATTGAAAATCGCCGCGTTGAAGTCGGTGTTGTTCCTGAAGCGGGTGCTATCGAATAGAACCGTTGCGAACACGGCATGTTTGAAAAACGCTTCTTCAAAGGTCACGTTCTCGAATCTGGCCAATCCCTCAAAGCGGGCCCCTGAGAACACCGCCAGGCGGAACTTGCTACCAACGAAGATGGCGTCATGGTGAAAAGTAACATCGTCAAACACTCCGTAGGCCAGAAATTCCGAATCCGAAAAGAATGTCAAATTGTGAAATGAACTGTCCGTGAATTTAACGTTGCGCCAGAATTTCGTTTTGGTAAAATCTGCGACGGATTGAAAATTAGCATGATAAAATAAGGTTTCTCGATAGAAGGTAGCACCTGAAAAATTTGCCGACAGAGTAAAGTTCGTACGCCGAAAGTCGGCGCCCCTCATGAAGACCGCATTAGAAAAGTCGGCATGGCCATCAATGGTCCTGTCGGAGAAATCAGTCTCGGCCGGGAAGACCACGGCTGCTAATTCATACCCTCTTACTGAAAGATGGGCATCGAAAGCTGTAGCGAATGCCGAGGAATCTTTATCGTGCTTTTGAGAGTGAAGAATGCAAAAACCAGCCTCTGGGTCAGCCTCGTCAGTTAGCTCGCAGGTCTCGAAATGCTTGCAGTTTGGCATCACTAGGTCGTCACTAATAAGCGTTCGTCATTCATCGATAACCAGTTTTTGCTGCTCTAATCAGCTGATGCCCATTACCACGGCAATTAAAATCCCAAAATTATCATAGAGACAATGAGCTTCTTAGGTGTTCGCGTTATCCTCAAAAACAACCGTTTTTGAATTTCTCGTTAAATGTTTTTCATACAGCACGAGCACTACGAGTCCTTTTGGGGATTAACTTAGAAAAATATTCTACGGGGTCCGCCGCATCCTTGCCCCCGATCACTTTCACCTCTGGAAAGGGCCAAATTTGATTCACTTTAAAAGCTTCGATGCCCACCTCATTTAGTGTGTCCGTATATTCGTTTCGACAAGATTCATCGATCATACTTTGGGCCCAAGCCGCAGTGCTTCCAGCGAGCAGATCAACGTACTGGAGCTGGAGATGGGCTTTAGAATCTACAAAGCGTGTTTGTTTTACGTTTAGCGGAAACTGCCACTTGCGTCTGTCGTACCCAACTACAGCAGGAGGAACCCCTGGACTTACCAGTGCATCCCAGATCCATTGTTCCCGAGACATATTGGAGGATTTGTCATGAATGACTTCAACGAACCCCTCTTTCCCTTGTCGCCAATGATTTATGATCGCAAGCGCTGTGGGAAAGGCTAGATCTAGCGAACGAGCAGGCAGCGAGAGAAGATATTGATATCCCAATATTCTTTCGCCACCTAGGAAATAAACTAAGATTTCTTTTGTTTGTTGATCAACCAGATTGTAGTCCGCATATATACCGTTCCAGAAAACACGATAACTTTTAGGGGTTGGCCTTCTCATCATCTCTTGGAATCGCCGGAGATGTTTCCTTAAGAATCTAGAAGACTGAAAAGTTCGCAAACAAAAAAAGCACACATTTGATAGAGCAATATTTGCTCCTTTCCGATAAAGATCTATTCCGCTTTTATGTAAAGCAGGCTCCACCCACAAATCAATTAGTTTGGTTACCAGTGCGAACTCTTTATTTATCGTGAACGTAGCAAAAGCTGAGTTTCTTTCCTTAATCGTCTTAACGAATTCAATGATCCTTTTCCGACCGGACGCGCTTCTCCGAAGGACTGAGTGTTTTAATTCCGCTGTTTTAATTCCTGTGAAAACTTGCCGATAAATAGCCTTACACTCATTGTCAAACAAGTTTGTAGAAGCGAGAACAAAGATCGGCTGTTCAGTATTGATGAGATCTTCGCCTGTATAGCCGCTTTCGTCTAAATACAATCTCATTACCACGTTGTGCCCAGCGTCCTAATAAATTAGGAGCAGAAACGAATTGCGGAGATTAAAAAGAGATAGCCAGACGTATTCTAGATTCATAGAGTTCTCAGATCAAGATCATTTCGTTTTGGCCCCTAACGGAGCAGATCCAGAAACCGCGAACAATCAACGCGCGCCGGCACCAAAAAACGCGGAGGTTTGTGACCGCATCCGCAGGCATCACGTGCTCCCCGGCCTGGCCCGCCCGAGCATCCGCTGTTTCATCTCGCGGACCGCGTGTAGTAATTCGGCCTTGGATCAGCGCATCCAACTCGATGCTATTCTCCAGCATCATTTCCTGTAGCGCGACAACCTCGTCTCGCTTCGTCATCGATTGCCCCGAAACATCCCAACGGGCGTGATCAGATTAGCGCCCGGGAAGGTGGTCATCGCGCCAGCGCCGCTTCCTTCAATCCCTCGATCTGATCCCGCAACTGCGCCGCACGTTCGAAGTCCAGGCGTTTGGCGGCATCCTTCATCTGGCGTTCCAGGGTCTTGAGCAGGGCGGGGAGCTCCTCCCGCGGCACGTAGGACGCGGCGGGCTCCGCCGCGATCGGCACCGTCCCGTAATCGGCCTCGCTCGCCTCGCAGAGCACCTTCGGAATCCCCTTCGGTGGTCGCTCCGCGTAGCCACATTAACGCCTATACACACCTGATTTATCTACATTTTTTCGCATTGACGCTTTATCTAATCGGGGATACGCTTATCTTCCGTGATAGACCTTGAAAGGAGGTCGACAATGAACAGGTTAATGATGGGCAAACTGCATGTTCGTTCCGCGATCCTGGCCGCGGTTCTGGGGGCTGCGGCTGTTCCAGGGGTCGCACAGGCCGTCAACGAGATGGAACCAAACAATCCTGTCTTGTCCGCCCAACAGCTGACCATCATCGTCGAACAAGGCCAGCCCACCGGCGGAGCAACCGCCGATGGCGTTCTTGGGAACCTGACCGGGGCTCCGGTTCTGGATCTCGATTTTTACGTGCTCCGTGGGCGGGAGGGGGACGTTGTGACCGTCGATATTGACGGCGGAATGGGCGGCGTCCGGAATGTCGATACGATTCTCGGCATTTTCGGACCCGGCCCAACGTACACGCTTCTGCGTTATAACGACGACGCGGGCTACCCGCTGGATACGGGATCGACGCATTCCAATGATTCCCGCATCACCAATTTCAGGTTGCCGGCAACCGGTGACTACACGGTGGGCGTCAGCAGCTACCCGCGTCACTTCACGAATGGCGGCACGACCACCTCAACCGCGTTGAACAACACTTCGAATGGCGACTATACCTTGGTGATCTCGGGCGTGACTTCCCCGGTGCTGCACATCAGCATCGACATCAAGCCCGGCGATGGCAACTCCCTTGCTCCAATCAACCCCAAGTCAAAGGGCAAGATACCCGTTGCGCTGCTGGGATCCCGGGACTTCAGCGTGTCTGACGTCGATGTCACCTCGCTCACGTTCGGACACACGGGCGACGAAGCCAGCCTGAGCAAATGTGGTGGCCGTGAGGACGTCAACGACGACGGTTTTCTGGACATGGTCTGCCACTTCGACAACCAGCTTGCGGAATTTTCTGCAGCGGATGCGGAAGCCATTCTCAGGGGTAAGTTGGACGGCGGCGCGGCAGCCATACTCGGCGGTAAGTTGGACGGCGGCCGCGGACGCGTATTTGAAGGGCGCGGTTTGCTGAAGGTGATGCCGGCGAAGGCCGTGTACTAACCGCGATGGGGTAAGACGGGCCCCGGCGCCCCCAACGAGCCGTTGCTCAAGGGGGAGCCGGGGCCTCTTTTTTTGTCACGCAGGCACCCGGTGGAGACGTGGAATGGGAAATGTCTCAGAACCCGCTCGGTACAAACCGGGCACATGGGTGACACTGCTAAGATGGCTGACCTTCGGGAGGTTGGCCATGCCCTGGCTGGAGACGTCACTCATGGAAGAACGCGACGCTTCATCACCGATCACCGGCGGAACCTATACACGATGGCGGAGGTTTGTGACCCTGTCCGCCGGCATCACGTGCTCCCCGGCCTGGCCCGCCCGAGCATCCGCTGTTTCATCTCGCGGACCGCGTCCAGTAATTCGGCCTCTGTGATGATCCCCTTATTGAAAAGGACTTGGATCAGCGCATCCAACTCGATGCTATTCGCCAACATCATTTCCTGTAACGCGACAACCTCGTCTCGCTTCGTCATCGATTGCCCCGAAACACCCCAACGGGCGTGAACACATTAGCCACCGGGAAGGCGCTTATCGCGCCAACGCCGCTTCCTTCAATCCCTCGATCTGGTCGCGCAACTGCGCCGCGCGTTCGAAGTCCAGGCGCTTGGCGGCGTCCTTCATCTGGCGCTCCAGGGTCTTGAGCAGGGCGGGCAGCTCCTCCCGCGGCACGTAGGACGCGGCGGGCTCCGCCGCGATCGGCACCGTCACATAGTCGGCCTCGCTCGCCTCGTACATGGCCTTCGGAATCCCCTTCTGGATCGACAGCGGCGTGATGCCGTGCTCGCGGTTGTACGCCTCCTGGATCGCGCGGCGGCGCGTGGTCTCGTCGAGCGCCCACCGCATCGAGCCGGTCACCGCGTCGGCGTACATGATCACCTCGCCGTTCACGTGCCGCGCGGCGCGGCCGGCGGTCTGCACGAGCGAGGTCCGCGACCGCAGGTAGCCCTCCTTGTCCGCGTCCAGGATCGCCACCAGCGAGACCTCCGGGATATCCAGGCCCTCGCGGAGGAGGTTGATCCCCACCAGCACGTCGAACGTGCCCATCCGCAGCTCGCGGATGATCTCCATCCGCTCCAGCGTGTCGATTTCGGAGTGCAGGTAGCGCACGCGGACGCCGAGGTCCCGGTAGTAGTCGGTGAGGTCCTCGGCCATGCGCTTGGTGAGCGTGGTGACCAGCACCCGCTCGCCCCGGTCGATCCGGCGGCGGATTTCGCCGAGCAGGTCGTCGACCTGGCCGGTCGCGGGCCGGACGTCGATCCGCGGATCGATGAGCCCCGTCGGGCGGATGAGCTGCTCGACCACGGTCCGCCCCGACTTCCCCAGTTCGTACGGCCCGGGGGTCGCCGAGACGTAGACGGCCTGGCGGACGAGGCGTTCGAACTCGGGGAAGGTCAGGGGCCGGTTGTCGAACGCCGACGGGAGCCGGAACCCGTACTCGACCAGGTTCTTTTTCCGCGAGCGGTCGCCCTCGTACATCCCCCCGATTTGCGGGATCGTGGCGTGGCTTTCATCCACGATCAGCAGAAAGTTCTTGGGGAAATAGTCGATCAACGTGGGCGGCGGCTCCCCGGGGGCGCGGCCCGAGAGGTGGCGCGAGTAGTTCTCGATCCCCTGGCAGAAGCCGATCTCGCGGATCATCTCCAGGTCGAACCGCGTGCGCTGCTCGATTCGCTGGGCCTCGAGCAACTGGCCGCGCTGGGTATAGTAGGCGATCCGTTCCTGGAGTTCGGCCTCGATCCCGGCGAGGGCGCGCTCCATCCGGTCAGGAGGAATCACGTAGTGACTGCCGGGGTAGATCGGCGCCTTGGACACCCGGCGCACCACCTGGCCCCGTAGCGGGTCGATCTCGGCGAGGGATTCGATCCGGTCGCCGAACAGCTCGATGCGGATCGAGTGCGCCTCGGCGGACGCGGGAAACACGTCGATCACGTCCCCGCGCACGCGGAACGTGCCCCGGTGAAAGTCGATGTCGTTGCGCTCGTACTGGATGTCGACCAGACGAGCCAGAATCTCCTCCCGGCTGATCGTCATCCCCTCTTCGAGCGCCAGCAGCATCCCGTGGTAGGCCTCCGGCGAACCCAGACCGTAGATGCACGACACCGAGGCGACGATGATGACGTCGTTCCGTTCGAACAGCGAGCTGGTGGCGGCGTGGCGCATCCGATCGATTGCGTCGTTGATGGCCGTGTCCTTCTCGATGTAGGTGTCGGTCTGGGGGAGGTAGGCCTCCGGCTGGTAGTAATCGTAATAGCTCACGAAGTAGCCAACGGCGTTCCCGGGGAAAAACGACTTGAACTCGTGGTAGAGTTGGGCCGCGAGCGTCTTGTTGTGGACGAGCACGAGCGTGGGGCGCTGGACCCGGGCGATCACGTTGGCCATGGTGAAGGTCTTGC
>Ga0214473_10003647_pt1 | contig 18617 bp, 23 predicted proteins | sample RVTome_7_FD_203509 | JGI IMG/M metagenome (GOLD analysis project Ga0214473, IMG submission 203509) | Soil microbial communities from uranium-contaminated site in the Upper Colorado River Basin, Wyoming, United States - RVT98D197 | ecosystem: Environmental > Terrestrial > Soil > Contaminated >... | reverse complement strand
GCTCGGTCACGGAGTTCCTGCAAGATACCGGAGGAAAGAACTTGCTTCTTGAAACGGGCGATAAGCCTGTCTTCGGACTCTCCCTTTTTCTTTTTGACTATAACCATAAGTTATATTCGCCCCCTCTCCCCAATTAGATAGCTCAAAGTGAGCATCTAATGGGGCCACGTTAGATGATTGTAATCTATCTAATGTGGCCGAATCACTAAATCGTAAATTTGACATACTAATCACCTTTTATATTGTAACATATATGACAAAAAGGAATTATCAATTATTTGAGGCTATTTGTACACGTCAAGTCCGGCTTTTCTGTCATCTGCAGCGGCTTCATCTAATTCTCGATTTATCATCCTTTCCGCAGCTCTATCGACACTAGGTTGTATTTGAGCTCTTGTTTGGTTACGGAAGCGGCCCCATCCGCCTCGTTTAGGATGCTCATTTCTAAATTGTGCGTCGAAAAATTTATCTCTTTCGTCACGATCTTTTCTTTTACGGGACTGCATCATTGTATGAATTTTGTGGAAAAAATCTTCATAACCATGCTGAAATGTATTTGATTTTGTGATTACATCATAGCTTTGAGCTAATCCTTTAGCTAAATCTTCCAAAATATTATTCATTAAAACTTCGTAGTCTTCAGCTCTTGAATGAATGTATTGCAAATTTTTTTCTACGTACTCCTGAAGTTCTTGCTGTAATTGGGCTTGTTGGCTTTGTTGAAGATGAAATCTTGATAAAAATTCTCGTGTGTATTCTGGAGTTGCGAAAGGGTTTCTAATCCGCTCAGCCATACGCATACTATAGCATATTATTTCCTTAGTATATAGTATTTTTCGTATTGATTAACCAAATGCGATTTGTTAAAATCTAGTTCGCAGTCCACAAAGGATTGCTTTTTTTTCGCTATCCCAACTTTGCATCACAGCGATGCATATTGTTATGGGAGCAATGGGGTTATTGACCCCTTAACTCTATCTGTCGCACAACGCATACTAAAAACCCAAAAGGAGAATAGAGTCGTGAACGACAAATATTCAGTACCGCTGGATCTCTCAGGTGGATTGGGAGTCGAAGCACTTTTGAATGGAGTCAGAACTGTTCAAGAAAGCCAATGGGGGAAAAAACCCACTGCGGTGAAAATAAGCCGCGATTTTCCAAACGCACCTACCGAAGTAGATGGTATACCGGTTGAATTGATTTCTTCCGATCCACGCAGAATTGAAGTGGAGTTTCTACAGGTGCAAAGTCGGCAGTAAACGATCTTATGGGTATCAACTAAAGTCTGTGCGACAGAAATGGGGCGGGGAGGAATACTTCCTGACACAATCACAAATACGTGTCTTGTTCCTTCCCGCTCCAAATCCTTTTTATAGGAACGAATTATTTATAGTAAGGAATTTGGATTTAAGTTGAGAGGGTTTATTTGGCTTTTTTGCCGTCTTCCGACTGCAAATGCTGAAGTTCTCTTCGCTCCCTTCTGGGTAGAACGCCAAGTTGTTGATTTTCTTTAAGCCATTCTTTACGTCGAATATCTGCCTCATCTGTCATTCCATCAAGTGCAATTACTTTGGGAAGCTTTTTGCCGGTCTTTTCACCTTGGATACCTATAACTCCTACTCTGCTGTTTTGCAATTGGTCTGGTGTCGGAAAAGTAATTGGTGTGGGAAAGCGTTTTCTTTCATTCATTTTGTTTAGCTCCAAGTGATTATAATACACTATTAGCTATTAAAGTCAAGGACACGACTAATAGTTGAAAATTGATGTTTTATTTGGTATGATAATTTTATGAATGAGAAAAATGGACCAATAATCGGAAGCTCTGAATGGATTAAACAAATGGCACAGACGGAAGCGGAATTGAAAGCAGCTAAAGCAAATCGACAACCTGTTGTAAACGAACACGTTAATTTAAACAAAGCAGATGCAGAAGCAAGAATAAGACGTAAAAGTCATCCTACTTACGGTAGTACACGAGGTCTTCCATTACCAGTCGGAGCGTCACCGACAGTAGGGGAAAGCTCAAGAGGAAAAATCCCCGGAAGGTAAGTTAATAGTATTTCAAAATTAATTGTGGAGTGTTTCCGGTTCCCTCGGAATTGTCGGCGCTTTCTATATAAACAAAATCTCCGCTCACGTCTCCTCCTGTATTTTCCGTATTAAAGTGAATACGATATTGGCTAAGAGAGCGACTATTACTTAAATCATCCATAACTTCGGATGTCACATCTGCTTCTTTCCATTCAACTGCGGCATTGGTTGATAGTGTGGCAAAACTCGAAAGAAGTGCGGCAACTCCGTAGTCTGCATTTTCCAGGCTATCCCCAAAGTTTGAATGGTCAACCATAATATTTCCTCCTGCTCCATAAGGATTACCAACTGTTTTTGCTTGATAAAGTCGAAGAGTAGCTTCGGTTATGGTAGAAGTCTTTGGAAGCGTGGAAATATCGAAGCTAACAAATCCACGAGTGACTAGATTGACGTTTCTTCCGGCTCTTATATCAAGCGTTAGATTACCGCCACCGTTTGAAGATTGAAAACCGTCGAGGTTTTTATCTCCCGATAAAGTTTTGCTTAGAATTTTTGGAGTAGGGGTAGGAGTTTCAGCCATAGGCTGACCGTCCTCTGGACGTGGTTTTGGGGACGGGATAATAGGCTGTGTGGGAAGGGGAGTCGGAGTTGGAGTAGTAGCAACCCCTTTTTGATTACTCCTTCCGATTGCGAATGAAATTCCCGAAACTAATAAAATTAGTCCGAACACGGAGATACCAATTAATATTTTGTTCCAGTCCGTTTTTTGGTCGGATGTGGGTGTCTTTTGATTAGATTGATTTTGAATGCTGGCTAAATCGTCATCCATTCTGGGCTGAATAATAAACTACTGAAGAGTAAACCGCAACAGTATTTTCTGAATGTGGATAGGGGGTGGTCTTTTTGTCAACTCTTTGGATTAATCGTGATTTTGCTGACCAAACTTTGGCCACCCCCCAAATTTACATTCTTTTCCGCCGAATATACTTTTCCGCTTATGGATTTAGGCGGATTTTGAATGAGAAAGTGTCCTGGGAGAGGACAAATCGTGTGGAAAGGTGGTCTCTTCTTACACCCGGGAAGCTAGCCAGAGCTAGGGCTGTGTTTCGGTTTCCCGTTGCGGCTCCTATAGTGGGCGTTGCGTTTTTGGCGCTTGTTCTTCCGCTTCTTGCTGTTTCTACTGGCTAAGCGGTTCGAGTTTTTGCCCACGCCGGCTCCTTCCAAAATAGATGCCCTCTCCCAGTCCCCAAATTGCGGGGTAGGGAAAGTCGAATTCAGCTCAACTGTCCTTAACCCGCAACCTAAGCTGCGTGAATATCTTTAAAAGTTCTTAGAAAACGAAAAACAGCAGATTTCCTGCTTCAAATTATTGTAACAAAGTGTATCAGGGTGTTCAAGAAGTATTCGTACTTATTTTTTAATTTGGAGAAATTAGACGAAAGGTTTTTGCAGCACCTGATGGACGATCCCTCGACTTTGCTCGGGACAAGCTGTTCGAACCTATTTTATTACAATACGAAACCAATCTTTATATGTCAGTCCGTGATTCAAACCTCCTATGAAGAATCCTAAAGCGAGGTATAAGATTTTGTCGGGAAGCTCAAATTTATTGCGGAATAATATTAATAAAATTAATAAAACTAGGAACAGCATCCAATGATGCAGTGCTATCTCTTTACCTATTAGGTTAAATCTTAGATTTGTGACAACCCCCGTTGCTCCTTCGGTTTTTCCCCAAAGAAAGGAAGAAAGTACAAAACCAAGAATGTAGCCTGAAACAGAATAAATAAACTTTTCCATTTTAAAACTATTGTATCAGTTTAGTGTTAAGTTTGTATTAATGTGCTAGACAGCGGGTGGGGGTAATTTGGACAAAATTAAATAACAGTTATTATATTGTATATTGACAAATTTAATGTAACTATGTATATATAATGTATATGATATATGCTGTATCAATAACTTCCCAGGGGCAGATAAGTATTCCCGCGAAAGTTCAAAAACAGTTAGGTCTCAAAAAACCTTCCAAGGCTATCTTAAGCGTTGAAGGGGGCAAAATGGTAGTAGAACCGGTAAAGGATTTTTTGGAATTGGGAGGAAGTTTAAAGACGTCAAAACCTCCTTTAAGTTCGCAGGAAATTCATGAAATGTTTGCAGAAAGTTTAGCTTCAGAGTACGCTACTGGTAAGAAATGAGAAAAATTATAGTAGATACCAATGTTTTCTTAAGATTTCTTCTTGAAGATATTCCTAGTCAGAAAAAGGAAGCTGAAAAACTTTTTAGGAAAGCCCAAAAAGGAAGTATTGAGATTATTGTCCCACAAATTATAATCTTTGAGATTGAATTTATATTGAGAAAGTACTATCAGTTTCCTATTACTGAAATTTCATCGAAAATAAAATCACTTCTTAATGCAGAATATTTTCAAATTAGTGAAAGACCACTATTTCTAAAATCACTGGAAATTTACCAGAGTAAAAATATTAGTTTTGTAGACTCCTTTCTTGTTTCTTTTGCTGAACTAGAAGGTTTCGAACTTTATAGCTTCGACAAAAAACTTCTAAAAACTTGATTTTAGCAGCAGCTAATGGACGATCCCTCGGCAAGTTTACGCTGAGTGAAGTCGAAGTGCTCAGGACAAGCTTTTCAAACCTATTTTATCACCCATGAGGGTGCGGTGGGGGTAATTTGGACCAAAAGGGAACGAGAAAAGTATTTTTAGGTATTACAAAATTGACAGGTATGACAGATAATGTTAGTATTACTTATTATGCAGGTAATAACTACTGTTACACAAAAAGGTCAAATAACCTTGCCAAAGAAATTGCGCGACAAGTATAAAATTGATACAAATAGCCGAATCGTCGTTGAGGATGGCAAAGGTCATATCAAAATTAAACAGGCCAGAAGTATCCTTGATATAGCTCCGTTGGCTAAAGCCCCCCGCGGCAAAAACGCACTTATTGCTCGCGAAAAAATGGAAGCCAGTTACACGAGATTTTAATGATTTACTTTATAGATTCGAATATCTTTTTGCGCGTCTTAATTCAAGAAGATGTTCAGAGTTTTCAAATTTGTAGCAACATACTTGCCCAAATCGAGGGTAAAAAAATTAATGCGGTAACGTCTGATTTGGTTTTTGCAGAAATAGTTTGGGTTTTAACCTCATATTATAAGCGTCCCAGAAGCGAGATTGTCGAAAGTGTTGAGCTGATTAACAATATGCCTATGAAGACTGTAAACACGTTTGATAGAAGTATTGCAATTCGACTTTATGACAGGTATTCGGTTAAATATATTGATGCACTTATTGCTTCGATTGACCCAATTTCTAAAAAGAAATGGACAATCATTTCTTATGATAAAGATTTTGACAAGTTGGGGGTGCTATGGAAAGAGCCGAAGTTGGAATAACCTTTTACGTTGGGATTTTAAAATTTTAAGCAGCACCTGATGGACGATCCCTCGACTTTGCTCGGGACAAGCTGTTCGAACCTATTTTGTTACAACGAAAGAGTCTACTTCAATTTTTTTTGACCAAGCCAGCGCGTTGTTCTCCTAATATCTTTCGCCATAACACTGTCAAAGACTGACCTCTCTGATTTGATTAGTATGTCAAATCCTGGAGGGGGAGAGTCTACTTCTTCTACGAAATAAGTTGCTGCATCTGGATGTCCTTTTGGAAAAACTGCTACGATATCAACGTCGCTATCTGGATTGTGTGTTCTTTTTGCGCGACTTCCACAGAGTCCAACTTGAATAGTACCTCTACCTTTTAAGTCTTTAAAGATTTGTCGTGTAATAGCAGCTTGTTCTTCATCTCTGAAAATGTCTCTGGACTTATTTTCTTATGTGGAATATTCTACTGCAGGCCTGCCAGGATTCGAACCTGGAAGAGCGGTTTTGGAGACCGCCATGATACCATTTCATCACAGGCCTAGGTTAAACTAGTAGGTTTCCTAAACAGTATTTTATCATCAAATAGCTACGCAGCAAACCTGGAGTACTTGGTATGATATATCATACCAAGTAAAAAATAAGATTAATTATACATAGTTTATATAAGTGATAATAATTTAACGGATTCTTCCTCCGGCGTGTTTAACTGCTACTTTTGCAGCCTGAAGACCAATTTCTATCAATACTTCTTTTAATAATTTCTTTCTCATCCAAGGCTTGAGCTTCTTCAATAAGAATTTGTGATTTTCAGGTCTTGCTTTCATTTCGAAATTAATTCTTGAAATGGTTTCATTTGTTAATCTTAAAGATTGCGAGATGTCGGCATATGTGTAACCTTCTGAAAGCATAAGAATTACTCCTAATCTTTTAGCAATCATTAACTCTTCAGTTTTGGTGATTAATGCGGAAGATAGACATTCATAATCTCTAGGATTTAATTTCAGAAAGGTTTCTTTTAAAGCACTTTTTAGTTCTTTTTCAGTTTTAGACGAAAGTTTAATACGAGATAGGTGAGTCATGTCTAGTATGATATATCATACTAAGAATAACAAATTTTGTATTTAATAATCAATCATGCGTCATTTAATAACATATAATATTATTAGAAATTTTGTTTATAATACGGAAACTGAAAACTTTATTTATATTTTACTGATTTTCGTATATAATCGAGTTAAGGTATGAAGGATGGAAGTAAAGAAGATGCCTTTAGCGAAGTTAGGCGTCTTGTTAAGAAAGTTGACTTTAATTTAGCTCAAGAAGAAGGAAAAGAGTTAAGACATATAAGAGCTACGGATATTAGTTCAACAGGAAAAGTTGCGTTAGCTGAGTTAGGAAGAAAAGCGAGTAGTGAAGGGGTTTTTCCTGAGGGAACTTTAACGCACAAAGATTACTATACTATTTTGAGTACAGTAAGTGACTTTATTCCACAAGGAGAGAGAACTAATCCTAAATACCTTTCATCACCAGAAGATTTTACTTCCTTTTTAACAAGAGGGAATACTAATTCACCCGATACTCCACTTTCAAAAGAATTTGGAGACGAAGTTAAACTTTGGCGATTTAAAGTAAGCATAAAAAGAATAAGTGGTGGGAGAAAAATTGCACTTTCAGTTGAGCCTGGTAGTCCGATTATTGATGCGATGCGAGACAATGTTTGGAAAAAACTTACAGATGCGGGTTTACCGTTGGTAGATACGAGATGGGCTTATAAATAAAGTATACGGTATTTAACAAAAACGCTACTTTAATTTTGTAGACTCCTTGTGGAGCTGGATTTTCTTACAGTTCTTACAGAACTTTTTTAGCGATAATTTTCCTTCCATATTAATCTTATTACGTTCTGTGACGTAATTTTGACTTTTACAGACGGAACAAACCAAAGCTACTATTTCGCGTGCTCCTTTTTTTGCCATTCCTTCGACTTCTCCTTTCAGTCGTCGCTCAGGACGCGACGGGAGCCTGGATCGGGGATCGAACCCGAGACCTTACCCTTACCAAGGGTACGCTCTACCAACTGAGCTATCCAGGCGAATGTTACTTGCATGGACAAGGTTCTGCTTTAGCAGGTTCTTACGATGGAATCGCAAGGTTCTGCTTTAGCAGGTTCTTATCCAGGCTAAAATTGGAATTTTGTAAATTATAACAGAAATTATCTTCAGCGTCAGTATTTGAACCAGAGTAGTTATCCAAAAATATTTTTGTATATATTCGCGTCATTCGGGTGAATTCGTATATTAGTGTCGCTTTATTAAATACCACTTGCAAAAGGTAAATCGATAGTGCATAAATTATATATATGACTGCCAAAAAGACTATTACTGCAATTTTAGTTATTTTGGTTGCAGTTGGCGGATTTGTTGCTGGACTTTATTTGCTTCGACAAAGACAAGAGTTAAGAGAGGAAGCTGCGGTTCCCGGAGGACAAGCAGAAACTTCGATTTTTCCAACAACCGGCAATTTCAATACTGGTGATACTTTTCCGGTTTCAGTATTTTTCAACACTTCAAATATAGCGATATCCGGAATTTCCGTAAGGTTAACTTATCAATATAGCGGCGCGTCTCCGGAATTAACAGCGGATAACATTGAAATAAATTCTTCACTACTTTCGAGTGGAGATTGGAATTGTCCGACTAGAAATATTAGCGCGCAGTCGGGGTCTGTGTTTATTGATATTGCGTGTGCCAATCTTTCCGCTTCCGGATTTTCCTCAAATGCAGATACTTTATTTGCAACGTTTAACATGAAGGTTGAAAGAGTTCCCGTAGTTCAGCCGGTTATATTGCGGTTCGACCCAAGCCAGAGCGTTATAACGCAAAAGTCTGATACTCAAGATATTCTGCTTATTCCAACTTCAACCGGAGAGTATACGGTTGGAGGAGTAGCGCAGCCGACGGCAACGACGGCACCCTCTGCCACGCCAACAAGGGTTCCCGGAGTTACATCAACACCTACCCCGACGTTGACTGCCTCGCCATCCGCGACAAAAACTCCCACCCCTACGAAAGTTGCAACATCAACAGCAACGGGTTCAGCAAAACTTCCTGATGCGGGTGTATCATACCCGACAATTATCGGGTTAGGATTGGGGCTTCTTTTAATCTTCGGCGCTTTATTTTTAGCACTCTAACCTCTAATTTTTTGGCTTCAAGAACGAGGTGAAATTTGATATAATAAACATAGTTTGTTTCTACGAAATAAACATAGTTTGTTTTAGTAAAAATAAAGTGCCTTCCTAGTCAACGGCAGAGCAGCGGTTTTGTCCCAGCACATTCGTGCTAAAATAAGTAGCCGAATATACGGGATCCCGTAAAATCGGCTTGCGCCGTCTTAGCTCAGTGGTAGAGCAGCTGTTTTGTAAACAGCAGGTCTAGGGTTCGAATCCCTAAGACGGCTCAAGCGCAAGCACGATTTGTACTGGGATAAACCGTCGATCAGAGTTCAATTCTCTGGGAAGGCTCAAGTAAAAATTATTCCGACAAGCTGGGGTGGCGGAGCGGTCAAACGCACCAGACTGTAAATCTGGCGCCCGAACGGGCTACCCAGGTTCGAATCCTGGCCCCAGCACCCGCTTTGCTCTTTGCGGGACCATCGTTCGAGGAACGCAAAAGGAAATTAAAAGAAGACATTGTGTGTAGTGAATTCTACTCCTAGTAATCGCTTCAAGTAGATAAGTAACAAGGGGAAACTGTTTAATAAAGTTTTTCGGTCAAACGAGATGACCCCGTACGAGGTTCGAATTAGACTTTCCCGGTATGATCCAGGTGGTTATGCTCATCCTGAAACCCACGGGTTTCAGGAAATTCGCTAAACCAGTTTATTTTACTTAGTCAGGAAAGGTTCATCCGAGACCCCAAACACGGGGTCAGTATTATTATAACAAATGCATGCAACGAATGCATAATAATTACTAATTTCTAATAATACTAATGACTAAATTGGTGCGGGGTTAGACAATGGGGTTTCCAGGGATAAGTATTTTCAAGAAGAAATCAATAATAGGGGATAATACAAAAAATATGGGAGAAGCACCCGAAAATGTTGGGAAAATAAGAAAAAGAAGAATAATAAATCCGTAGCGTCTAAGAAAAATATCTGCGTCTTTAGCTTCGCGAGCAGGGAGAAGTCCAATAAAAATTTTGCCCCCGTCCAGGGGATGAATTGGCACCAGATTAAATAGGGCCAAAACGACATTGAGCATAACTGCCGGGTATATGAATAAAGATAAAGTCAAAGCAAGAGGAAGAAATGAAAATGTCAGCCGTAATATAATTGAAAGTACGAACGCGAGAAGTATATTTGACACCGGGCCTGCTAATGATATCAAAGCCGAATCGCGTCTGGGATTTTTTAGATTATAAGGGTCAAAAACTACAGGTTTTGCCCATCCAAATGGTATTACAGGGATTCCGATAGCTCTCGCAACCACTAATACTAGTAGCAAGGTTGTGCCTACGCGATCGTAATGAACTAGTGGGTTTAAAGAGAGCCTTCCCATGAGGCGTGCTGTTGGGTCTCCGAGTTTATCCGCCATCCAAGCATGTGCAGTTTCGTGAATGGTAATGGCGACAACAAATGCGAAAATCCAAGAAATTAAAGTTATCATAAGTTTTTGCTAATTTATCCTTTTATTAGTATAATCCAAAATGAGCTAAAAGCTCAAAACTAATATGAGTTACGTTTGTGACATTTGCGGGAAGGTTACTGCCCATGGTTCGAGTAAAAAGCACCGCCGGGGTGTGGCGGGGAAGCGTTGGAAAAATAGAGTTACTCCGACTCCGCGCCTTTTCAAACCTAATCTTCAAAGGAAAACACTACTTATAAATGGAATTAAAATGAAAATGCGAATTTGTGCAAAGTGCATTAAAAGAATTAAAAAGTACGGTTCAGTCCACAATTATTCGAATATAGCAGTTGTGTAAGCTTCTTTGAACTGCTTCCATGAGACCGGATTTTTACCCTCGAGTTGGACTTCATCGAGAACTAATTTGGTGTACGGTGAACGGTGTACGGTGAACTGTGTTTTTTCTACGTGGGCTTTTAGAATTTTCAACCTTTTACCGCGAAGCGGCAAGCTCTGCTTACCTTTTACCTCTTGCCTTTTACCTAGTTGGACGTATGTCCAACTTACGGGCCATGGTTGCATGGCACGTATAAAGCAATCAAGGGTATAGGCATTAGGTACTAGGGAATAGTTTTTAATAAGCGAAGCTTGTGAATACTTCGTATTCATAAATGGTATTTCCCATTGTGCCTGCAAGGTTTCTCCTTGCAGATTCGCAGAGATATATTTTGGGGGGATAAATGCGTCTGACTTTTTTATTTGAGTTGTGTAGGTAGCTTTCTCATGTAATTGAGGTCGAGGTGTGATTTTACCTTTGATATATGCAGGAAGGAGTGCTACGGCAACTTCAGCTGACCTTTCAAAAAGCCTTTTCCTTAACGATTCATTAGTGTCGTCGGGAAGTATTTCTTCTTTGAAGGCAGATACAATTGGTCCGTGGTCAAGTAATTCGTCTATTTTAATTATTGTTGCACCGGTAATTTTATCACCCGCGATTATGCTTGCTTGGACGGGGGATGAACCCCGCCATAAAGGTAAAAGCGAAGGATGGATGTTGAGAATGACAAATGACAAATGACTAATAACAAATTTTGGTATGAATTCACCATATGCCGCTAAAACTCCTATATCTGCTTTTACTCTATTTTTAATTAGGTCTTCGGATTTGTAAAAAATAGGAACATTCTTTTTGTGCGCCCAAGCGTCAACCGGTGAATAAGTGATTATCTGTTTTCGGCCGGTCGGCTTTGGTTTTTGAGTAACAACAGCAACTATACCTGATTCACTCTTAGGGTTTTTGAATGATTTATGAAGTGATTCAAGGATAGGTAAAACGTATTCGGGTGTACCAAAAAAAACAATTTTCATAATTAAAGAGATCCTTCGACTTTGCTCAGGATTGAGCTAAAGCTCAACTTCCTCCCACTCTCCGTTAACAAGTTCAAATAAAGGCTTCTTTTGTTCGAGTAACCTGTCTATAAATAGAATGCCTTCAAGGTGGTCTACTTCGTGTTGTATTATTTGAGCCTCGAATCCCGAACGGATTTCTGTAATTTTTTCTCCACTTTCGTTTTGGTATTCTACCTTGATTTTAGGCGAACGGTTTAACGGTCCGTAGAAATTGGGTAAGGATAAGCAACCTTCCATAATTTTAGGAGCTTTCGGTTGGGATTTATCAGACAAATCTGACGAAATACTTTTGGTTGATTTATTGATGATGGTAATTTTAGGATTAATAAATACTTGTAGTTTACTTTTGTATTTCATAATAAATATTTTCAAATTAACCCCGATCTGGGGAGCAGCCAGACCAACTCCCTCAGGGTCTTTTTGCACGGAAAGTGTGTCGCGTAGGTCGGCAATTATTTTCAGCATTTTTTTATCAAAGTTTTTAACAACCTTCGATTTAATTCTTATCTTCGGGTCTGTTACTTTAATTATTTTTCTTATCACGGATTATTACTTTACTAATTCTTCAAGTTCTTGTTTTGCAAGAGTGTCGTTTTCGTCGATATTTTCTAAAATATATTCGAGTTCTTGAATTGCTTTTTCTTTTTCACCCAAATCGATGTGTAAAAGCGCAAGTCCGAACCATGCGTTTCTGTAATTTCTTTTTATTTCCACAGTTTTTTCCAGAGTTGAAAGAGCTTTATCAACTTCTCCTATTCGTACATAAGAAAGAGCCAGATTGTACATAAGTTGCGCATCTGTGGGTGCTTGATGAGATGCCAAGACAAGGGTGTCTTTAGCGTTTATTAAGTAATTATTATCTAATCCTGATAATTTAATGAACATACTCGCCCTGGTTCTTTTAAGATTAACGTTTGCTGGTGAAAGTTGAACCGATTCCTGAGATTCATCAATGGCTTTTTGAGCATAAACTTGGGCAAGATTATTATCACCTTCTTCGTATAGGCTGAGAGCTATTTGTGTTGTAGCTTGTGAAAGTTCATCCCAAAAAATTGCTTCGTTTGAAGAAAGCATCGTTGCCTCATCCAAAAAATCTCGAGCTAAAACGTAGTTTCCGGAATCATTTTCAAGCTTTCCCTTAGCATATAGATAATCCGCATACCAATATTTGGCGATAGAGTAAAAGAGTAAAAGAGTAAAAGTGCTTAAGATAACAATTCCATAAATTTGCCATTGAGATAAACTCCTGCTCTCATGCTCTTCTGCTCTCATGCTCTTCTGCTCTAAGCTTACTGTAATCGCCGGATAGAGGAAGAATAAAAGTGATACAGGAACTACCGAGAAACCAAAGAAATTAGTGACTAAAATACTTACAAAACCAGCGAGGAAAGAAGTAGGAAGTAAGGAGTAGGAAATAGGATTTTTCTTCCCTAATTCATGATTCATGATTCCTGATTCCCTGATTAAGATAACGATTATCATTACTATCAATAAAAGATAAGCTACTAAACCTAAACTGCCTGTCGTTGCTGCGTAATTCAGATACTCATTGTGAGCTTTGTTATAAAGATATTCCCACTCGGAAACTAAATTGTGCTCAATGGGTCGTACATTATAATAAGTAAAAGCGAAAGTTTCGACACCTGTTCCTAAAATCGGATATTTTTTCCATAATTCATAAGCACCACGCCATACGATTTTTCTGATTTCACCCGATTCTGTTCCTCCGACCTCTAAGGCTGGTCCGACGGAAGTCGTGACTTGTGACTCTTGACTTGTTGATGTCTCTTTACTTTTTAAGAATTCACTAATACTTGGAGTAAATTGAGTACCGTAAACTAAAGCAATAAGTGTAAGTAGCGCGTTTATTATAAGAAAATATTTTAAAATATTTCTTCCCACTAGTTTCCATGCTCCTACCCAAAAAATTAAATCTGCTGTTGCAAATCCCAGAAAACCTGAGCGAGAACCCGTATAAAGAAGTGTTAGGAAGAAAAGTGACGATAGTAAAATCCATATCCAAGAACTTTTTTTCAAATTGCGAATTGCGAATGCCCATGTAATTGGCATAACTGCAACAAGCCATGCGGCTAGCCAATTGGGTTGTCCAAGAGTAGAAAAAACTCTTGTTTGAACATCTTGTACCCAAATGTCTTTATCGACTCCTATATGTTGAAGTACTCCATAAATGGAGACTAATACAGCCGAAGCTAAAAGAAAGTTAATAGATTTTTTAATATTATTTATATCCATATTGGTAGCAAATGCCCAGTAAAGAATGGCAAAAGCGATGATTGAAAGTAGACCTCCGTTAAAACGGGAATAATAACCAAATATTGAAGTTCGTATATCTACAGAGGCAAGTGTAGATAATACTAGTGTTGCTATAAATATTAATATTGGAATATCAAGTAGGGTCCTGCGGAAAAGGATTCTTTTTCCAATAATCATCTTCGCAATCCAAAGAGAAACAATAATTATAGTTACAAAGTAAACAAGAATTAGTTTATTGAATTCAAATAACTCAGATGTAATTGGAACCAATATCAAGGGTACAAAGAAAAAGAGTCCGTAATATAAGCCTGCAATGATATTTGTTAATCTTTTCACCATCTTCCTCACAATTTACTACAAATGTGGACCTATTTTCCAGATTTACTAAATAATCGCTTTATGTTACAAGTTAATTTGCTAAAAGCAACTAATAATTTCCATTTATGAAAATCAGAGGGGGAAGACTAAGAACGTTTGTTCCTGCGCTTTCGATAAATAGAATTTTTGGTATGTTTTCCCATGACGTCGGAATAGATTTGGGTACTGCGAATACATTAGTTTGGGTTAGGGGTAAAGGTATAGTAATTCGTGAACCTTCAGTAATAGCGCGACATAGAAAGAAAAAAGATATTTTAGCAATTGGAACTTCGGCAAAGAGAATGTTGGGTAGAGCTCCTAAATCAATTGAGATTGTGCGACCATTACGGGATGGTGTTATTGCTGATTTTGATGCTACCGCTGCGATGCTTTCCCATTATATTAAAAAGGTTCACGAATCAGGTGGCGTAATACCAAAAATACCCAGACCGAGAATCGTTATTGGGATCCCATCAGGGGTTACAGAAGTCGAAAGACGAGCAGTTGCTGACGCTGCAATTTCATCCGGCGCACGCGAAGCTCATTTAATAGAAGAACCAATGGCAGCAGCAATTGGTGCAGGACTTCCTGTAAAAAATCCGGAGGGAATTTTCATTGTCGATATAGGAGGAGGTACTAGTGAAATTGCAGTGATATCGCTTGGTGGAATTGTACTTGGACGTTCGATTCGAGTGGCAGGCGATGAAATGGATGAAGCAATCATCTCATATGTCAGACTTAAATACTCTTTACTTATAGGTGAAGCGACCTCTGAAGAGGTTAAAATTAATATCGGAACTTGTATTCCCGGAAAGGAAAAATATCACGTTGTACGAGGACGTGATTTAGAAACGGGTTTACCAAAGTCAATTAAGCTATCAAGTTCTGAAGTGAGGGAAGCCCTTACTCCAACAATCCAGGAGATTGTCAAAAACATCTCAGCAACATTAGAAGAGACTCCGCCTGAACTTATTTCGGATATTATGGAGAGGGGTATTATTATGGCTGGAGGAGGGTCACTTCTTCCTGGAATCGAAGCAGTGGTTGCTGAAGCTACAAAAATGCCTACGTTTGTGGCCGAAGACCCTATTACGTGTGTAGTTAGAGGATGTGGAGCCGTTCTGGAAGATTATTCACTTCTTGCTAATATAAAAGTTACTAGGGATTAATAATTTAATAAACAAGTTTGTTTTAGTAAAAATAAACGAGTTTGTTTTAGTAAAAATGGAAACTTACTTATCTGCTCGACGGGAGAGTTGGCTCTCATGGTTTTTAAAAGGTATTCTTTATGTCGGATTTCTAGTGCTTATTACCAGACTTTTTGAACTACAAGTGGTCAAAGGTAATTATTTTAGAAGTTTATCTGAAGGCAATAGGATAAGACGGGTGCCAATCACAGCTGCCCGTGGGAATATTATTGCCAGAGGAGGAGAAATTTTAGTTGGCAATAGATTAGTTGGAAGGAAGGTAATATTCGATCCAATTGAGGGCTATAAAAAACTAAATGAATTTTCAGAAATTAATGAAGACGAGATTATTATGGAATGGGTAAGAAATTATGAAATAGGTGAGCGATTTGCTCATATTAGCGGATATTTGGGAGAAGTTAACGAAAACGAAGTAGGAAAAGTTAATCCTAAGTGCCAAGAAAAAGGCCCGAGGTTATTAGGTTCTTTTACGGGTAGGACCGGATTAGAAGAAGCTTATGAATGTAGTTTACTTGGGATTGACGGAGAGGAGCTTATTGAGGTTGATTCTCTAGGCAATAAAGTCAGGACATTAGGGAGAAAAGACCCAATTCCCGGACGTGACGTCAAAACGACTATTGATATTGGCTTACAGAAAAAGGTATCAGAACTCTATAAAGGTGTTAAGGGGGCGGTTATTGTAACAGATACGAATGGTGAAATATTAGCACTTTATTCATCGCCATCATATGACCCGAATATTTTTGTCAATTCCGAAGGTAGCGATGAGATTGTACAAACCTTAGAAAATGAAAATAAACCATTTTTTAATAGAGCTATCGGGGGTATGTTTCATCCCGGGTCAGTTTTTAAACCAGTCGTAGCTGTTGCAGTTATAGAAGAAGGTATAGTAGATGATAACTACACATATAGCGACCCTGGAGTGATTACGATAAATTCACCTTACGGAATTTTCTCGTACTCCAATTGGTATTATTCACAGTATGGAAGAAAAGAAGGAGAAATAGATTTAATTCGGGCTATAGCACGTTCAACAGATACTTTTTTTTATAAATTAGGGGAATTATTGGGTATCGAAAAGCTTGATAAATGGGCATACAAATTCGGTTTAGGTGAAAAAACGGGTATTGATATACCGGGTGAAATTTCTGGTTTAGTACCATCACCCGAGTGGAAAGAAAAGAATCGAGGCGAACGTTGGTTTTTGGGTAATACTTATCATATGTCAATCGGGCAAGGAGATATTGCTTTGACTCCTTTAGGAGTAAATACTGCAATTGCTGCTATTGCTTCAGGAGGTCTTTTATGTCCACCTCATATTATTAATACTGAGGAGTCAAAGAATTTCCAATTTCCAAGCTCGGAGAGCCAAGCTTCGCTTATTTCCAATTTCCAATGTAAAGACTTAGAAATCAGTCACGAAACTATTGATATGATAAAGAAAGGTATGTTGGGAGCGTGTAGTTCCGGAGGGACAGGTTTTACATTCTTCGATTTTATCGAAAAAACCGGTATACCTGTGGCCTGTAAGACAGGAACTGCTGAGACGGAGGAGGAAGGAAAAACACACGCGTGGTTTACTGTTTTTGCACCTGTTCCCGACCCGGAGATTGTTGCAACTGTATTAGTCGAAAAAGGCGGAGAAGGAGCATATGTCGCAGGTCCGATTGCAAGAGAGATATTTAACTATTGGTTTTTAGAAAGATGACTGAGCGCCAAGCCCTAGTTGCACTTTATTCATACATTTACTTCGGGCCTGCCCGGACTAAGCTTCTCCTTGATTATTTCGGAAGTGCTTCCGCTGCATGGAATGCCTCTGAGATGAAATTAATTGAAATTGGATTAAACAGCGAGCGGGTAAAAGACTTTGTTAATTATCGAAAGGGATTTAATTCGACAACTTACTTTGAAAGACTAAAAAAACACAATATTGATTATCTCACTATTAATGATTCCAATTACCCTGAAAATTTAGTCGATTTAGACGACGCGCCGCTTGTTTTATATGTTAGGGGAAAGTTAAAGTTAGAAGACGCAAACGCAGTTGCAATCGTTGGAAGTAGGAATATAACTTCTTACGGGAGAGAAGTAACGGAAAAGTTTGCCACCGAGCTTGCAGGCGTTGGTATTACTATAGTTTCTGGTTTGGCTTTTGGCGTTGATGTAGTTGCACATAAAAGTGCTCTAGAAGCCGGAGGACGAGCTATCGCGGTATTGGCTTCGGGACCCGATGTTATTACACCAAGGTCGAATGAATGGTTGGGTTTAAAAATACAAAAAACTGGTGGGGCAATAGTATCTGAATTTCCTCCTGGAACAACGCCGCAGAGATCTTTTTTTCCCCACAGGAACAGAATAATATCAGGTTTATCTAAAGCAGTAATTGTTATTGAGGGGAGAGAAAAAAGTGGAACACTTCATACTGCCTCTCACGCGGCCAAGCAGGGACGCGAAGTCTTCGCAGTTCCGGGTCAAATTACTTCTCCGATGTCTGGAGCTCCTCATTTTCTCCTTAAAAAAGGAGCTAAATTGGCTTTGAGCGTTAAAGATATTTTAGATGAGTTAAATTTACAGTTGGGGGTAGATAAAGAAAAGCTGGATAAAATAATGCCGGAAACGCCTGAGGAGGAAAAACTTTCCGAAATAATAGTTAACGAACCTATGCATCTTGACGAAATTGTTAGAATATCAGGGTTGAATGTAGCCGATATTTCTGCAAGACTGACTATTATGGAGTTAAAAGGGATAGTAAAGAATATAGGTGGCGGAGTATATAAAAAAACTTAGAGCTAATATGTTAAATGTAAAAACTATTTTATTTAATATTTAGTTAATCAGTTCTCAGTTGTGGCTTTTAGTTATTCGTTTTTAGTTAAAAGATAATTTATGGATTTAATAATTGTCGAGAGTCCTACCAAAGCTAGAACCCTAAGTAGATTTCTTGGGAAGGATTATGTTATCGAAGCGACGATGGGTCATATTAAAGACCTGCCTAAGAGCAAGTTAGGAGTAGACGTAGAAAAAAACTTCAAACCTGATTATTTGGTTGTAAAAAGCAAAGATAAGTCAATCAAAGAAATCAAGGAAAGAGCATTGAAATCGAAAATAATTTATCTTGCAACAGACCCTGACCGTGAAGGCGAGGCGATAGCGAAGCACGTTGAGGAGATACTTCGCTCAAATGGTCAATTTTCAATATCCAAAGACCGGTTGAGAAGGATAGTATTTCATGAAATAACAAAAGAAGCAGTGGAGGAAGCAATAGAAAATCCTAATAAAGTGAATAACGACCTAGTCGATGCTCAGATAGG
>Ga0214473_10003646_pt1 | contig 18621 bp, 23 predicted proteins | sample RVTome_7_FD_203509 | JGI IMG/M metagenome (GOLD analysis project Ga0214473, IMG submission 203509) | Soil microbial communities from uranium-contaminated site in the Upper Colorado River Basin, Wyoming, United States - RVT98D197 | ecosystem: Environmental > Terrestrial > Soil > Contaminated >... | reverse complement strand
TGTTATTGAGGAAGGTGGTATTTACTTTCAGGATGAGCATGAGGCATGGGCAAAGGCTTGGAGAGAAAAGCATGTAAGTGACTTTCTGATAGTTATGCCGGTAGCTGGTTCTTGTACGCATAAATTCTGGCCTCTGATTGAGAAGTATACTCTAGATATTTTGGACAAGTACCATAATGCTTATATTTACTTGGTAGGAGATGCAGACCTTGAGGATCAGCAATGGGATCATCCAAGAATAGATAAGCTATGCGGCAAACTTCCGTTTAAGCAGGTAGTGTTGATGGCTAAGTATGCGGATTATGTCATAGGGCCGGAAACAGGCACGTTGGTAGCCGCTGGCATATATGGAACTCCTAAAACCATGATGTGTACGGCTTCAGGTGTTTATCAATGCGTAGAGCATCATAAGAACGATTATTCGCTTCAGGCAAAGGTAAAATGTTCTCCTTGCCATAGAGCTATCTATACCATAGGAGATTGCGAGTCAATTATAAACTACAAGGGACATCAGCTTAACGCCTGTGTAGCGGGATTTGACTATGATGAAATAATTGCCATTACTGACAAGGTGTATAACAAGAGGAATATTTACAATCGTCAATATCTTGACAAGTATGTGGAAAGGGGCAATTCAGAGATAGGGCAGCATATCTATGAAAGCAGATGGAGCCTTATTGAGAAATTTGTTCATGGGAATCAATCACTTTTGGATTATGGGTGCGCCGCTGGCGCGTTTCACACGTCTAGCCGTAATGGGTTTAACTGCGTAGGTTATGACGTTAATCCCTATAGTCAGTTCCATGAAAAGCCTGATATGAATGTCAATATATTGACTATGTGGGATGTTATAGAGCATTTGATAGACTCTATGGAACCTGTGAAGACGTATAACCCTGAATGGTTGTTTGTATCTACTCCTAATGCTGGTGCTGTGGATAAGCTAGAAGGGTGGTTACATTACAGGCCGGGAGAGCATCTACATTACTTTACACTGGAAAGCCTAACCAAGCTATTCGATGACAACGGATATGACTTGATACACCATGAATTTACAGAAGGGGCCATTAGGAACCCTAAACGTCCTGAAGACATAATTTCAGTAGTAGGAAGGAAAAGACATGGCAGAGATCATGAAGGATGCTACAAATTACAACAGGAAGAAAAAGAAAACGAAATGTGCAATATGCAAGCGTGAAATGGAAAGCCCTGCATGGGAACATCCGCCGTATTACTGTTGGAAATGCTCCGATAAGCACGATATAGGACACCCAAACGTATAATGAAAAAGGCTTTAGTGATCAGGCTAGGCGCACTGGGCGATATTGTTCAAATGACACCTATAATCAGACTTCTTCATGAAGACGGTTATGAGGTTGATTTGAATATCAAGAAATATAGTGCCGATGTCCTCAGAAACAATCTTTATGTGAACAACGTCATAGTCCATGATGATAGTATCCCTAATGAGAAGCTAGATGAGCATTGGGAACAGTTAGGGGTAGGGTATGACAAGGTAGTGAATCTATCTGAATCGGTTGAAAGGGGATTGCTTGCTATTAAGGGCGATCCTGCTTGGGATATGAGCAAAGAAGAGCGCCATGAACTTATGAATGTGAATTACTTTGATAGGCAGCTTGAAATAGCCGGTTTTAATCAGCGCGGTATTCTACCTGAACTGTACTTTTCTACCATGGAAATGCAGTGGGCCAGAGACTTCCGCAAGAAGCATAAGCGAGAGTTTTTGGTATTGATAGCTCTTTCAGGATCGTCTTTGCACAAGGTATATCCTCACATGGAAATAGTCATGAGGGCATTCCATGAGGCACATCCTGACACTAGATTTATTACTGTGGGTGATGTAGCTTGCCAACTCCTTGAACCTGAAGCACCTTATGTAATACCTAAGTCAGACAAATGGTCTATTCGGAAGTCTATGTTAATGACCAAGTATGCTGATTTGGTTATAAGCCCTGAAACAGGTTTGTTGAATGCTTCAGGATGCTTTGACACACCGAAAATAGCACTACTTAGCCATTCGTCTGTCGAGAACCTAACCAAGCATTTCAAGAACTGTGCAAGCCTTTCGGCTGATATAAAATGCTATCCATGTCATAAACTGCATTATTCAATGGACACCTGTAATAAGGAACGCAGTACGGATTCTCCGGCATGTATGGCTAAGATAAGCCCTGCTACTGTATTAAACGCAATGGAAGATGTATATATTGAATGGAGGATATAATGGGATATTTTATAGGTGATGGTGACAGACAGTTTTATGTGGATGACAATGGTGTAACATGGACTAATTCCGCCATGACGCATAAAGTGGAAATAATTGCCACCGAAGAAGGTCAAATAATTGACAATGAGGATAAGATATGCAATAATATAGTCGCGGAGTCATTCACTGACGAGCAAGCACCTAAAAAACGGGGGCGGCCCTTCAGGAGGAGAAAATGACATACGCAGAAGTTCAAACGCAAGTAGCTAATTATCTCAATCGGACAGACCTAACATCTGAAATTCAAACGTTCATAAACGTTGCTATTAGGAAGATCGAACGCAAGCGAGAGTATCAGCATATGCGCGTTCGATATAACCTCGCCATAGCCCTGAATGACTATCTTGTAGCTAATCCCATAACCAATTACAAGCGGTTTATCAGTGCGTTCATTAAGACAACTGATGATTACCGTTATCCCATGCGTGAGGCTTCTAACGAAGAGGCTATGAGATGCTATCCTAGTGTTCTGTATGATACCGGACGGCCTGAACTGATTACGGTTCTCCCTGCTACGGAAACCACCCTTACTCCTGACGTATCACCGACAAATAAGCTGCTGCTCAGGCCTACTGCGGATCAGTCTTATACTATAGAACTCTATGCCTACCAGTACAGCCCGGCTTTAGACGGAGTTACCTATACAACTAACTGGTGGACTGCAAATTATCCAGAGGTGGTAATTTATGGTGCTATGGAAGAAGCAGAAGCCTTTATGCTGAATGATGAACAAGTAGCAAAGTGGGCTTCTATGAAAGAAGATGCTGTGAAAATGATTCATGATTCTGAAGTAAAGGAAGAGCTAGGTAAAATGCCGCAGACTGTCAGAAGTATGTATGTAGTTTAAGGAGGTATAATGGCAACATATACGGCAACAACGATAAAGGATATGGTAGAGACAAATCCTGCGGAGGGATGCACCCCAGCGGAGCTAAACGACTGCGATAGAGAGACAAGACTAGTTGTTAAAAATCAGTACTCAATAATTTCCAAAACTGCAAGTTACACATTAACGGGTGCTGACCATATTATACTGTGCAATGGAACGTTTGCTATAACATTACCAACAGCATCAACTGTCGCATCAGCTACATACACCAAAGAATATGTTATAAAAAACGTAGGAACCGGAACTATTACTATCACGGGAACGATTGATGCTGTTGTGAATCCAACTCTGACATCTCAGTACGAATCTATGATAATTGCAACTGACGGGACTTCATGGTACGAATTAAGGGTGAAAAACGCATCAAGCGTTGGTGTTGTGGGCATATTGCAAGGTGGTACGGGACAAACGACCGCAGTTCCAGCATTTGACGCTTTAGCGCCGACTACAACTGCTGGCGACATGGTATACCATAATGGCACTGACAATGTAAGATTGGGCATAGGAACGTCATTGCAACAGTTACGAACGAATACTGGAGCTACAGCGCCAGAATGGTTTACTCCTACTTCGGGCAAGCTGGCTGGAGATACTGTGCAAGTAGTTAATTATTCCACAGGTGCTTATGCTTCAACTTTAACAACAATGCCTAATGATGACACAATTCCGCAGAATACGGAAGGTGTTGAGTTGATGACTCTAGCAATAACGCCGACATCTGCTACAAACAAACTTCGGATACAAGTTAAATTATATGTAGCTTCCGGTGGCGATATGGTAATAACAAGTGGTTTGTTCCAAGATGCAATAAGTAATGCATTGACCGCCACATCACTATATTTAGCTGCTAACTGGCAAAGTACTATTATATTAGACCATTATATGACGGCAGGATCTGTTAGTGAGATTGTGTTTAAGGTTAGATTTGGTGGTTCTAGTGGAGCTTCCCTATACCTAAATGGAAATAATACCGGTCGTCTGTTAGGAGGTGTGGCAAATTCATCCATAACAATAACTGAGGTGCAGGTGTAATGTTTAATTGGACACCAATAGACATTGCAAAAGGTTGGCTGCCAGATTTCATTCAATTTGGAATGCCTCCGGGTGGTCTTCGTGTTTGCAAAAACCTCTTACCTTACGATGAGGGGTATTGGCCCGCAAAGGGTAAATTAACATATGCATCTGGTGCTTTTGCTGAAACAATGTTCCGTGCTGGGTGCTTTTATACAGAAGCTGGTAATTTCTATTCTTTTTATGGTGGCGCTTCTAAGTTATATCGACTCAATATTGACAAAACAGTAACTAATGTATCTATTGCATCAGGTTATGCCACTGGTGACAACTCTTGGAATTTTGAGAAGTATGGAGACTGGCTTATAGCTACAAATTATGCTGACAATGTGCAGATATTGAAAACATTTGATACTGGTACTAATTTCGCTAATTTAGCAGGTTCGCCTCCGAAGGCAAAGTTTGTGAAATTATATTATGGTCATTTAGTTTTAGGATATACAGCGGGGGCGCCTAAAACATTGCGGTGGTCTGCTTTGGAAGACGTAGAGAATTGGACTATCAGTACGGCTACGGGTGCCGATGAGCAAAACATAGCCAGCGCGAATGGCTACATGACGGGAATAGAAAGAGTGGGCAAGTCACTGGCAATATTTTTCAGCAATTCGATTTCTTTGATGTATTGGTCAGGCGGGGATTATTCATTTACTATAGTAGAGAATGCTGTTAATAATATTGGTGCTATTGAAAATACTATAGTAAATATAGGTGGTATTGTATATTTTTGGGATCAGAGAGATATTTGGGCGTGGGATGGGAATAGCGAGCCAACACCTATAGGCATGGGCATAAGAAATACTATTTTGGATTCATATAATAGGGCATATATCAATAGAATTAGTGCTGTAGCAGATCAGAAACGTGGACTGATTTTTTGGTCTTACCCAAGCACAAGAAGCTCTGCTGGTGTGTGCGATAAAATATTATGCTATAACACCAAAGCACGTAAGTTCACATTAATAGAAAGCGACCATTCTGCGTTAAATTCAATGTATACTGGTGCGTTTACGCTAGAAGGCCTTGCTGCATTGTACCCAGATTTAGATGTTATTCCATATTCATTTGACTCTAATTTCTGGCTTGCTGGGAATCCAGTTATAGCGTGTTGCGATAATTCTGACACGAAAGTTGCCACTTTAACTGGTACAGTTCTTACGGGAGAAATAAAAACTTCATTGATAAAACTTCGCGATCAAATGACTATGGTTAGAAAAATAAGACCTCGTATACAAGGTGCGCAAGATGACATAACTATACACACATTAACTAGATATAATGAAGATGATTCTGATGTTGAATCGTCTGCGGCAACTGTATCTAGCACTACCGGATATGCTGACGTGAGGGCTACCGGGCGGTATGTTGGTGTGAAAATGACCACAGGCCTTCATAACGGGATATTAGAAGTAGAAGCTGAAGGCATAACGCGAGGCATACGTTGAGGGAAATCACAAGATTCCCATATAACATAGATGGTCTTTCTTATGACCAGAAAGTTATTTTGTGGAATAAATCTCTGAGTGACAATCCGACACAAGGCACAACCACCAATGAGGTTTTATACTGGGATGATACATCCAAAAAATGGACTCCTAGCGCAACACGTTTCCCAGCAACTGGTGCTAACTACACAGATATAGAAGCAGACGGCACTCTTGAATTTAATGGAAATGCAACAGTATGGAAAGATATGGTTTTCCCCATGGCACCACCTAAGATAACAGGCGCAGGGAATCCGACATTGGTATCGTGGAATGGGAATATAAGGGGATACTCTTTTGCGGTCAATGATGTTCATGATTTTGACCCGCAGGAATTCTCGCATGACGGGAAGCAAGCGTCTACAGCAACCTTCCATATACATTGGATTAGTAGAACTAACGTAGCTGCGGCAAGGACAGTGAAGTGGGAGATAGAGTATACTCAAGCCAACTACAGCGCTGTATTCCCGGCAGCGTCCACTGCTAATATTGAAGTCACAGTGCCATCAGGAACTACTGCATTGACTCATTACATAACAGATATAACGACATTCACAACTGCGAATATAGCAAGCCAGATGTATGTAAGGCTCAAAAGGATAGCATCGTCAGGCACGGAACCTGCTGATGACCCCGTTGTTATAGGTGTGCATTACCATTATGAAATAGACACTATAGGTTCGAGGGGTATATTAACAAAATGATAAAAATAAGACCTGCCACGCTTGGAGACTTTGAAGTTATTGTTAACTTATTGACAAACTGTGACGTTGAAGCTCCTGTTGAACCTGCTGATATGGCGGGTGGAGTATGTTTGATTGCAGATGATGGCACCGAGGTAGTAGGATGTCTTTACTGCATGCATGGAGGTGGCACTACTGCTTACGGTGACTACTACACAGCAAAGACTACAAAGTCTGCGTTTCTGCTTTGGCAACATATGGAAACCGTGCTAAGATTAAGAGGTGTCAAGAGATTGACGTTTAATGTTGAAAAGCATAACACTGCATTTTCGGACATGGCTATAAAGTGTGGGTGCAAAAAACTGCGTGACTTGGATTATTATAGGAGGGAATTATGAGATTTGATATTTTGACAGACACATTCCAAACTAGCATTAAGGGCAAACTCTATTCCCATATTTGTTATAAAGGTGGTGGCGGTGGGGGTAGTACAAACACTACAGTCCAGAAGGCGGATCCGTGGGGGGGGCAGCAGCCATACTTGGCTGATGTATATACTAATGCTCAAACCGCTGCTAATACACCTATGACATATTACGAAGGGAACACGGTTGCAGGATATACCCCAGAGCAGCAGGCTGCTCATAATATGGCTACGCAACGAGCATTATTAGGTTCTGTTGGTTTGAAGGATGCTCAAAATCAGGCAGCGGCAACGGCTAGAGGAGATTACCTTTCGCCCGATAGCAATCCATGGCTTAATCAGGTAGCGCAGCGGCAGGCAGGCATGGTTGGAGGACAGTTTGACAATAGCGCTGTATCTGCGGGCAGGTATGGCTCCGGTGCGTGGTCTCTTGGAAAGGAAGGCGCTCTAAATGACGCCATGACATCGTTGTATGGTGGTGCATATGAGGGTGAGCGGGCAAGGCAATTACAGGCGTCTAGTATGATTCCACAGTTAGGACAAGCTGATTACTATGATATTGGACAGCTCGCTGCGGTAGGTGAGGATAAACAGGCATACGAGCAGGCACTTATCCAAGACGCGATGAATAGACATCAGTTTGAGCAAATGGAACCGTGGAATAGGTTGAATTTATATTCTAATTTAGTACAAGGGCACCAAGGTGGCACTACCACAATGACAGCGCCGTACTATAAACCATCCAGCGCTTCGCAGCTCTTGGGAGGGGCCGCAGCCGCTGGGAGCCTCGGAATGAGCATGGCAAGTTTATTAGGTTCTGGAGGAGATGCTGCTGATGCGGCGTCTGCGTTGGCATAATGCGGCACGATAGGCCAATTAACATATCAACAATAAAAAAGGCGCTTAATACCCATATCTGCGATATATTTGTTGTGGATGATGTGGCAATAGCAGCGGCTATTTCAGCAGCAGCGGCTTCAGCGGCTTCGGCTAGTGCGGCAGGGGCTACAGCGGCAGCAGCGGGGGCGGGGGCTGGTTTATTAGGGGCAGAGGCAGTTGGTACTGGAGCAGCCGCAGCAGGCGGCGCACTTACAGCAGAGGCAGGCGCAGCAGGTGCCACAGCAGCAGGAACAGGTGCTGGGTTAGAGGCTGCGGGAACCACAGCAGCAGGAACCACAGGGGAAAGCCTTTTGGGAGGCGCTGCTAGTCAAGGAGCAACAGACGCAACCGCAGGTGCTGTAAACGCTGTCAATGCTAACCAAAGTTTGCTGGGAAGTAATCAGGCAATGCTTGCTAATGCTGGCGGCAACACAGCGGCTGATACGGCAGCTACTGGAGCAACGCAGCCTTCTTGGTACGGCACAGGAGAGTTACTGCAAGCACCATCAGATGCACCGTCAATGCTGCAAGCTCCTAATGCATTTAACGGGGCTACACAGTCTCAACTACCAACTCAAGTCACAACTGGACAGGGCATTAGTGCTTTGGCAGATAAGGCGTTTGCAAATCAACCTATAGATTGGTTCGAATCAGCTAAGAATGCTTATAGAATAGGTAATGCTGCCAACAAACTTAATACTGCCTTGTCGCCACAGCAACAGCAGCAGGCTAAAGATAATAAGGTAACAATGGGCGGTTCAAACGCCAGTAGTGGAGGGCAATCTTTTTCAGCGCAAAAGGGCAATGATATTCTTAGCAACATGTATCCGACAGCAGCAGTGCCGGGACAGATAGACCCTAAGAAACGAGCTATGCTAAGTGCATTGCTTCAGCGCGGAAGAATGGGATTATTGGGAGGTTAATATATGGCATATCTTGATGAAAACGATCCTCAGCAAAAAGCTATTATAGATGCGGTCTTTGCAGACCCTAAACTCCCTAACCCTGTTCCGATACCGAGCTACAGCGGTGGCGCTGCCACGCCTGTCCCGATACCGAGCTACAGCGCCCCTGTTCCTGCACAGGCACCGGCTTATGGTGGTATACAGAATGCCCTATTAGGCTTTGCAGGGAGCATGCTGAATCAGGGGACATCTTCTACTCCTATATCCTTTGGTCAGCAATTAGGACAAGGCCTTTTAGGTGCATCTCAAGGGATAGGTCAGTATCAGCAACAGTATCAGCAGGATATAGGGGAAGCGCAAAAACTTCAGCAGATGCATCAGCAGACCGCTATGTACCGGATGAAGATGCAACAGTCTCAGAGACAAATGACTGATGAAGATAAGGCAAGAGAAGCACTGGCAGCATTCTCTAAGAATCTCACGCCTGAACAGAGAGCTAAAATGAATCCCGCGATGCAGGCCATATACGACATGTTGCCTTATGCAGGCGCTGATAAGGGAATGGCGGCGTTGGCAACTATTGCCAAAGGCAATGAAGCACCTGCATCTATGGATGGATGGCTTGCACAACAGGTGCAGGCAGGAAAGTTGACTCCTCAACAGGCGTTCGCAATGAAACAAGGTAGTGACTCAGTACCTGTAGAGATTAATGGAACAATAGTAAACATGAAAGCACCTGCGGCGCAGGCTCATTTCGATAGAGTAGCGCGACTGGAACAAACAAAACAGCAGCAAGCGGAAAAGGAAGATTTGAAACGAAATCGCCCTCCATCTCCTGCAATAACAAAAGACATGCTGGAGATGACAAGTATGGCTGATAATTTGGAGTTGTTAGAGCGAGATTTCAGACCAGAATATTTGAGCAATCCTATGTTGAGAGCCGTCGGTATGGGTGAGGTAACATTAGCAGCAAAAGAACGGCTTGGACTTGACCCCAAAGCCGTTGATTGGTGGAAGAGATACAGACAGGCTTATGAATTACCGGAGAGACACTTGAAGTTTGGAACAGCTTTAACCCCACCTGAAAGGGCTGATTGGGGGAAGGCTACTATATCGCCTAACACTGATCCTGATATAGCGAAAACAGCTTTAGCTAAAATGAAAGAGTTGGCGATGGCTGCGCATGACAGATCTTTGGACAATGCTAAAAAAGGACTTTGGGATGTGAGCGGATACAGCTATAGAGCCAATGATCGTGCTGGGAAAGCAGTAGAAAGAAATTCGATGCGGTCAAGCGAGCAAGAAGGAACGGGGCAACCTAAAGTATCTACAGGATATGTACCTATGAAGCCGGGAGAAACTAGGAATGGATTTACATATATCGGGCCTGAAGATGGGGATAGAACAGACAAGAACAACTATCGAAGAGCAGGAGGCCGATAATGGCACTTCCGTGGGAAGAAGCTCAGACCGCACTTATTGCACAGCACTTTCCTGAAGATGCTATTGATACAGCTACTAAGGTAGTAAAGGCTGAATCTTCAGGTAATATCTATGCGAAAAACGACAATAAGAACGGCTCTAGGGATCATGGATTATTTCAGATTAATGATATTAATGTACCTGCCTTACAGAAGGCGGGTATTATTAAGTCAAGAAATGATTTGTACGACCCTGAAACCAATGTAAAGGCGGCGGCTTATCTGCATCAACAGCAGGGGTTTAAGCCTTGGAAGGCATCACAGAAGAATTGGGATAATCAGGCAACTTCGGAAGCTCCTAAACTTATGCCTTGGGAAGAAGCTCAACAGGCTATGGCTTCTCAACCTTCACAACCTCAAATCACGCCTCAACAGCAGAAAGCTCTTGACATGAGCAATCAGCTTATGAATATGGGCATGGGCGCGGCTAATCAAATAGCTATGAATACCAAAGCACCTCAATATGCAGCTCCGGGAGTAGCAGGTAAAGCGGCATTGGTAGGCAGTGGAGCAAGTCAGGGGCTTGTGGGCAACACGCTTGGTTTACCAGTAGATGTAATAAATTCAGCATTGGGTGCTGTAGGATTAGGCTCAGAGAAACCTGTATTAGGTAGTGAATGGATTAAGGAGTATGTACTACCTCAGAAGATAACCCCTCAAGGGTTAGGTGAGAATATTCTTTATGGCATTGGAGAACAAGCGGGGTCAATGGCAGTTCCGGGGGGCATATTGGCTAAGTCAGTAGGTGGTTTATTGCCTATGGCAAAGGCTGTTGCTCCTGTTGCTGTTAGATCGGGTATCGGCTCAGGAGTAGCAAGAGAATACTTCCCTGATAACCCTTATGTAGACGTAGCGGCTCAGTTAGCGGGTGGTGTAAGTCCAAAGGTAGCTGTAAATAAACTCATGTCTATTGCTCCTAATTGGGAACGAGATATGATGGTTAGAGCATTAAAGCCTTCATCTACGCTAAAGACAGGTGAGATAAACAAACTCGCTGAAGATGCTTTGAACTTACCTACTTCTGTTACAGAACGTGGCATGAATAAGAACATGGGTAAGGTAGGTGATATTGGCAAGGTCATTGATGAAAGATTGGCAACAGTTGCCGATAATATAGACCTGAAAGCTGCGGCTGATATGGCTTATGCAAAACTAGCCAAACAGCTTAGTGCTGATAATGAGGCATTCCCCGCTGCTAAACTTGCACAGGTAAAGGATGAGATAGATGCATGGAAACTTGCACATCCTGAACCTGTCAATGCAGGGGTAGCCAATACTATCAGAAAGAGTGCAAATACTGAGATAGGGCCATTATTTCAGGCTATTAACAAGGGCGATACGGCAGCTATTGACAGAATGTGGACTACCAAAACCAAAGCTGCTTTGTCAGAAGCAACCGCATCTTTAATTGGTGAGAAGTTCCCTGAATTAAAGCCGTTGCTTGGAGAACAAAGTAAAAGGCTGAACCTGAACAAGACGATTCAAACTACGGTCAATAACTTCAAGAAAAGTGATGTTGTGAGCGTATTTGACGTTAGTGCAGGTGCGGGAGCAGGTGCTTTCATGAGTCCTGAACTGGCGGCTTTTGTAGCTGCAAGAGTAGCTTTGAAAGTAATGAGAACTCCTGCTATACGTTCACACCTTGCAATAGGTATTAGACGTGCTAGAAATGCCACGGCAACCAATACTGGCCCATTTGTTCCTAGAGATGTTCAAGGCAATGAATTATTGCCTCCTGATGCAGGAACCTTTAATATGAGTGTTCCTAAAGTACCATTGCAGATACCATTTACACCGACTGAAATGCCTGCATCTTACCAGATTCAGCCAAGAAAGCCGTTGCTGAATGATTTGGACGAGAGCATGAGACGTACTGCAATGTGGGCGCAAAGACCTAAAGTGAGCGAATTGCCAGAAGGTCTGTTAGGTGGCAACACAATGGCAACCGGAAACATTATGAAACAACAGCAACTTCAGAAGTCTTTACAGGTACTACAGAACAAGTTTAAGGGTACTGCGGAGAGTCCATTGCCTGCTATTGAAGCCGCTAGAAAAGCAGCAGTAAAGGCTTATGACACAAAGGTTAACAAGATGGCGGGCGAGCTAAAAGCTAAGAACCCCGGCATCAATTATAAAGAAGCAGTAAGGTTATCTAAAGAAGCCATCGGGCCGATGGAATAAAAGGAGGAAACAAATGGCAAACACTTCAGCATTTGGCAGGGTGATTTTGGACACGTTCACAGGAGCTATTGACGTTGCAACGTTAGTTGGGAAGGCATCTGGTGATTTCTTCCGCATCCATTCTATAGAATGGCAAACACCAACTACAGCAGATCATACAGCGCTGGTTTCAGATGGAACAAATCCGCTTTTTGAAGAGACTTGCGTAACTGTAAAACAGTCTATCATAAAATATTACAATGGCTTAGTTGTGCCTAATATTACAGTCGCAACTAGTGGAGTGGGAAGTGGCAAAATAATTATAGTTTTTGAGTAGGGGGCCATATGGCAGATTTAATAGAAACTGGTTTAGCTGCGGGTGGAGGTGGTATTTTGGGAGCTATAGCTGCTTATTTAGGCTTAGAGCGCAGGGTATCGCATTTAGAGCGCAGAGAAGTAGATTATATCAAACGACCAGAATATGAAGCACATGTTGCTAATGTGTGTAAGTTAACCGATAGCATTGACGCAAAACTAGACAAATTAATTGATATTCATATGACTGATCGAAGAGTCGGATGTAAGCATGATTGAAAACTTTCAGAAAGCGCTTGATTTCACACTCCCACATGAAGGTGTGTATAGTAATGATAAAATAGACCCCGGCGGAGAAACTAAATATGGGATTGCCAGAAAGTATCATCCAGAGATTCGTGAGGAGGATTGGATTAGCTTTGGAATTAATGACGCTAAGGCCATCTATCGGCGTGACTATTGGAACATTATGCGCTGTGACGACCTGCCTTACCCTTTGGATATTATTTCATTTGATACTGCAGTAAATTGCGGGTGTGGAGCTGCCAGAAAGATGCTCAGAAATTGCAAGGGCAATCCCAAAACTATGCTTCAGCTTCGGAGGGAATACTATGTGGCAATTATTGCCAAAACCCCGAAACTAGGGAAGTTCAAGAATGGCTGGGAGAATCGCTGTAAAGACCTTGAGGCATTTCTATGATACGCATAATGTCTTTCAAACAATGGTCTGAAAATACTCCAAAAGGTAAAGGGTGTCCACGCGGCGGCGCTTGCTATAGAGACATAAACCAAAACGCATGTGTGGAATGTTATGAAGTATATGTTAAAGCTAAAATGTAGGAGGAAATAGATAATGGCGGCAATAACGAGCAAAACGGTAATTGGCAATTTTTCTATTGGTATAAACTGGGTTGGTGACAATTCTGGAGGGCTTAAAATGACGAAAATATTCTCTGTACTTATCGCAACTATGCTGTTTTCATCAATGGTATTCGCCGCAGATGTAAAAATTTCGGCATTACCCGCTGCCACTGCACTTGATGGGTCTGAAACCACGGTGCTAGTTCAGAGCGGTGTAACAAAGAAAGCAGCAATATCTCTCTTACTGCCATCCCAAACCGGAAACTCAGGTAAGGTTTTAACGACTGACGGAACGAATACGTCATGGACTGGAAACCTTAATATCACAAGCGTAACAGGCGCAGCTATCACGGCAAAAGAGGTTGATGGGCACACAGACGTAACTCTGGCAGCAGTAGATGTAAGCTCAACGATTATTTACAATACAGGACAGGCGGCAACCGATGTTGCGCTCACTCTTCCGACAGCAGCAGTAGGATACTCGTTCATCGCAACCGTGGGCACAGCACAGAGTAATAAATGGGGAGTCCGTGCCGCAACAAACGACAAGATTTACCTGCTCAATGCTGATGGCACGATATCCGCTGGGTCTGATAATGGGTACGCTCGTATGACCGCTGCTCAAGTGGGGCAGGCGTTCGTGTGCTGGACATTCAAGACCGACGCATACGACTGGATGTGCAAGCCGACATCAATCGGTACAAGCACATTTGCAGCTAACTGAGGTGATTATGCGATTGATTATTGTTGCATGTTTGATTTTAATGTGCTGTATATCCACGGTTTCAGCTTTTACGTCGGGCATGGCCGCATCCGGTATCAGCGTATCGGGCGACTTATGCACAGGAGGATTGCTGTTCTCGTGGCATGGAGAAGATACAAATGTAACAGTCGGCACTCCAAAGGGCTGTAGTGTAGGCGCGACGACAGGAACGCCTAACCGTACGCCGTCGATCAGCACAGCACAGTTTCATGACGGCACTCACAGTATAAAAATACCGACTACATCGGATCGGTACACTTTTGCAGTAAGCAGCGGGGATATTGTTAAACGAGCGGCTGGTACCATTACACTCTGGTTATATATCAACGCGACACCGACTGCGAATACGGTGTTCACGGAGGTCATTGATTCTGTGTCTGGCAAAAAAATAGACATTGGGTTCAGCGGTACTACTGAATTGAAAATCAGGTATGTGGGCAATGGGACAGATACCCAAGCAATAACATCAGGAGCAAACTTGACGACCGGTACATGGTATTTTGTAACCGTAAAATGGGACGTTGCAAGCGGGACTAAACTTTCCATAAATGTCAATGGAGTGACAGCGACTAGCAGTGCCGCCATAACTCAAATGACTAACGAGCCGACATCTTTAATTATTGGCGACCCTCTAAGTGCAACATCAATAGATTTATATTTTGATCAGATTCAGATATGGGATTCGTGGCAATGAAAACATTACTCGTCTTGATTGTTGCAATTCTGACTTTCGCGTCAGGATATGCCGAAGCTGCGTGGTCTGTATGGACTGAGCCACTGATAGCAGACAAGGTCAAGCCGGACTACAACCCAGCGATAAAGCCGACTAGTATTGCGCTCAAAGGTGCAAAAGGGGAATGGATGGCGTTCTTTGTTGTGATGAGAGCGGATGAAAACACAAGCACATTTGTCCCCTCCGTTCAATCTACGCTTATATCAGGGGCTAATACGATCGCAGACACTAACTGGACAGAGTATATGGTTCAGAATGTCATCACCGGCAACGCGGTCACTGGAGCTGATACCAAAAAATACCGCTGCATCCTGAATCACACAGCTAATGCAACAAACAATCCTGTTGCCGGGGCAACGAAAGCGATGTATTGGATTGAAGACACTACTGTTACTAGCGCGGTTCCGAACTGGGCATCTGGCACCGATTATTGGTCGGGTTCTTACAAAGGGCAAACCAGCGCAACATGGCCTGATGTTACCGTGCCATATAAGGATCGATACTATGGAGAAATCAGAAATGGAACTGAGCAGGGGTGGGGTAAAACCGTTCCCGCAAACACCACGCAATCATTTCTGTTTGAAATATACATACCAACGGACGCAGTAGCGGGAACGTATGTCGGAACGGTTAGAATTGTCGGACAGGGCGCATCGACGCTAACTCAGGACATATCAGTAACGCTAACGGTGTGGAATTTCACACTCCCTCTTAACTGGTCGTATCCTTCGCTCGTATCTCAAAATGGGTACGAAATACTCAGCACTGTCATGGGTACGCGGCAGAAGGCGAATGATTTTTTTGCTCGCAGCCTTGTCGATCACGGGCTATGGATATACGCACAGGATTCATATGTTCAGCCTTCATACGCCATTACAACAGGGGCATTAAATTTTACTACTGGCTTTGCCGATGCAAACTATGGTTTTAAACGCTGGCTGGACGGGACTGTTACCAATAACGCTAATAGTCCGCGTCCGTATTTAGGCATTAAGCCGAAAGCATTTGACCCGCGCAGTGATTCTGGATCAGTGTTTGGATTGGAACGAAAAGCTCTAGATACTACTACGCCCTTCTCTGACAACGGCGCGGGTGGAACGACAGTATCGGTAGCGTCGTCGGCTCATTATTGGTCGAATGGCGATTACATCTACATACTCGGTTCGACCTCGTATGACGGGTATTACACGATTTTCAATAAGACAACCAAAACTTTTGATATTGCTCATGCTTATGTAGACAATCTACACCGTGGCTGGACTACGGCGGCTGTCAACGTGACTCATATTCGCCGGTTTATCGACGATTGGGAAACCTTTATGACTGCTCAGGGGTATATAGATACTAAATTGTACGGCAAGGTACATGATGAGCCTATCACGAGCATGTGCTGCACGATCACCAAAGTGCTATATGATTCTGGGATGTTGGGCGGCACCGCAGGGAGATCGCATACTATTCTGTTTCAAACAATCGGGGGGCAATCTGGCTGCGGCCCGTGGGCTGAAAGTTGTTCAGCAATAACGGCATTACCCTATAAAACAGCATCGGTAGTATCGGAAATAATGGGATTCGTGCGGCCCGGAGGCGGGACAGGGAGGCCACCAACCTTCTCTAGAAGTAAGTTCAATTCATTTGTCGATGAGAAGTATGGCACTGTTTGGCTCTATAACGCGAACGGGCAGATGATGGACTATAACGCATATAACCAGGCTACATCACACACATTGCCATCGTTCTATATTGACACCTTGAACGGGGCTCGGGAGAATGCGGCTCAAGCTCTGTCAATGTGGACATGGAAAGTTAGTGGGTTCCATTTCTGGACATTTAACGCGGTATCAAATAGTATTCAGGCATGTGGGAATGATCTGCTGTGGGATAATCCAAGTTGTGGAGACCCATACAGGAAAGCGCAGGGAGACGGTAGCCTTTATTACACCGGCTATGCCTCAAACGCTTCTTTTAAAAGCGACATCGGCGGGACAAATAACATTTTTCTAGAATCCCTTCGACTCAAATATTTTCGGTATGGCATGCAGATCATGGAATACACCAAGCTGCTCGAAGCCTCTCACAAAACCGCCACAGTTGACGCTGCTCTTAAAGCAATGGTTCACCTCGGGCAAGACGGCAGTGTGTGGGGAACTCCTGCCACTTGGGAATCCGCACGAGAGGGAATGGCGCGGGTTATTTTAGGCATAGATCAAGGTTCGATTTCCGCAGGTTCCGGGGGAACTGTGGTAATCGGAGGAACAGGATTGGTGACACTACAATGAAAAAATTCATATGTTCTGTTTTCATACTCATATTTTTTGCCGTTGGTGTTGAGGCGAATATCCTGACTGAAAGCGGTGATTCCCTCGTGACCGAAAGTGTAGATGCAATTTGCACGGAAGATACGGCATCATCTTCAGGCGGATCTATGTCCCAAGGTCTTGGAATGGGAATGTAACTAGAAATTCTGTAGTATAATTAAATTAAAGGAGGGTAACATGACAGATTTAAAAACAACGATAGCGGGAATTGTCATTGGGATTGCAACGATAGTAAAAGCATTTGGTGGCCCTGAATTTAACCAAGGGATATTGGATGCTATTATAGCAATGGGGACAATGTTGGCATTTTATTTTGCTAAAGATAAAGGCAAGGAGAAAATATGAAAAAGATGTTGTTGATTATTTTGGCAGTGGCAATTATTGCCGGTTGCGCTTCAGTACCATTGACACCGGAGCAGCAAGCTCAGAGTGCGATTAGTAAAACACAAGGGCAGCTGAACGTTATGTTTGATGCGGCAAAATCGTATTATGACAGCAAGCCTGACAAAAAGGATGAGTGGGTTAATAAGGTTGTCCCTGCGTTTGACGTTGTGAACAAAGCATTGTACAAACTGTCAATCTCATATAAAGAAGGAAATGTTTCTGCTACTGATCTGATAAAACAAGCAGCATCATTGCAGAATGAGATTGAAGTGCTGCTTATTGGACTGGGGGTATTGAAATGAAATTAGATGGAATCGGTCTTGATGTAACTGTCGGTATTTTGAAATTCATAATCTCGGAAGCTAAAGAGGTTTATGACTGGGCTAAGCAAAACCATGGAGAGAATATACCATCGTGGGATGAACTGATTGCAGAAAACAAAGTGTTGCAGGACAAAATAGACGCTGAGAAGTAATTGTCAATTTGACATGAATTAGTAGTATTTAGTAGTTGGTCTAAATTTAGCTTACTAGATAAACCTTATATAGTAAGTTGAGGTTACAAGATAAGGGGAGGCGATAGAAACCTCCCCTATTGTCTTTATTCTGCTGATCTTAATATTTCTAGCGCATCATAAAGTCTCCATGCAATATCAGCAGTCACAAATGCTGCGTCGCCACCTTCAGACTCAATATCATCATCTGTTATTCCATCTGCACGGAATCCAAGGAACGCAGGATGCTCAATCGCTGAAGACAAGGCTTCTTCAATTAATTCAATGGCTTTCCCCACCATTAGTTTCTCCCTAACTTTCATTCATTCGACTCCTTTCAATCACCCCGGCAAGTTTCTCAATAGAATCTACCACAATCCATTTACGTCCTTTACCTGTTTTGCACCGGCAATCTTTGCCCTTGTCAAAGGCATACCATCTAAGCCATTCAAGATCGTCACCAATGAGTTTAGATAGAACATTGGTATATTCCA
>Ga0214473_10003645_pt1 | contig 18624 bp, 15 predicted proteins | sample RVTome_7_FD_203509 | JGI IMG/M metagenome (GOLD analysis project Ga0214473, IMG submission 203509) | Soil microbial communities from uranium-contaminated site in the Upper Colorado River Basin, Wyoming, United States - RVT98D197 | ecosystem: Environmental > Terrestrial > Soil > Contaminated >... | reverse complement strand
AGTAGTTCTCTACAACAGTCGCATGTAAAGCGGGCTTGCCTTTGCCTTTTTACAATAACGTGTCACGGGTTAACTGTGAATTGCAAACAAAATGGACATAATAACTTCTCACATAAACGCTGATTTCGATTCCCTCGCTTCAATGGTCGCTGCAAAGAAACTCTACCCTGAGGCAGAAATAGTCTTTGCAGGCTCTCAGGAAAAAAAACTCAGGGATTTCATAGAGGCATTTGAGCCTGTGGAGATAAAACGGATTAAAGACATTGACCTGCCAAAGGTTACCCGTCTGATTATTGTTGACACTAAGAATCCTCCGAGGATAGGGCAGTTTGCAGAACTGATTTCCAAGCACGGGATAAGCATACACATATATGACCACCATCCATTTGCAAAAGGAGATATACGCGGCAGTCTTGAGATTATTGAGGAAGTCGGCGCTACAGCGACTATATTTTCAGAGATATTGAAAGACAAAAAGCTTCATCCCTCGCCGATGGAGGCAACCATCCTGTGTCTCGGCATATATGAAGAGACAGGCTCGCTGCTCTTCCCATCCACAACAGAGCGAGACCTCCTTGCCGCCGCATATCTTATCAAACGCGGTGCGAATTTGAATATAGTCTCAAGTTTTTTAAGACTGGAAATGAGCCGTGAAGAACTTAACACCCTTAATGAACTTGTCCAGTCAGCAAAAGAAATGGTCAGCAGCGGAATAAAGATAAAAGTAGCAAAGGCTTCCAATGAGAGTTATCTCGGCGACGCCGCACATCTCGCACACAGGATAATGGATATGGAAGACATTGATGCATTATTCGTACTCCTCAGGATGGAAGGGAAAATACTTATAGTGGCAAGAAGCCGCGCGCCTGAACTCAATGTCGCAGACGTAATGAGAGAATTCAACGGCGGAGGCCATTCTACGGCAGCCGCGGCTACTGTAAAAGAGGAATCCCTTGAGATAGTTGAAGAAAGGCTGACGAGAATTATACTTGACAATGTAAAACCGGGCAAGGTTGCATCTGATATTATGACAAGCCCTGTAGTAAGCATAAACTGGGACAGCTCTGTAAAGGAAATAGAAACAATAATGACCAAATATAGCGTGAACGTTCTCCCTGTTATAAAAAACTCAAAGTATACAGGCTTAATATCAAGGGAAATTGTTGAAAAAGCGCTTTTTCACGGATTTGGCAAAAGCAAAGCCATAGATTTCTGCACAACTGATGCGGCAACCGTCAGCCCTGACACATCTATCAGGCAAATAGAACAGATGATGATAGAACACAACCAGAGATTCATGGCAGTAATAGAGAAAGGCAACATTGTCGGTGCAATAACAAGAACTGACCTTTTAAGAACCATCTACGAGGAATTTTTAAAACGGCGCAGGCTTGATAAATCAGATGCAGGAGAAAAACCATCCATAGGGAGAAACATAGCCGTACTTCTCAAAGAAAAATTTCCGGCTGAAATATACTCCACCCTCAACCTTGCAGGAGAGATTGCGGATCAGCTCGGGATTAACGCATATCTTGTCGGTGGTTCGGTAAGAGATTTGCTCAGGGGCGTCGCCTCGTTCTCCTCAGCGAACCCGCCTGAGTGCGGGGGCGACTCGCCCAGGAGAGAGGAAAATCTTGACATTGACATTGTTGTTGAGGGAGACGGAATTTCCTTTGCAAAAGCATTTGGCAGGAAACTGAATGCAAAGATAAGAACGCATGAGAGGTTCGGCACGGCAAAGATTATTTTGAGTCCAGAGTTCGGAGTTCGGGGTTCAGGGATAGAACTCAAAACTCATCCCGAGCAACTCGGGACAAAACTCAAGATAGATGTGGCAACTGCAAGGACAGAGTATTATGAATCCCCGGCATCCCTTCCTAAGGTGGAAACTTCCTCGATAAAAAAAGACCTTTACAGGAGGGATTTCACAATCAACACACTTGCAGTAAAGCTTAACCTGAAGGATTTCGGACTGCTGATAGACTTTTTCGGCGGACAGCGTGACCTGAGAGAGAAGATCATAAGAGTTATACACAATCTGAGTTTTATCGAGGATCCCACAAGGGCATTCAGAGCAATAAGATTTTCAGAAAGATTCGGCTTTAAGCTCAGCAAACATACGGAAACCCTTATAAAGTCAGCTCTCAAATTGGATCTCTTCAGCAGGCTTTCCGGGGCAAGGCTCTATGAGGAACTTCTGCTTGCATTCAGAGAAACAGAACCTGTCAAGACTCTTAAAACACTTTCTGAATTCGGGCTATTAAAAGTGATACATCCGGGCCTCTTATTCAATAATGAGCTCGAATCAGCATTGCAATCCATGTTTGAGACTCTCGCATGGTTCAATCTGCTTTTCCTTGAGGAAAGTCCTGACAGAGGAGCGCTGTACCTGATGGCTCTGTTGTCCACTCTCAAAGAGGAAGATAGGAACACCGCGGTCGAAAGGCTGGCACCGCCGCCCAGGGTAAGAGAGATGACAACAAAAGGCATAGCACAGTCAAGGGATATACTGAATAAACTTCCCTCAAATGATCCAGCCGGACTGTATCATGTTCTGAATGGAGTTAACCTTGAAATCCTTCTGTTCTCAATGGCTCAGAGCAAAAGCAAACAGAAACAGAAAGCAATATCTCAATACCTGATTGAATTAAGAAAAATAACGCCGATTCTGAAGGGTAAAGACCTGCAAAAGATAGGCTTCAAGCCGGGCCCCCTTTACTCTAAACTTTTTTCAGAACTGCTTGACGAAAAACTAAGCGGCAGGCTGAAAACCAAAGAAGATGAAGAAAGGTTTGTCACAGAAAAATATCTAAAAAACTAATACCCCGTCCCGAGCATCTCGGGACGGGGCAAATAGTAAATTATTTTACTGCATCTTTAAGCGCTTTGCCTGATATAAATTTCGGCGCTCTTGCAGCCGGAATATTGATAACCTGTCCTGTTTTAGGATTGCGCCCTTTTCTGGCTTTACGTTTCACGGTTGAGAATGCTCCGAAGCCGACAAGCGTAACCTTCTGCCCTTTTTTTAATGATAACTTTATTGCATTTAAAGTTGAATCAAGCGCCTTTGAAGCATCTGCCTTGCTCAGCCCCGCACCCGAAGCTATCTTGTCAATAAGCTCCGCCTTTGTCATTAACGTCCCCCCTTTCTTGTAAAAATTAAGAGTTAAAAATTAAGAATTAGGAGTTACAGATTTAAAACTTTTAACTTTTCACTTGTCTTAGTTAATTGCACTAACACTATCAAGAAGAATATATTTTGTCAAGCTGAAAAATACAGTGTCGTAAAGGTTTTGAGGTGCATATGCCTGCCGAATATTTTAATCCTTACATATCCATTATCTTCTTTCTCAGTATCAATATCTCAAAAGCCATGGAAGCCATTGAAACCAGCGTGTTAAGATAATTCACGTTAGCATCAAGAACCGAATCGACCCCGTTGTCCGCATAAAGCAGAGCCACTGCCCTTTCTCTTATGCTTATCGGAATTGTGAGGCTGTCCTGCGGTGTTCCTGAAAGTATCTTTATAAACTCTTTATTGCCGGGTGACCTGAGTACAGGGCCCCTGTAATAAGCCTTCTTCACAAGAACATCGTTAAATATCGACGCGTCGCCTCCCGAAGATAATGCATTGATTTCAACTCCTTCAACCGTTAACCCTTTAGCCTTCCACCCTGAAACACCATTGCCTTTCACTATAAACAGCGCCACCCTTTTTGCAGCCTTCTGCGCCTCACTTATTAGAATCCCAGCAATCTCTTCTTTTTCTGTCACATTCGCAAAAGCCTGTTTCATTTTCTTGAGCTCCTCCGAATCTGTGACAACAACCTGTTTTTCTTCCTCAATGCGGTCAAAAATGCTTATATATCTGAGGTCTCTTCTAATCCCGTAGTATTTCTCAAGCGCATAGAGAATCCTCAGTTCCGATGCGGCATAAGGGATTACGTCATAGCCGCTGACAAACCTGAAATCATCCACCGCCTTCATATCCTTGGGGTCAAGCATTGCCATGTGTAATCTGTTTTTATCTTTTTTAAACGGGATCGCCTTGTATTTCTCCGCCATCTCCTTGTTTATTGCAGAGATGGTTTCTTCATCTATATTCACCAGTTGCGAAGGCTCAGCAATAGGAATCTTGAGATGGCGGCTAAGGAATTTTGTGAATTCGTCTTCTGTAAGAATGCCGAGTTCAACAATATTTGTCCCTATCCTGCCTCCGAAGATAACCTGCCTTTCAAGCGCAAGCCTCAGGTGCTCCTTTGTAATAAGACCTTCTTTAACCAATACTTCGCCAAGTTTCATGTGCTTATTTTATACCATACTTTGACAGCCTGTGCCTGAATGAACGGAAAGAAAGTTTCAGCAGCCTTGCCGCTTTTGTCTTATTTCCGTCTGTAATCTTCAGCGCATTCAAAAGATATTTCTTTTCCATCCCTTCAATAATGCCATCAATATCAATCCCTTCTTTAGTGAGCTCCGCCGTGTCTTCAGCGCCTTCAGAAAACATCAGTATCTCATGCGGCACATCCTCAATGGTTATCTCGTCCTTATCTGCTAAAAGCAAAATCCTCTCTATGACATTTTCAAGCTCTCTTACGTTTCCTTTCCACTGGTATTCCATGAAAAGCTTCATTACCTGGGGAGATACCTTCCGCTCTGCAAATCCTGTTCTTGCAAGCCTTCCAACCGCCTCATTAAGCAAGGATTTTTTGAGAAAATGCTCTACAAGCAGGGGGATATCTTCCTTTCTCTCTCTCAGAGGAGGAATATGCAGGGGGACGACATTCAACCTGTAATATAAATCCTCTCTGAATCTGCCTGCGGCAATTTCTTCTTTGATGTCCTGATTTGTAGCGGATATTATTCTCACATCCACCTTTATATCAGCAGTGCCGCCTACCCTTCTGAAGGTGCTGTTCTCAAGAACCCTCAGCAGTTTTGCCTGAAGGTTGATTGACATCTCGCATATCTCGTCAAGAAAAACACTCCCGCCGTCAGCTATCTCAAAAAGGCCCTGTTTATTATAGGCCGCGCCTGTGAATGCGCCTTTCATATGCCCGAAGAGTTCGCTCTCCAGAAGGCCTTCAGGAAAGGCCGCGCAGTTTATATCCATAAACTTTTTCCCTTTTCTCGGGCTGAGGTTATGAACGGCTGTCGCAACCAATTCCTTGCCAGTGCCGCTTTCGCCCGTTATTATGACATTGGAATTGCTCTGCGCAATTCTCGGTATGATGTTAAGCAGTTCCTGCATCTTAGGGTTCTTCCAGAAAATATTGCCGAATTCGTATGTTGTTTTTATCTTTTCGCGGAGTATCGAAACCTCTGCGCTCAGCTTGCGCTTTTCAAGGGCCTTTTTTACCACAAGCCTTATTTCATCTATCTTAAACGGCTTGTGTATGTAATCATAAGCTCCAAGCTGCATTGCCTCTATTGCAGACTCTGTTGTGCCGAATGCCGTTATCATGATTACAAGGGTATCAGGAGAAGTCTCACGCACTTTTTTGAGTATTTCAAAGCCATTAACCTTCGGCATGTTGATGTCTGTGATTACCATGTCAAATATGTCCTTGTTGAGAAGGCTTATGCCGTCAATGCCGCCTGCAGCAAGAGTAACATCGTAATCCTCCCCTTCAAGGAGGATTCCGAGCACCTCCCGCATGCTTTTTTCATCTTCTACAATCAGAATTTTACCTTTATTAAGATTTTCCATTGCTGTCAGGTATTATAACTTTAAAGACCGTGCCCTCACCAGGATTACTGATAACATTTATCTTTCCTTTATGTTCTTCAATGATTCTGTATGCAATAGCCAGACCGAGCCCTGTGCCCTCATCTTTTGTAGTAAAAAAAGGATAAAATATTTTTTTAAGATTTTCCTGAGAGATACCGATACCTGTATCTTTAAAAACAACCTCAAAAAAATTGCCCGACCGCTTTGTGCTGACAGAAAGTTCTCCTCTGTCAGGCATTGCCTCTAAGGCATTCATCCCAAGATTCAAGAAAACCTGGTGCATTTTCTGACGGTCAGCATTAACAAAAAGCGGCCCGTCGAAATCCTTTGTGATAGAAATATCATTCCTTGCAGATGCTGTATTTTTTAGCAATTCAAGCGTGTCATCAAGCACAAGATTGAGGTCAAAAGCGCTGAACTCAGCAGCCATCGGGGTTGAATACATAAGGAAATCTGTGATTATCCCATTCAGCCTCTCCATCTCTTTCAATGCTATTTCTGTCAGCCTTTCTTTTTGCTCCTTTGCCACCCTGTCCTCTCTCAGCATTTCTATCGCACCTTTAAGAGAGGCTAACGGATTCCTTATCTCATGCGCTATATTCGCAGATAGTTCGCCGATAGCAGCCCATTTTTCCTTATGCTTTATATCCATCTCCATTTTTTTAAGCATGGTGATATCATGAAATATCCCAATGAAACCTGTTTTTCTTCCATTAACATCCATATGCGGCGAGATAGTCAGGCCAATAATCCTGCTGCCTTCCCTTGGATGACTTATCACACCCTCTATACGTTCTATTTCAAGCAATTGCTCCGAAAATCCCCCCATCCCCCCTTTGTCAAAGGGGGGTAAGGGGGGATTATTTTTATTTCCCTTTGTGTTGCTGTGCAGCATAGGTGTTTCACCTGAATCAAATGATATAAAAGGGAATATCGCAGTTATCTTCCGGTTAAATGCATTTTCCCGCGTAATTCCGGTTATATCCTCTGCCGCTTTATTAAATATCAGAATACTGCCACCAATGTCTGTTGTAAATATGCCGCTCGGAATACTCTCAATAAGCTCCTTGTTGAAAAGCGAAAGCTCCTTCAGGTCAGAATCAGTCTGTTCAAGGGCTGTCGTTGTCTTCTCAAGCCGTGAAGATAGATAACCACTCAGGAATGCCATCATATAAAAAGCAGATATGTGCACAAAAATATTGTAAAGAAAATCTTTTTCATTAAGCGCCGGGTCGTACTTTATCGGGAGGAGTTTATAATACTGAAGATCTATCATGACTCCATAGAGAATGCTGCTGAATGTTGCAATAACATAACCTGCCTTCCTGTTAAGGACTGCACTTGCTGACATTACTGTCAGAAGCATAATGAACGAAAACCAGCTTTCAATACCGCCTGTAAGATATATAAGGACATTTATAGCCGCAACATCCATAAAAATCTGGAAATATGCAAATGTAAAGTATGTTTTTATTCTGTCAATTAGAAAAGCATAAATTATTGTCAGGGAATAGAGCGCTACAATAAGATTTGAAATGGCGCGTGGATAAGGAAAACTCCTGTATCCGACCTGAAGCAAGAAAAACGAACTCAGAAGGAGTGTGATAAAAACAACCCTTATGGAAATAAGGGCTTTTACCTTTTTAAGCAGGATATCATTCATTCCACAAAGTTAGAAGTTATAATTAGAAGTTAAGAGTGTAAAGTTAAAAATTAAAATCAAAGATAATTGATTACTGGTTTCTAAGTTTTAACTTTCAACTTCTAACTTTTAACTCATAACTACTTTATCAGCGTAATGAGTTTAAATATCGGCAGATACATTGCAATTACTATAAAACCTACCGACCCGCCGAGGAATACCATCAACATGGGCTCCATCATGGATGTCAGGGCGTTGACTGCCGCATCAACCTCATCATCATAAAAATCAGCGATCTTATTGAGCATTGTATCAAGCGCGCCTGTTGATTCACCTACAGAAATCATATGGGTAACCATTGGAGGGAATACCTTGGCTTTGGTTAATGGATCAGCAAGAGTCTTTCCTCCTGTAACCTGCTTTCTCACCTCCATGATTGCATATTCAATCACCTTATTCCCTGAGGTCTTCGCTGTTATCTCAAGCCCGTCCAGTATCGGCACGCCGCTGCTGACAAGCGTTCCAAGTGTCCGCGTAAACTTTGCCACAGCAACTTTATTCAGAAGAACCCCGAATATGGGCAGTTTCAATAGTATCATGTCTGTTATATGCGTGCCTTTTTCTGTGCGCCTGAACTGCTTTAGCGCAACAACAATACCGACGATTGCGCCTCCTGTCAGAATACCTCCCATTCCTGCGAGAAAATTACTCAGGCTGATAATCATCTGCGTTGGAAGCGGAAGTGTTCCACCAAGCTGTGCGAACATCTTCTCAAATGTCGGGACAACAAATATCATTATGATTGCAATTGCCGCAATAGCAACAGTAGAAACAACTATAGGATATACCATTGCGCCTTTAACCTTCTTTTTTAATTTCATTGCCTTTTCTATGTACGCTGCAAGCCTGTTAAGGATTGTATCAAGGATACCGCCAGCCTCGCCTGCCGCCACCATATTTGCATATAGTTCTGAAAAAACTCTCGGGTGCTTCTTCAATGAATCGGCATAAGTAGAGCCGGCCTCAACATTCTCCTTAATCTCTCCCAGCACTCTGGCAAGCGTCTTATTTTCAACCTGAGTTGATAGAATATCGAGCGCCTGCACAAGCGGAAGCCCTGCATCTATCATCGTAGAAAACTGCCTCGTAAATACAACTATGTCCTTGTCGCCTACTTTACCCTCGCCAAAGCCGCCGAATAATTTTTTCCCGGCCTTCTTTTCAGTAATCAAAGTGGCTGTTATATTTTTTCTTCTGAGCTGCGCTACAACCTCTTCTTTTGCAGCCGCAGTAATCTCGCCTGATTCTATAACGCCTCTTGCAGTCTTACCTGACCACTGAAACACTGTTGCCATTTGTTACCCCCTTCCCTTTGCTGCAGTCCCTGACACCCTCTGCATCATTGTTATTAACTCATCCGGAACAGACGAACGCCCTATAGCATCCTCATAGGATAGAAGTCCTCTGGCGTATAGATCAAATAACGACTGATTCATCGTCTGCATTCCGAACCTCGACTGTCCGGTCTGCATCATGGAATATATCTGATGCACCTTGTCCTCTCTTATCAGGTTTCTTATAGCGGGGTTTGGCACAAGCAGCTCCATTGCAAGAACCCTTCCCTGTCCGGATTTTTTGGCTATAAGCTGCTGCGCCAGTATCCCTTCAAGGACAAATGACAACTGAGTTCGTATCTGTTCCTGCTGATGAGGCGGGAATACGTCTATTACGCGGTTTATCGTCTGGACAGCAGAGTTCGTATGGAGTGTTGCAAGCGTTAAGTGCCCTGTCTCCGACACGGTAAGAGCTGCCTCTATGGTTTCAAGGTCGCGCATTTCGCCTATAAGCACGACATCAGGGTCCTGTCTGAGGACATACTTCAATGCAGTTTTAAAAGATGATGTATCAGCATTTACCTCTCTCTGGTTTATCAGGGATTTCTTGTGGTTATGAATATATTCTATAGGATCTTCTACTGTTATTATATGGTCCTGCCTCTCGGAATTTATCCTGTCAACCATAGTGGCAAGAGTCGTAGACTTACCGCTCCCTGTCGGCCCTGTAACAAGAATCAGGCCGCGCGGCTTCTTGACAAGATCGTTGACAATTTCAGGCAAACCTAACTCCTGAAATGTCTTTATCTGAAACGGGATGGTCCTGAATGCGCCGGCAACAGCTCCCCTCTGCATAAAGACATTCCCCCTGAATCTGCTCAGCCCCTTCACCCCGAATGACAGGTCAAGTTCATTGCTTTCTTCAAATTTATGTTTCTGTGCGTCTGTGAGAACACTGTAGCAAAGCGCTTTTGTCTCAGCCGGGACTAATTGCGGATGGTCCAGCGGGACGAGTTTCCCGTCAACCCTTATGCGAGGCGGGCTTCCTGTTGTTATGTGAAGATCAGACGCCCCTTTTTCTATCATTACCTTAAGCAAGTCATACAGTGTTGCCATCTATTCCTCCTCTCACTCTGTGAGAATTCAAAATTCAAAATTTAAAATTGTGAGATTTATCTTGAATCTTGAATCTTGAATTTTAAATTTTCTTCAATCTCCGAAAGTAACTCTCAACACTTCTTCAATTGTAGTGACGCCTTCTTTTACTTTTGTCAGCCCGCTCATCCTCAACGTCTTCATGCCTCCTCTTATGGCAGCCTTTTTAAGTTCAATCGCCGACGCCCCTTCCAGTATAAGTTTTCTTATCTCTTCATTGACAATCATTATTTCATAAAGCGCTATCCTTCCCTTGTAACCTGAGTTGTTGCATACTGAGCACCCCTTGCCCCTATAACACTTAACAGTCTTTGCATCTTCTTCCGAAAACCCCAGGCTTATAAGTGTCGGCAAAGGGAACTTTTCTTCCTCTTTCTCGCATTCCTTGCATATTTTTCTTGCCAGTCTTTGCGCCATTATAAGTATAACAGATGATGACACTAAAAATGGCTCGATCCCCATATTCATCAATCTACTTACACTGCTCGGAGCATCGTTAGTATGCAGGGTGCTGAGAACAAGATGTCCGGTTAAGGCAGCCTTAACTGCTATCTCAGCGGTCTCAAAATCACGTATCTCACCGACAAGTATGATATCAGGGCTCTGCCTCAAAAAAGAGCGCAGGGCAGATGCAAATGTGAGTCCTATTTCCTCTTTCATCTGCACCTGATTTATCCCAAGGAAATTATACTCTATAGGGTCTTCGGCAGTCATTATGTTTATATTGGGTTTATTAAGATAATTCAATGCTGAATAGAGGGTCGTTGTCTTTCCGCTTCCTGTGGGGCCTGTTACAAGAATCATGCCGTAAGGCCTGTTAAGACATTCCAGAAATCTCTGCAGCGACTCTTCCTCAAAGCCAAGCTTTGTAAGGTCTACCTGCAATGATGCTTTATCAAGAATTCTCATAACTGTCTTCTCTCCGAAAAGACAGGGGAGGATGGAAACACGGAAATCCACTTCTTTTTTCTTACCCAGCCTGAGCTTAATCCTGCCGTCCTGCGGAAGCCGCCTCTCGGAGATATCAAGTTTAGCCATTATCTTCAGCCTTGAGACGACGGAGTTTTTAATCCTCAGCGGCAGATTCATTGCAAGGGCAAGAACGCCGTCAACCCTGTATCTGACTCTCACAGAGCTCTCATAAGGCTCAATATGAATATCGCTTGCGCCTATTTTTATCGCATTTATAAGAATACCGCTTACAAGTTTTACAATCGGCTCCTCAATCTCACCTCTTGCGCCCAGCATATCATCTTCAGTGATATGCTCAACGTCATCAAGCGCATCACCGACAATCCTGTCAAATTCATCAACATCAACCGTAGGGCCTTCTCCGAAAGACCCTGCCTCTTCTTCGCCTGTAACGTCAGTATCTGACAGAGTATAGTCCTTTGCCTCAAGTTTCATCGCCTTTTGCGCTACCTGTGCCTGAGGCTGGGCAACCACAACCCCGGCAATTTTGCCTCCGTAATATGTGGTTATGGCATTTATCAGCGCAGATTCCGTTGCTATAACAACCTCAACGTTATACCCTGTCATAAACTTTATGTCATCCACGGCAAACACATTTGAAGGGTCTGCCATCGCTACCGTCAATGTTGCGCCTACCCTCGTAAGAGGCATTATCATATGCTTCTTCGCCATGTCGGCTGTTATAAGCTTTAAGACGGCAGTATCTATCTTGTATTCAGCCAGATCTATAGCTGACATCCCATACTGCTTGCTCAGAAACGTAACCAGCTTGTCCTCGGTTATATGCCCTAATTTTACGAGATTAGTCCCGAGTCTTCCGCCGCCCCTCTTCTGCAGCTTTAACGCCTCATTTAACTGCTCCTCGGTGATTACACCCGAGGCTATTAGTATCTGTCCTAATTTAGCAGCCAAATCTCCTCCATTTTAGGTTTCAGGTGCCAGGTTTCAGGTATCAGCCTTTTATTTCTAATACCTAATACCTGAAACCTAATACCTGCCACCTGTTTTTTAGTCTCCAAATGTCGCCCTTGCTATTTCTTCCACAGAAGTAATCCCATCTTTTATTTTTGCCAAACCGCTCATCCTTAATGTTTCCATGCCGAGTTTTACGGCAGTCCGCCGTATCTCATCCGCCGACGCCCCTTCCAGCGTAAGTTCCTTTAGTTCATCTTTCATTGGCATCACTTCATAAATGCCTATCCTTCCTTTATACCCTGTATTGCCGCACGCAGGGCAGCCCCTTCCCCTGTAGCATTTTACAGAATTTACCTCCTCCTCTGAAAACCCTAATTTTACCAATGCCGGCATTGGAATTTTCTCATCCTCTTTGCACTGGAGGCATATCTTTCTGACAAGTCTCTGCGATGCAATGAGGATGACTGAAGCTGCTACGAGAAAAGGCTCAATCCCCATATTCAACAATCTGCTGATAGTGCCCGGGGCATCATTTGTATGAAGGGTGCTGAGAACAAGATGCCCTGTCAAAGCTGCCTTGATTGCAATCTCCGCTGTCTCAAAATCACGAACCTCTCCAACCATGATAATATCAGGGTCCTGCCTTAAAAAAGACCGCAAGGCAGCGGCAAATGTAAGTCCGATATCCTCTTTCACAGCCACCTGATTTATGCCCATAAAGTTATATTCAACAGGGTCTTCGGCAGTTGATATGTTCACATCTATCTTGTTCAGATGGTTCAACGCGGAATAAAGGGTTGTTGTCTTTCCGCAGCCTGTAGGCCCTGTTATAAGTATCATGCCGTTAGGCTTATCAAGGGCTGCCATAAGATCATTCAGCGCATTGCCTCCTATTCCAAGTTTTGTAAGGTCGGCCTGCAGATTTGCTTTATCAAGAATCCTCAGGACAGTCCTTTCGCCAAAAAGGCACGGAACAGTGGAGACGCGGAAATCTACTTCCCTTTTCTTCCCGAGCTTTAACTTAATCCTGCCGTCCTGCGGAAGCCTTTTTTCTGAGATGTCAAGGCGCGCCATTATCTTGAGCCTTGATGTAAGGGCATTTTTTATCTTGGCAGGCAGGTTCATGACTATACGGCACTCACCGTCAACCCTGTATCTGACTCTCATAGAATTCTCATAAGGTTCCACATGAATATCGCTTGCGCCGGCCTTTACTGCGTTTAAGAGGATTCCGTTAGCAAGTTTTATAATGGGCGCTGCAATCTCTCTTACAACCTCCGCATCACCTTTATCTTCTATAACCTCCACATCGCCAAGCGCATTGCCGACAACCTGATCAAACTCATCTACATCAACCGTAGGCCCTTCATCTGCGCCAAAGGCATCCTCAACGTCTCCATCATCTGACAGTGTATAGTCCTTTGCCTGAAGTATCTCCGCGGTAGTGGCTGATGTTGCCTGCCCCTGAGTCTGTGTCTGCCCCGAGCCGCTCGGGGGCGCCTTTACTGCAACAATGCCTTCGCCCTTGCCTCCGTAATATGTGGTTATGGTATTTATCAGCGCAGATTCTGTTGCTATAACAACCTCAATGTTATACCCTGTCATAAACTTTATGTCATCCACGGCAAACACATTTGAGGGATCTGCCATCGCTACCGTCAATTTAGCGCCTGCCCTCATGAGAGGCATTATCATATACTTCTTTGCCATGTCAGCAGGGATAAGCTTTAATACAGCCGAGTCTATCTTGAATTCAGCCAGATTTATCGCTGACATCCCGTACTGCTTGCTCAGGAATGTCACAAGGTTATTCTCGGTTATATGCCCTAATTTCACGAGATTCGTCCCGAGCCTGCCACCGCCCTTCTTCTGCATTGTTAATGCCTCGCTCAACTGCGCCTCTGTGATTATTCCTGAGGTTATGAGTATCTGCCCTAATTTGGCTGCCATGTTTTAATTTTACACCATACAGAAACCATTATGGAAGTATAGAGTGGGAGGGGCAGAACCCGCTGTCTTACTTCTTGACTAAACCAGCTTTATGAATTACTCTAACAATCAATAATCAGGGATTAGGGGGTAGGGTTTAGGGATTAGTTTCCAAAACCAAATCCCCATCCCCTAAACCCTGTTTTTAATTCGGAGGGGAAATGCGTTTTTCAAAAATGTTCATACCTACATTGAGAGAAGTTCCTGCAGATGCAGATGCAGTCAGCCACAGGCTGATGCTCAGGGCAGGCTATGTGAGACAGCTTGCTGCCGGGCTGTATATATTTCTTCCATTGGGCTGGAGGGCGCTTGACAGGATAAATGCGATTTTAAAAGAGGAGATGGAGTCAATCGGCGCTCAGGAGATATCAATGCCTGTGCTTCATCCGGCTGAGGTATGGCAGCAGACCGGAAGATGGAATACAATTGGGGATGAGATGTTCAGGCTCAAAGACAGGACAGGCAGGGACATGTGCCTTGGCATGACGCATGAGGAAATAATGACATGGCTTGCATCAAGAGAGATTCGCTCATACAGGGATTTGCCGCAGATATGGTATCAGATTCAGACAAAACTCAGGGATGAGGCAAGGCCCAAGAGCGGTGTTTTAAGGACAAGGGAATTCATAATGAAAGACAGCTACAGCTTTGACGCTGACGAGGAGTCCCTTGAAAAAAGCTATCAGCTTCATGCAAATGCATATCATAAAATATTCAGCAGGTGCGGATTGAAATTTTATCAGGTTGAATCAGACCCGGGAATGATGGGAGGAGCAGTTTCGCATGAATTCATGGCTCCAAGCCCTGCCGGAGAAGATGAGGTCGCATTATGTGATAAATGCGGATACTCTGCAAATGTTGAGCTTGCAAAATCAATCCCCTCAAAAATCAAGAGTGAAAACTGGGGATTTGAAGAAGTTCATACGCCTGATAAACGAACAGTTCAGGAAGTATCAAATTTCCTCAAGCTCCCGCCTTCATATTTCATAAAGAGCATACTTGTTGTGGCGGACAAAACGCCTGTGCTTGCGCTTGTAAGGGGAGACCAGGAACTTCATGAAAAAAAGCTTACAAAGATTATTGGCAGTCACAGGCCTGCCCAGAAAACAGAGGTGAAGGAGATTTTAGGCGTTGAGGCAGGGTTCATCGGGCCCATGAACCAGAAGATAAGAATCATTGCCGATTCGTGTTTAAAAGAAGGCGTTTATATCAGCGGCGCAAACAAACAGCACTATCATGCAAAAGGCATTAAACCGGAGAAGGACTTTAAGGCAGAGTGGCATGACGTACATCTTGCAAAGAGCGGCGATAAATGCTCCAAGTGCGGAGCGGAAATAAGGATAGAGCGCTGCATTGAGATTGGAAATATCTTCAAGCTTGGGACAAAATACTCGGTGCCTTTAAAGGCGGTTTTTCTTGATGAGAACGGCAGTGAAAAGCCTATTATCATGGGAAGCTACGGGATAGGGCCTGCTCGTATAGCAGCAGCAGCTATAGAGCAGAACAATGACAAGGACGGGATTATCTGGCCCAAGAGCATTGCGCCATTTGACGTAGAACTTCTGCCCCTGAACATGAATGATTCAAAGACAGTTGAGGTTGCGGAGAAGCTCTATAAGGAATTGAAAGAAAAAGGCATCGAGGTTTTGATGGATGACCGTAACGAAAGGGCAGGCGTAAAATTCAAAGACGCCGACCTCATCGGAATCCCAACTCAAATAATCCTCGGCGAAAAGAATCTTAAAGAAGGACTTGTTGAGATTAAGGATAGAAGGACAAAAGAGGCAGTGAAGGTGAAAGTGGAAGAAGTAGTGGAGAGGGTGAAGGGGTAATTGCATTGATAGTGTAGTGTCTCTGGATTAGCTTTGCAATGTTGTCATTCCCGCTTGTCGGGAATCCTTCCGAAAGATTCTGGACAAGCCGGAATGACAGAGTAACCCTTGTGACAAGACCACAAGGACATTAAAATTACCAAAAAACTTCTTACTATTATGAGAATAATTCATTGCACAAAAAAACTTCTTCAAGAACTTGATGTAAATATTCTTGAACCTGACAATATCCCTTCCAACCCTGAAGGACTTGGGAATTGGTATGCAAACCTGATAAGGATTGACAGAAGAAAGTGCATCCTTTTCACGAATGAGAAGACACTATATTCATTCCTTATCCCAAAGGTCTTAAAGAGCAATCTGAAGAACATCGAGGAGGAGTTTCTTATCAATCTAAATTTAAACCTGCAAGCTGAAGGGTCCAGTCTTGAAGTGATAAGCAGAGTCATGCAGGAATATGGAGAAATAGGCTTTGCAAAAACTGCAAACAAGAGCGTTCTTGGTTCAATGAATGACCTCGCCTATCTGTATGAGGTTCATATTATTGAGGATGGAGGATTTGATAACATTAAAATGCTACAGCTCAATCAGAGAATAAACAGAAGACCGATGGGGGCTCTTAAATACAAATTTCCGATAGAGGTGTTGAAGAATTTGTTACAGGGAGTCTCATAGGTGGAAACAAATAAAAGTGAACCACTTTCCACTGAATTTAATAAGGGTCAATTATGGTGTCTGACCCTGCAAATTGAATTAATTCCGTGACCTAATTTTATTATCTATCAGTTCCTTAATAACATGCCACTCAGTAGCTGAAACTGGGAAGTTTGTTCCCTGCGGCACTCTCAATATGCTAAGATTTTTAAGTTTTTCAATTGCTTTAAGTTCATGGCGATATACTGGACTATTGATTAATACGATTTTGTTTATGAGCTCAACTCGTAGCCTTTCTACTCCTTTATCTTCGTTGCTCAACCAATATTTTTCTTCTGTTGGGGGCTCGCCCATTATTGAAGGATCAGAAGCAATTTCAGCAACAGCATAAATTCCAGCTTCTTTACCTGACATCCAAATCAAGGCTATATCGCCTTTCGTGATTTTATTTATATTCTGATTAACTAACCAATGATGTCGTTGCACATCTGGATCAGATAATGCATTAAAAACATCGTAGCGATTGGGATTACCTTGAAACACCCAAACATTTATAAGGGAGTTATCAATTTGAAAGTCTTTTGTATTAATCTTTGGACTTAAGAAAGGCTGCGCCTTATTATCTTGTTGTTTTAAGTCATCTATAAACTTATAGTTATATTTATTGGCGACTTGCTGTATCAAGGAAAGCCCCAATTCCTTACATTCAATTCCTACATTCTCAAGAAAAAGTTTGCGCTCATTAGGGATTGTGTTAGCACATATTATCAATTCAATAATAGCATCAGGCTGTTTCTGTTTAAGCAAACCATAATATTCGATTACTTGACCGGCAGCGTCTCTGGATAAGATTCCTCTTTTAACTTCTATAATTATTTTTCTCTCATATTTATCAGTAAATAAAATATCAGCATAGCAACGCCCAAGTTTTACTTGTTGTCCTTGCAATTTAAAATTAGCGTTTGGGAAAAAATCGTTTGGGTGTTGAGAGAAAAGGGGAGGGACATTTCCCGTATTATTCCTTTCAAAATTCTCCACTCGATGAATCATCGCTCTCAGAGGAAAGATTGCCACGCTGCGCTCGCAATGACAAAAAGGAGACCTGTAGCAAGACTAAGCGCATAGCAAGTTTGTTCCCAACTCCCTTCCTCATCGCGCTCAGAAACACATCCTGACGCGGGAGGGAGCAACTGTTTTAATTACTTATATCATGGCAATGCCGCTTGCCCTTAAAGTATAATTAAGTAAATGAACAGGAATGTATTGCGAAGCGCAATTGAGAATGGTTATATTGAGTGGCAGAGACATTCTCTTGAAAGAATGTTTGAAAGAGAGATTTCAAGAGAAAACGTTAAGGAGATTCTAAGAAAGGGAGAAATCATTGAGGACTATCCTGATGATAAGCCGTATCCGAGCGCATTGTTTTTAGGATGGATAAACGAAGAACCTCTCCATGTTGTTGCAGCGATTGACTTATTGACAGGATGGGGTTTTGTTATTACAGCATATAAGCCTGATTTAGAGCATTTTGAATCAGATTATAAGACAAGGAGGCAAAAATGACATTCAAGAACTTCCCGGATAAATGCCCTCTTTGCGGAGGCGCAAAAAAGGAAGGGAAAACTACTTTTACTGTTGACTTAGGTTTTGGAGTGGTCGTTGTAAGAGACGTGCCAGCAACAGTATGCTCGCAGTGCGGCGCAGACTGGATCGAAGATGCCATTTCTGCAAGGTTAGAAGGAATTGTGAACGAGGCGCGTACGAAACATCATCTGGTTGAAGTTACTACGCTGTCTGCATAGAAGGTGCTTTAGGATTCTTACGCCCATCTCTTTATATACTCTGAGATAGATGAAGGCTACAGCCCTCCCCTCCTCATTGCACTCAAAAAAACCTCCGGACGCAAAACTCTTATCCCCTTAAATTCCTTCACCTTCAGGAGATGCATGTCGCGGCTGACGATGTAAGAGGCATTTGTTTTTATGGCGAGATGAAAGAACTTGTCATCATCAGGGTCTTTCGGAACAATCCTCTCTTTGCTTCTGCTCTCATCGCTGTGGGCAATCTCTCTTAATAGAGTAATGAATATCTCTATTCTTTCTTCAGTCCAGTTGTGAAGCTTTTTTATCCTTGGATATGAGAGCACTCTTTTAAATTCAGATAGGATTTCATCAGACAGAACAAGCTCATATTTCTGCTCGCCCTTCAGGCCCGATGCCTTTAATATTTCAAATGCAATGCCTTCAGGATTCAGCAGCGCAGATACAAGCTGGTTTGTATCGAGGACAACTCGAATCATCAGGCTTTAGCTCTACGCCTTGCCCATCTCACAGCTTCGTCTATAAGATTTTCTATCTCCTCGGATTTTACCTTTTTGTTCTTTTCATGAACCTCTTCTAT
>Ga0214473_10003644_pt1 | contig 18627 bp, 21 predicted proteins | sample RVTome_7_FD_203509 | JGI IMG/M metagenome (GOLD analysis project Ga0214473, IMG submission 203509) | Soil microbial communities from uranium-contaminated site in the Upper Colorado River Basin, Wyoming, United States - RVT98D197 | ecosystem: Environmental > Terrestrial > Soil > Contaminated >... | reverse complement strand
TTCGCATTTTCGCACCAAATAAAACCAGACCTGCTGTATCCACTTTCAACGTAAAATAAGGACTTATGAACGCTCAATCGACTTGACTTTTTTTCGACCCTGTCAAAAACCGTTCAAAAGCGCGCAATTTCCCTTCAAAACCATTCAAAAGTTGTCAAAAAGCGCGCAAAAACGTCAAAAATGCTCATTTTTGCACTTTTTTCACTTGTGCCTTAAGCCTTGTGTTCTTGTGCACTTACACATTTTTTCCCAAAAGTCCTAAAAACCAGATGTCCAATCGCAACGAAGTGAAGACCTCGACATCGCGTTAGCGATGGCGGGTTAATCGAGCATGGATTTGAGTTCGGCCATAGGGAAGCGTCTGCCGGGGCAGTCGGTGTTGTGGCCACCGGGTGTGGTGCCGTGGCCGTAAATCCGGCTTTTCGGAATGTTATAGCGGTTCTGCAGAAAACTTATAAGCCGAGCGAGGGACTGCATTTGCGCCCTCGTTGGTGTGGAATGGTTGAAATCACCGACGAGGCAGATGCCGACGGCTTCCTTATTCGCCCAGTTACCGGGCGTTCCACCGCAGTGCGCGCCGACCTCCTGATACCGCCAGCGTTTTGTTATCTCGACCTGGCCGTCGGAGCTGTCTGTGCCGTTACCAATCACGAAATCATAGCCGACACCGTTCCATCCCCTGCCTTCGCGGTGCCAGTTGTCGAAAATGGAGGCGTTTCCTGTGCGGCTTGCGGAATGATGAATGACGATAGCGGTCCAGTCTTTTTCTGCCCATGAGAGGGGCATCCAGCCGCTTGGGGCCGAGGGTTCATATCCGGGCAGGACGCGGGGTGTCGGTGCAGGCCTTATCGGCGAGGTCCCCGTAGTGGGATAATCATATACGATTTCTGCGACGGGTTCGTTGCCACCGCAGCCGCAAATAAAGGCCAAAACTAACGTAACGCAAACAATTACGCCTTTGTTTACCATACTTCCAACTTCCTTTTGTGACTTACGATTATAACTTATGGGCCTTGGCCGAGAGCTTCAGGGACGGTTTTTCCTTATATCGCACCATCCGCAGGCTGTTGCCCCGCGGGCTGTACGAGACGACGTCCATATAGGAGCGGATGAGGAGCAGGCCTCGTCCTTCGGGCTTGTAAAGGTTCTTTCCGCTTCTCGGGTCCGGTACTTTGCCGGGGTCAAAACCGTCACCCTCGTCGGTTATAGATATTTCGACTTTTTCGGCGTCAACGGAATAGTCAACCTGGACGTGCTTGGCCGGGTCCATTTTATTACCGTGCTTGACGGCATTTGTGAACGCTTCCTCAAACGCGAGGTTGACGGCGAAAACGTCTTCGCTGGCGTAGCTGTTGGCTCTGATTTCGGCCAGTATCTGCTCGCACACCTGCGATATAACAGATGTGGAGCTTTCAACATCCATTGTGTGACTACCTGGCAGTTTAGAACCCATAATCCATATTTATCGGCAGTTACGGAGGTTGCCTCAAGCCGGTTATTAAAATCAAGGGCCGAAAATCTGCTCCCTTCGGGTTAAACTATCTGTCGTAAGTCCAAACGGCCCGGGGCGGCGGCTAATCGAAGGCGGCCAGGCCCTCGACGGCGTTTTCGGTATCCGGATAAATATCAAAAACCTTGGTCAATCGCGTTATTTTGAAAATTTCGTATATCTTGGGATTTATATTACAGAGTCTTAACTGGCCGTCGCGTTCGTAAACCTTTTTGCTGACTCTAATTAGCAGGCCTAATACGGCGGAAGAGAGGAATTTGACGTTACTGAAATCCAGAACGAGGTTTATGCGTTTCGTCTGCTCGACGACGGACATTATGGCGTCGCGTATTGCGGCGATGTCCTTGTCTTCGAGGATTTTCTCGTCCGCGAACTTGATGATAACCGCCTTATCGGTATAATCGACACTGATTCTTGGTTTAATAGCCGTCATAACGTCTTATCCCTTAAAAATTAACCGCAGCGATGGTATGTTAAAATAAGCAAGATGTCAAGCTTTTTAAAAAATATAGAAAAAAGAGCAAAAATTTTCCGGATTTTTCCAAAAAAATGTTGCAATTAGCTTATACCGATGACATACTGATTTTAGTATTTAAGTTATTGGAACTTTAAAAACTTTGAAATTCTGGAGTAATGCATAGGTAACAAATAACAAATAAATAGAGACAGACAAGAGCCTTTGCTGTTCCAAATACGGATGTACTGTGAGAGTTTCCTCTATTAATCACAGATCGCACGGAAGTATGAGTCGATGTGTTTTTTAAAAGCCGATATCAAATCCGGTAAATAAGTCGCTTTTGAATCGCTTATCGGAAACAAATTAAAGAATTGTCGGTTGCGGTCGTACGCGTGCGCGTGCGTCGGCAACGTAAAATGAAAATGAGTATCTAATATTTTTGATTAAAGGAGAACAATATGAGAGTCAGCAGATCAACAGGTTACGCATTATTAGCGGTCGGTTATCTCGCGCAGCACCAGGACGAGGGGATTATCCTGTCGCAGGACATCGCAAAGAAGTACAACATACCTCTGGAATATCTTTTGAAGATACTGCAGCAGCTTGTAAGGGCGAATATCCTGCGCAGCAAAAGAGGCCCCCGCGGCGGCTTCAACCTGGCAAGAAATCCCAGGAAGATAACGCTTCTTGAGGTAATCGAGGCGGTCGAAGGCCCGATGATTGGCCAGTTAAACCTGATTGAAGTAGCGCCGAGAGAAACCTTCAGCACGAGGGCGGAAAAAGTTTACGCCAAAGCCGTCATCCAAATCAAGGTTATTTTCGCCAAGATTAAACTGTCCGACCTTATGTAGCAGCTGGTTTTGGGAAAAACCATGCACATAAAGGAATTTCAGGAGTTTATCTCGAGGAAATACGAGAAGCGCGACCGCGAGCGAGGCGTGCCCGCCACTTTTATGTGGTTTGTAGAGGAAGTGGGCGAGCTTGCTACCGCTCTTGCAAGTGATGACCAGAAAAACAAGCAGGAGGAATTCGCCGACGTGCTTGCGTGGCTTTGCACCTTAGCCAACATCAACGACGTGGACCTCGAAAAGGCGTGCGAGAAATACACGTCCGGCAAAGTTAAGGGCCACAAATAGAACCGGCCGCACGGGAACTGTTTTATTGTGGTTGGGTTATGAATTTAATGAATCCGCGTAAATCATTCACTGCGCGGATTCATTTTTTTTTGTGAAGCGTTCGCAGCATTGAAAAGGCAAACAGGCCCAGAATTATAAGCCAGCTAATGCACAGAAATATCCAACCATCAGGACGCATTATCTTCCAACTCCTCTTTTTTCTTTCGCCTCCACACTATCCAGACCAAAAATGCCAGCACGACAAATAATCCCACAAGCAGGACACGTGTCCCTATGATGTAAGGGATATTTTCAGGAGTGACACCTTTTAACATAATGAAAGGCACCCATTCCTGGACCAGCCAGAAACCAAGAATGAGAAGCAAAAAGGCGGGGGTGATATATTTTATTATAAACCGGTAAATTCGCGGTATGGTGATGTCGGAACCGACGTGTATTTCGGTCCAGGCTTTTTCCATACCGAAGACCCAGGCGAAAAGAATTGTCTCTATCGTGGCGAAAATTACAAGGCAAAGTGTGCCGCCCCAGAAATCCAGCTCATCGACAACGCCTCTGCCAAGCAGAAAAATCGCAGGCTGGCTCAATAAAAAGGCCGCGATGCCAAAAATGAAACTGGCACTTCTTTTTGAAAAATTAAATTCATCCTCAAGAAAAGCGACCGCAGGCTGAGCAAGGGAAATGGAAGACGTTATGCCCGCCAGGAACAGCAGCATAAACCACATAAAACCGAGAATGCTGCCGAACGGAATTTTCAGCATAAGCAAAGGCATCGTTACAAAGCCGAGGTTAAACGCGCCGCCCGAGGCGATTTTGTTAATCGCGACCGGCCCGAAAAAAGCAAATGCCGCAGGTATTACGATACTACCTCCCAGAATTACTTCCGCCACCTCGTTAGTTGCCGCCGCCGTCAGGCCGGATAGCGCAACGTCGTCCCGTTTTGTCAAATAACTGGCATACGTCAGAATCACTCCGATGCCGCAACTGAGGGTAAAAAATATCTGTCCTGCCGCCGCGAGCCAGACCTTCGCGCTCTTCAACGCCGACCAGTCCGGATTCCATAAAAATCCAAGTCCGTTGACAACGTTATAATCGGGTTTAGCAGGGTCGGGTGCGCCAAGACTTAAAACTACTACAAGAAGTACGATGCCAAACACAAACAGCACAGGCAGAGCATATTCGCACGCCTTTTCGATACCCCCGCTGATTCCCATGTAAATTATCAGAATGTTCAATAAAAAGGTTACTATGAAGAAAAAGTAAGCCGGGCCGAGACCAGCGAAAAATTCATTCTGAACCAGCCCCTGATAGCCCTGGAGGAACGCCGCCATACTTTGCTCCGTAGTGCACGCGCTGTATTTGCCCGTCAGAGCAAAAAAACTGTAACCGAGCAGCCACGACTCTATATATATGTAGTAAATAAAAATGACCATCGGGCCGAAAATGCCTATAACCCCGAAGTACTTGATGAACCTGTTTTTATTCCACAAGGTATGAAACATCCCCGGGGCGGTGCTGTGTCCGAAGCCCCCACCGAACCTGCCGACGGTCCATTCAATCCACATCAAAGGCAGTCCGAGCAGAAGCAGCGCAACGAAATACGGAATCATAAACGCCCCACCGCCATTGCGCGCAGCCTGCACGGGAAATCTCAGAAAATTGCCTAAGCCGATTGCGCTTCCCGCGACGGCCAGTATTATGCCGAGCTTACTGCTCCATCTTTCCCTCGCCATATCGCACTTTTGACAAGTACCTCAGCAGCCTGTGGTTTATTATTTCTCGATACCGAGTATCGAAAGAGTATCGCGATCTACGATACCTTTAAGCATATTCCGCGGTACCGGCGGCAGCTCCGCGTCACCGAGCAGCCTGTTAAATCCCAAAAGCGCTTCGATGCACTGGTCCACATTTCCGAAAGGCCAGCCGCTGCCGAACAAAAGTTTCTCCATTACGCCCGCCTCGTGTGCCGCTACCACTGTGTTATAAACCTGCCAAAGATTGTTCGGATTTATCGTCAGGTCGCCATAGACATTCTGGTGCTTGCCAACCAGCGACAATGTCTGCTCAACAAACGGCATACCCATTGTGCCGACGATAATTTTCAGGTCACCGAATGTCCTTGCTATTTCGTCGATAAGATACGGCTGAGCGAAATCAAGGACGCCGTCGCTTTTTAACGGTGAGTCACCGTTGTGGAAAAATACAGGCAGTTTCAGCTCCTGCGCCGCTTCATAAAACTGCATTGCCCTGCTGTGCGCCGGATGAAAACCGCAATTCGCGCAGTGCAGCACAACGCCTTTAAGCCCGAGTTTATCTTGAAGCGTGTCCAACGCCTTGACGCTGATATTATCCATCGTAGGTTCAACAATCGCGAAACCTATCATTCGCTCCTTATGCCTTCCAACGTACTCGGACAATCTGGCGTTGACTTCCTCGCTCGGCCCATCGGCGGCCGCCAGCACGATGCACCGGTCAGCCGTTTCCGTCGCAAACAGATAATCGGATGCCTCGGTGCCGCGTCCCAAATAACTCATATGCGTATGACAATCAACTATCATTTCCAGTCTTTCTTCTTCCGCTAACTACGCTGATTTTGCGAGTTAAATCGCAATTTATATTAGCCAAACTGCTTTCCATCGTCAAGAACAAATATCGAGGGTTTTCTTGACCGGAAAACACCCGTGATGTAATATGACACGACCGAAGTGTATTTGCAGGAGAAAAGCTGTGGATTGCCCCGTTTGCAAAAACGCGATGATTACCCTGGAACTTTCCGAAGTCGAGATTGATTACTGCACCGGCTGCGACGGCATCTGGCTCGACACCGGTGAACTGGAGCGCCTGCTCGAAAATTCCGGAAAAGCCGAAACACTTATCCACTCTTTTCAGGTTCAGCCCAACCCGGCAGAAATCAAACGCAAGTGCCCGATATGTCGTAAAAAAATGCAAAAAATCGTCGTCGGGACATCACAGCCGCTTCTTTTGATAGATAAATGTTCTAAAGACCACGGCCTGTGGTTCGATAAAGGAGAGTTACAAAACATCCTCGACAATGCACAACTTGATAAAGAAAACAAAATCCAAAAATTATTAGCCGACATCTTCTGGATGGAACACAAGAGATAAATATTTTTAACGAGGAAAAAATGAGTATTGCAAAAGAACCTTTTGGAAAAACTTCGAGCGGACAAACAATCGACCAGTACACTCTGACAAATTCAAACGGCCTGAAAACAAAAATAATAACCTACGGAGGATATATCACCTCACTGCAGGTGCCGGACCGCAACGGGAAATTCACGGATATTGTTCTGGGCTACGACACACTCGAACAATACGTTAATGATAATGCATACATAGGCGCGCTGGTAGGCAGGTACGCAAACCGTATCGCAAAAGGCAAATTCGCTCTCAACGGCGTCGAATATACTCTGGCGACAAACAACGGCCCAAATCATCTTCACGGCGGCATCAAAGGTTTCAACAAAGCTGTATGGAACGCACAACCCATCGATGACGCCAACGGGCCGGGACTGAATTTGACTTACATAAGCAAAGACGGCGAAGAAGGCTTCCCCGGTAATTTGTCCTGCACGGTGATTTACACTTTAACGAATAATAACGAATTGAAAATCAGCTACGAAGCCACTACCGACAAAGCCACTATTGTCAATCTGACGAGCCACAGCTATTTTAATCTTGCCGGGCATAACAGCGGTGACATTCTCGGCCACGAACTAATGATTAACGCCGACAATTATACACCCGCTGATGAAACCTTAATCCCGACCGGCCAAATCGCTCCGGTCAAAGGCATGAACGTCGATTTCGCCAAATCGACAGTTATTGGTTCCAGAATCGCAAAAGTTACCGGTGGTTATGACCACAACTTCGTCCTCAACAACAAAAAAAGCAAATTGGGACTGGCCGCACGAGTTTACGAACCTAAGGCCGGCCGCGTAATGGAAATCCACACCACCGAACCAGGCATACAATTTTATTCAGGCAATTTCCTCGATGGTTCCGCCAAAGGTAAAGGTACCGTTTACAATAAGCACTGCGGCTTTTGCCTTGAGACGCAGCATTTCCCTGATTCGCCAAATAAACCGAACTTCCCGTCCGTGGTCCTGAAACCCGGTGAAAAATATACGCATCTAACGGTGCATAAATTTTCAGTAAAATAGAAACAATAATAAACTTTAAAGGAGCGAAACTATGATTCCATTGATTGTGGTGTTGGCAGTTATTGTCCTGTTGATTCTCATTGTTATTTCAATCTACAACTCGCTTATCGGCCTTCGCAATCAGGTTGATAACGCGTGGTCGCAAATCGACGTGCAATTGAAACGCCGCCACGACCTGATTCCAAACCTCGTCGAAACCGCCAAAGGCTATATGCAGCATGAACGCGGCACATTCGAGGCCGTAACCAACGCGCGAAGCCAGGCGATGCAGGCCAAAACCGTCGCTGAACACGCAAAAGCCGAAACCGCACTGGGTCAGGCATTGAGCCAGTTCCTGCTGGTGGTCGAAAACTACCCGGATTTAAAGGCCAATCAGAATTTCCTTTCCCTGCAGGAAGAACTTACCAGCACGGAGAACAAGATTTCATTCGCCCGGCAGAACTACAACGACCAGGTTTTGTTCTTCAACAACAAGATTCAGATGTTCCCGTCCAACGTCGTCGCGAATATGTTCAGCTTCACAAAACGGGACTTCTTCGAGGTCGGAGCCGCCACCGAACGCGAAGTACCGAAGGTTAGTTTTTAGTTTTGAGTTTTGAGTTTTTAGTTAAAGATGTGGGAACTGATACGGGCAAATAAACGAAACTCCATCATACTGATGGTACTGATGGCAACAGTAATGCTGCTGCTGGGATTTATCATCGGTATGGTCTGGGCCGGCCAGGACGGCGGCTTTTTCGGAATAATCATCGCGACCACCATCTGGTTTTTGCTGGCGATTGTAAGTTTTGCCGGCGGCGACCAGATTCTGCTAACTTCAAGCCGCGCCGTACCCATCACCCACGACGACCATCCGCAACTTTTTAATGTCGTCGAGGAAATGTCCATCGCCGCGGGATTGCCCGTGCCCAAAGTCTATATCATACCCGACCCGGCGCCGAATGCATTCGCCACCGGCCGAAATCCGAAAAACGCATCCATCGCCGTGACCGCCGGCCTGTTAGGCAGACTCAACAGGGACGAACTCCAGGGCGTCATCGCACATGAAATGAGCCACATTCTGCATCGCGACATACTTTTCGTTACACTGGCCGGTATAATGTTAGGCGCGATTGTTCTGCTCGCCCAGGTTTTCATGCGAGGTATGTACTACAGCAGTCTCGGCTCGCGCCGCCGCTATTCAGCCGGTGGACGCAACGCAGGCGCCGCTCAACTTGTAATCGTTTTAATCGCGATACTTGCCGCCATCCTCGCGCCAATTATGGCACAACTGCTTTACTTTGCCATCTCCCGAAAGCGCGAATATCTCGCCGACGCAGGTTCAGCGAGATTGACCCGCTACCCTGAAGGACTGGCAAGCGCACTTGAAAAAATCGCCAATGACACATCACCGCAAATAGCCGCCGCGAACAAAGTCACCGCTCCAATGTTCATCGTCAACCCGTTTAAAAAACCCGACCAGATGGCCCTTTCAGACCTGACGAGCACGCACCCGCCGATTTCCGAAAGAATAAGAATCCTTCGCAATATGATGCACGGAGCATCGTTTAAGGATTATTCAGATGCGTTCGTTCAAACAACCGGCCACAAAACCATTGTCCCGCCTGTAGCTCTTACCAAAGAAGACATTGCCCTTCGCGAAGCAAGTGCCGGGGCAAAGCAGGAAATGCGAAAACAGACCCAGATGCGCCAAGTTGGCGACATTATGCGAAAAGTTCAAGGCTTTATCTTTTTAACGTGCGCCTGCGGCCTGTCCCTGAAAATCCCGCCGAATTACAAGCAGAATAATGTCACCTGCCCAAGATGCAAAAGAGAACTCGAAATACCAACAAAAAATTGATTATTGATCCGCCGTCGCTAAAGGCTATGGCGGACAAGTTACTGATTATGTGAGGAAAAAGGAACTAATTTTTCACTTGTTTTGACGGCTGAGTGGGGGATAAAATAGTATATCGCAGTTCGTATATCGTATTTCGGAATTTAAGGTAAAGGACAAACCACATGAAACGAGTTCTGCTTTTCCTGACATGCATTTTTGTGGTACCCGCTGGCTGTGCAGACAAAGGTGTGTCAAACAAGAATAATGAATTAATTCGCGCTGCATATGACGGAAACCTCCCAGTGGTACAAAACTTAATAGCTGCCGGTGCTGAAGTCAATGCAAAAGATAAGTATGGTACAACGGCCCTAATAATGGCGGCAGGCAAGGGCCATACAGAAGTTGTCAGCCTCCTATTGAAAAAGGGTGCTGATATTAATGCGAAGAAAATTCGACCTTTGAGATTGTTATTGTTCAGACACAACATACGGAAAGAAGGTGCTGATGCCACTGCTGCGGGCATGGCTGGCGGCACAACATCGCTGATGGCGGCAGCAGCGGAAGGCCATATAGAAACCATAAAGCTCCTGCTTGAAAATGGCGCTGACATCAAGGATAGAGACGACCATGGCAGGACGGTTTTGATGATGGCAGCATATGGTAATCCAGAAGTCGTAAAGTTTCTTATTGAAAATGGCGCTGATATCGATGCCAAAGACAACACTGGCTCAACAGCTCTTCATTTTGCAGTATATGGCCATGTAGATACTGTCAAAATTCTTCTGGAAAAGGGTGCGAAGGTTAATGCTGGGGATAGAAGCGGCATCACACCTCTTATGGCAGCGGCAGATAAAGGAAATGCAGAGATCGTTAAACTTCTGCTAGAAAATAATGCTAATACCAATGTGAAGGCTTTTTTTGATGGCGAAACAGCTTTGATGGCAGCGGCAGCAAAGGGGCATACAGAAGTGGTCAAGCTTCTGCTTGAAAAAGGCTCTGATGCCAACTTGAATAACAATGATGGTGAAACAGCCTTAGAATTGGCAAAAAAGAAAGGCCATACAGACATTGTGCAACTGCTTGAAGAAGCTGGCGCAAAGGAATAAGACTGAAAATAGTACCTTTTGCCCATGCGGAGAAACGGGATTGCCGCGCCCGCCACAATGTGGCGAGGCTCGCAATAAAGAAATTCAGCAGAGGTTGAAGACGGTGATTTCGGGTCGGGAGTTGTAGAAGATTTTTCCGTGACGGCCGAGGCCGCGATTGACGTAAAGTTTTTTCCCGCCGACTTTATACATTCCGCGGAAATAATTATGAATGGCGATTTTGTGTTTGCCGTCCTGCTTCCTTACGCCCAGCTCTACGCCGTGCGTATGCCCGCTTAAAACGATATCGGTACGATGATTGTACAGCAGTTCCACTGTTTCTGGATTGTGTGACAGCGCGATGACAGGCTCACCTGCTCCGACATTTTTAAAAGCACGCTTGGGCGCAAAATCATCGGCCCAGATATCACCCAAGCCGACGAACCACAATTTTTCGCTACCCTTGCGAAGCGCGACCGCCTGATTTCGCAAAACGCTGACGCCGCTATCCTGCAATTCCGTAACTATTCGGCCCGCAAGCGCATCATCGCCGTTCAAACCGTAATCGTGATTTCCGAGGCATGCCAGAACGCCATATTTGCTGCGGATGCCGGAAAGAAGCTTTACTACTTTTTTGCGAAATTCGCCGTAATAATCACAAGTGATATAATCGCCTGTCAGCACGACGATATCTGCGCTAAGTCTATTTACCCGCTCGATGCAGGCCTTCAAATACGGCCCGCTGACCGTCCTGCTGCAATGCAGGTCGCTTACCTGGATGACGCGTTTACCTTTAAATACCGCGGGAAGATTTTTGAGCCGAAGCGGAATATCCACGACTTGCATCCATTCGGGACCATCACCGTGTGAACGTACTGCCCAAGAAGTACAAAAACCTAATTTACCCAGTGCGGCTCCCTTGAGGTACCGCCCCCCTCTTTTCATCATCCTGACCATCTTTGCTTATCCAAATAAACCTTCATACTGCTAAAACTACAAGAATGGCGTATTATACGCGTACCAACATCAAAAGGTCAAGAAAATACCCACTAAACCGCCGCAGTCCAGCCGCCGCCGACATATAACATTTGGCCTGTAACGAAGTTACCTGCGTTCGAAGCTAAAAAAATGGCAGCCCCGACCAAATCTTCCGGATTACCCCATCTGGCCATCGGGGTCTGCGAAAGCACCCGCGCATCAAAATCCTTGTCCGCTTTTAATTTCGCAGTCAAATCCGTAACGATGTATCCCGGCGCGATTGTGTTGACATTGATATTGTATTTGGCCCATTCGGGCAGCGCCCCTATGGAAATTCACGTTTAGCGAATTTGTTCGATCCCCTTCTGCCTCGTTGAAATAAAAAGTTAAAAATTTTCAGGAGGAATACATAGCTGATTGATTTGTTAAAAACTTTGTGCTAAAACTAATATTGATTTTTTAGAAGGTACAATATACAATCAAATTTGGAGGATAGAATATGTTTAAATTTAAATTTGGGGTTGATACCTTTATCTGGTCTGAAGTTTTCTCTGAGCGGGACTTGTGGATTATTCCCAAGGCGAAGGAACTCGGTTTTGAGGTGCTCGATATCGCCATCGCTCATCCCGAAACCTTCCCCACAGACAAGGTCAAAAAGGAAGTCGAAAAAACAGGTATTGAGGTCGTTACTACCACCACGCTAAACAAGAATACCAATTTAATTTCCCCTGATTCTGCTATTCGTGCAAACGGTGTTAAATCTTTGAAAACCCTCGTTGATATCAATAATACCCTTGGTTCTAAGATTCTGGGAGGAGTCAATTATGCTGGTTGGGGGTGTCGAACGGGCAAGCCCCGTACGAAACAGGAATGGAACTGGTCGGTAGAGGCAATGCGGCAAGTTGGCCGCTACGCCAAAGAGACCGGAGAGTTGATTATCGCCGTCGAATGCATCAACCGTTTCGAGACGCATTTCCTCAATATCGCCTCCGATGCGGTTCAATACTGCCGGGACGTTGGTACGGGAAATATTAAGGTGCACCTTGACTGCTTCCATATGAACCAGGAGGAAAGCAGCTTCAGTGGGGCTGTCGAAACCTGCGGCAAGGAATACCTCGGTTATGTCCACGTCTGTGAAAGCAATCGCGGCATTCCGGGGACAGGATTGGTCCCATGGAAAGAGTTCTTCACCGCCTTAAAGAAAATAGGTTACTATGGTCCCCTTGTTATCGAATCATTCGACCCAGGTTTTGAAGAGTTGAATTCACTTTGTGCCATCTGGCGCAAGTTTGCAGAATCCGGTGAAGCTCTTGCGATTGAAGGCTTGAGCAATCTGAAAAAAATCGCTGCGGAGGTCGAGGCCTGATATGGAACCTGCCAAAATGAAGGTCGCGATTGACTGTGACGATACCGCAAAAGAATTGAAAGCGATACTCATTGCATATCTGCGGGACGAAAAAGGAATCAACATTGTCGATCTGGATTACGCAGGACACGGCAACGGCGCCATGTATCCAGAAATAGGGTATAACCTGGCAACAAAAATACAGAAAAAAGAATTTGACCGAGGCATTTTGCTTTGCGGCACGGGCTTAGGAATGGCCATTATCGCAAATAAAGTGGAAGGGGTCTATGCCGGTGTTTGTCATGATGTTTATTCAGCCGAGCGGCTCTGCAAAAGCAACATCGCACAGGTTTTGACCATGGGGGCTCGGGTCATCGGGCCGGAACTGGCCAAGATGATAGTCGATTCCTGGCTCAGTTCCGAGTTTACCGCAGGCCCGTCAACGCCCAAAGTCAAACAAATTAAAGAACTGGAACATCAGTCATTCCACCCGGATTCAAATGTATAAGGGAGATGAATCATGCAGAAAATAATTAATGAGCCACAGAATGTCGTTGACGAGATGTTGCAAGGCTATCTCAAGGCTCACGCAGGTCGGGTCGCCGCGACAGATAACCCGCGGGTACTGAAATACGCTGATGCCCCCATTGCCAATAAGGTAGGTATCGTTACCGGCGGCGGCTCCGGTCATAAGCCCGCGTTTATTGGCTATATCGGCCGCAACATGATAGATGCTGTCGCAGTGGGCGAAATTTTTTCATCACCGCCTGCACAGATGTTTTATGATGCATTCAGGGCCGCTGACGCGGGCAGAGGCGTTGCCTGTCTGTATGGCAATTATGCCGGTGATAATATGAATGTCAAGATGGCAATTGAAATGGCCCGGGATGAAGGCATTGAAGTCAAAACCGTTATTGCTAATGATGATGTCCCTTCCGCTCCCCTGCACAAGCGTGAAAACCGCCGCGGAGTCGCCGGTGAAGTACTGATGTGGAAGATAGGCGGCGCCAAGGCTGCTATGGGCGCCAGTCTGGATGAGGTCATTGCCGTTGCCCAAAAGGCCATCGACAACACCCGCAGCGTCGGGATAGGACTTTCGCCCTGCACTATACCTGAGGTGGGCCACCCGAATTTTACTATCAAACCGGGCAGAATGGAAGTTGGCATCGGTCATCACGGTGAACCGGGTCTGGAGGTAACCGACCTGGAAACCGCCGCCCGCATGGCCCGTCGAATGACCGATATCGTGCTGCCGGATATGCCCTTTAATGGCGGTGATGAGGTCGTGGTTCTGATATCCGGCTTAGGCTCTACTCCGCTGATGGAACTGTACATCCTCTATAATGAAATTCATACAATCCTGGCGAAAAAAGGCATCCGCAATTACCACAATTACATCGGTAATTATTTCACATCGCTGGAGATGGCCGGGGTAACGCTGACCGTTTTGAAACTGGACGACGAACTGAAAAACTGCATTGATTACGAGGCCGACTCGGATGGTCTGTGTCAATTTGCAAGGAAGTGAATATGGAATCTTTTACCACGGCACAAGGCCGCTTTATCGTTGACGAATTAATCAGCTCAATTCAAGATAACAAGCAATATCTCAGCGATATCGACGGCGCGATTGGCGACGGCGATCACGGTATCAATATGAACAAAGGCTTCACCCTTTGCCAGCAGGAGTTGGCCAAAACCCCGGGTGATTTGACGCACTGTTTCAATACCCTTTCAAAAATATTGATGACAAAAATCGGCGGCTCGATGGGTCCGCTATACGGTATGTTTTTCCGGTCCATGGCGAAAGCATGCAGCGGAAAGGAACTGATCGATTCGAAAACTTTCGGCATAATGCTGCAGGCTGCCTTGTATGGTATCAACTCTATCAGCCAAGCAAAAATTAGCGACAAGACCCTGCTGGACACCCTCGTCCCTGCGGCTGGTGCCTATCAGCAGGCCGTTACTGACGGCAAAAGCTTCGCTGACGCGCTGGCCGCCATGAAAGAAGCCGCCATCATCGGCCGTGATTCCACTAAAGACCTGGTCGCCAAAGTGGGACGTTCCAGCCGCTTGGGCGAACGTTCCCGCGGTACTCTGGATGCCGGCGCTGTCTCTTGCTGCCTGATTCTTTGCAGCATGGCAGATACTGTAAAAAGGCTTATAAATAGTACAACTGTTACCGATTAAGTTTAATACTATTTAATTTGGAGTAAAAACATGCTAATAATTGAGTCCTATTCACTTGCCGTGGCATTGTGTTTTGTAGTAATGCTTGCGTGGGGGTCATGGCCCAATACAATGAAACTGGCACCCAAAGAGTGGCGATTCCAGCTTTTCTATTGGGATTACGCCGTGGGAGTTCTGCTCTTTTCTTTAGCGATGGCCTTTACTATAGGCAGCACCGGGGATGCGGGAAGGGATTTTCTTTCGGACCTTTCCCAGGCTGACGGCAGAGCGCTTTGGCTGGCAGTTTTAGGCGGTGTCGTATTCAATTGCTACAACATTCTTCTCGTGAGCGGTGTGGATATTGCCGGAATTGCAGTTGCCTTTCCAATAGGTGTCGGCCTTGCGCTGGTGCTTGGAACAATCGTAAATTATATAGCCAATCCTGTTGGCAATGCTGCAATTTTGTTCGTCGGAATTGGGGCAGTGGTGCTTGCAGTAGTGTTTTGCGCTCTTGCTTACAAAAAAATACCGTCCGAGGGAGAAAAAACAACAACCAAAGGGATTCTCGTTTCTTTGGCGGCGGGTGTCTTTGGTACATTCTGGTATTATCTTATAGCGGCCTCGATGGCCACGATGTCGCCGGAACGTACCCTTACGGAAGGAAAACTTGGGCCTTACAGCGCGGTAGTTATGTTTGCTTTCGGATTGGTTGTTTCAAACTTTGTCTTAAACAGTCTCGTTATGAAAAAACCTTTTGCCGGTCCCCCTGTTCCATATCGTGATTATTTTACAAAAGGTAATTTAAAGATTCATTCGATAGGCATTTTAGGCGGACTTATCTGGGGTGTTGGAATTTCATTTAGCATCCTTGCTTCCGGTGCCGCCGGTTTTGCGATTTCTTACGGCCTCGCTCAGGCTTGCACGATGGTCGCAGCAATATGGGGTGTATTCATTTGGAAGGAGTTTAAATCAGCTTCAAAAGGAGCAGGCGCTCTTATTTCCGCGATGTTTATTGCGTATTTTATTGGAATCGTTTTATTGATAGTGTCGAGGTATTATTGATTTGAGAACTATCACAAAAATTAAATTAATAGGGACAAAAATATGAAAAAACTTACATTTGGTATTATAGTCGGCAATAGAGGGTTTTTCCCTGATGCACTTGCGAAGGAAGGGCGTGAAAAAATACTCTCACTGCTCAAAACGAGTGGTTATGACTCTATCGCACTGACTGATAAACAAACAAAGCATGGTTCGGTGGAAACATTCTCGGACGCGAGAAAATGTGCGGAATTATTCGCAGCCCATGCAAATGTGATCGATGGCATCATTATCACATTGCCCAATTTCGGTGACGAAAAAGGAGTTGCCGAGTCTATCAAACGTTCAGGCTGTAAGGTGCCGGTGCTGATTCACGCTGAACCTGATAACAACGCTAAAATGACGAATGCGCACCGCCGAGATTCTTTCTGCGGTAAAATAAGCGTCTGTAACAATCTTCATCAGGCAAGGATACCCTATACGTTGACGGAATTGCATACTGTTGGGATAACATCTAAAGAGTTTAAAAAAGACTTGGAAAGGTTTGCAGCAATATGCAGAATTGTCAAAGGCCTGAAAAATGCAAGATTCGGAGCCATAGGTGCCAGAACAGGAGCGTTCAATACTGTTCGTTTTAGTGAGAAGCTTCTTGAAGCCAATGGTATCGCAATCGAAACCATCGACTTATCGGAAATATTGGGCAGGGTTGGTCGTCTTAGTGATAGCAATAGGGCTTTACAGAAAAAGCTTAATGCTGTCAAAGAATACATCGATACAAAAAATGTGCCTTCAGATTCCGTGTTGAAAATGGCGAAGGTAGGCGTTGTTATCGATGACTTGGTGAAAGACATGGAACTTAAAGGTACCGCTATTCAGTGTTGGACTGCGCTTCAGGAGTTTTTCGGGATTATGCCCTGTACGCTGATGAGCATGATGAGCGAATCTTTGCTGCCCAGCGCATGTGAAGTTGATATTGCAGGGTTACTTGGGATGTATATCCTGCAGCAGGCGTCGCAAACTCCCAGCGCTATTCTCGACTGGAATAATAATTATGGCGATGACCCGAATAAATGTGTTGTATTCCATTGCTCCAATTTACCTAAATCATTTTTCAAAACATCCAGGATGGATTATAATGCGATTATTGGATCTGTGATGGGGCCGGCATGCTCGTATGGAACTGTGACAGGAAAAATTAAACCGGGAGCGACAACCTACTGCCGGGTTTCCACAAACGACAGCGAAGGCGCTATTGCGGCATATGTGGGGCAGGGTCAGTTTGTTGACTGCGACGTAGAGACGTTTGGCGGCTACGGTGTAATGGAAATACCTAATATGCAGGATTTGATGCAGCATATATGCAAGTTTGGATTTGAGCATCACGTAGCGGTAAGCATGAGCAAACAGGCGCAGGCGGTCAGGGAGGCTCTTACAAACTATATGGGCTGGAATGTGTATTTACATGCATAATAAGATATGGCTCCAAAACTCAATTTAGGGTTCGAACCCCTTCGGCCTCGTTACACAATCCGCTATGGTCAAACGATGACAGCGGATTATTTTTTTGTCCTAAAGATGACGAGCCTGCGCTAAACCTTTCGCTATCGTCGCTCCGATTCCATGTCTCGCTCCGGTTACAAGCGCAGATTTGCCTGAAAGGCCAAATAACCGATTTTTCATGTGAGCATATTACAACAGAGAGGCTGAAATTTCAACCGGCTGATTGGGCCTCCTGCGGCACATAGACACCCTATCCGCTCCATTGAAGAAGCGACCTGCAAATGAACCGAATTGACGTTTAAGGCGAAAAGTTAGCTGCAGCCGCACTTCACCGTCAGGCACTCATCCATAAAGCAACAATTCGTATGCGGACAACTGCCGTTGCTGCTTCTGCCGAAGCACGGTGTGTTCCCTTCCGCCGTTTGAATCGCATGAATGAGCTCCGTCTTCTTCATGTTCCCCGGTTTGATGCCTAATGCTTTTGCCTTTTCTTTGATTTCGAATATCTTCATACATTTACCCACAAAATTTTTCATAATCATACTTACTTCTTCCTTCCGCCTCGACCAGCCTGCTGCCGAAGCCAACAAACAATCAAACTACAACCGCACGAACACTGTCACTTCAGCGGCAACAACTTCGGACAGTTTTCGTCCAACTGCCACGAAAACCTTGATTTTATCGCCCTTTTTTCAAACACTATCTCAGTCGATATAGGCGAAAAACCTTGTATATCTTATCGTCACAAACCCCCAAATTTGATTACTAAATCAGCGCAATCGCCTCTGCGCTCATATCCTCAAGCTCGACGATAACCACGCGCGGATGCCCCATCTGCCAACGTCTTGCCGTACCAGGATTTACAATCAGCGTCCGCCCCACTTTGCAGATGTCCAATTTATGCGTATGGCCTTTGATAACAAGGTCGAATTTTCCGCTTTCAACAGCCCCTTGTGCCAATTCCGGCCGATGCGCCATAAAAATTCGTCGCTCGCCAATCTGCCCGTCGTAAATCTCGTTAACCTCGCCTCCGAAGCTCGTTATCGTTTCCACCAATTCTGCTCGCTGCGTATCGCAGTTGCCATAAACCGCTATGAATTTCGCCCCGTTAATACCAGCGAATATCTCCGCCGTGTCCCCGGATTCAATATCCCCAGCGTGGAGTATGAAGCTGACTTTCTGCTGCCCGAACACCTCCGCAGCTTTACCCGCATTGGCCAATCCATCATGCGTATCACTGATTATCCCGATCTTCATTCGATTTTAATTATCTATAATTAATCACTACTGTCCCGTTATAAGTCGAACAAGGACAACTGGTTATGAAATTGGTTAAAATCGTTTTGCGACATAATTTTCGTAAGTACTTGTGTAATAGAGACTTTCTCGAAAAGTACAATGCTGAG
>Ga0214473_10003643_pt1 | contig 18631 bp, 12 predicted proteins | sample RVTome_7_FD_203509 | JGI IMG/M metagenome (GOLD analysis project Ga0214473, IMG submission 203509) | Soil microbial communities from uranium-contaminated site in the Upper Colorado River Basin, Wyoming, United States - RVT98D197 | ecosystem: Environmental > Terrestrial > Soil > Contaminated >... | reverse complement strand
ATGATTCGGATATTACCCCCGCACACAGGTTGCATCCCGCTGGACCAAAAGCTGAAAAATCTTTCCGTTCATAAATATCGACGGAAACTTCCAAGTCAATACGTTTTGCCAATCGTAATACAAAGTAACTAAAGAAAGAGCCTGCAGGTCCTCCTCCGACAACGGCAATACGGGATCCGTTTTCCAAAGAGAGGCCGGAATCACTGTTCGTGTCGAACTGGAAATTTCTTAACACGTTTCTCGCGAGCATTTTCCACACCTTGGGATATTTATTATTACACCGGCAAGTGAAAACCGTTAATCCACCTCCGCTAAAGATATTTTAATTCTTGCTTAAAATTACTACAAGAAAACATCCACGGTCAACTTTTATTTAGCCCGGGAATGCTTTGGAAGCGATAAACAGGGAGCTGTTTATATTGGACTGGTTCACACCTAAGTCAAGTAATAACATGCTCATGATTATCCCAGCCGCGCCAGCTCATCCTCGTACTTCTTCACCCAGCCATCGGCGCCGCACTCTCTTAAAATCTCTATAGCCCTTCCCAGGTTTTCCCGAGCTTGCAAGCCGTCTCCTTTTCGCTTGAAGAACTCGGCATAAAGGGCATGATCTTGTCCTAAACGAAACCTCATGCCGTTCCTCTGATCCGCCTCGATCGCTTTCCGGATCCAGTCTTCAGCTTCAGGCATATGCTGATCGTCGATGTCCAAAAAGATTGCGCCCATCAAATAAGAAATCGATCCTTCATATATTTTCACCTTATTGTTTCGTGCATAGGTATAGAGGGAGTCAACATCCACGTCCTTCTCGTTATTCCGTATCTTCAACCGTGCCAACATCACTTTTCCTAAACCCACTAAAGAGGACGCTTGCATTTGCTCCAAAACGGAAACCATTCTTTCACAATGTTCTTTGGCTTTCGCAATTTCTCCTGTTTCTCCATAAGTGTAAGACAAAAACAAACGAGCCAGCCCCTGCCCAAGATGGAAACCGATCCTTTCGCAGAATTCGAGCCCCTTTAACAAATTCTTTTCCGCTTCCTCCAACATCCCCTTCCCATAGCAGGACCACCCGTGAGCGACGTATGCGTGTCCTTTTGAAAAAATATCCCCGCTCTCTTCGGCTATGCGAAGCGCCTCGGTAGTGATCTGAAACAATAAATCTATCTTTCCCCAATTAAAATAACAAAAGAAAGCTAAGTTGCTTTTAATTGCTACTATACCCCACTGGTTCTTCACAGCCACATTGATATCAAGAGATCGTTGGAAATAGGGGATCGCCCTTTCGAAATTACAGTCGAAGCACAAGGCATTACCGAACCAGACGCCTGCTAAAACCGAAGAAACGATATCGTTTGCTTCCTCAGCTATCTTCAGGGCCTCTTCAAAGGCGCAATAAGCCTTTGGGAAATCTTCTTCCACATGGAAATAGTATTGACCCAGAATCGTGTATATCTGGCCCAGCCTCTTTTTGTAATCTGTCCGTATCGCCACCTCGACAATCGGATCAATGGTTTCTTTTAATTCGGCAAGAGCACCCGTTTGAGCAAGATAGAGCCCGAGGACTGTCCTCGCATCGATTCGTTCCCGCTGCACCTCCCCGGTCTGGGGCATTTTTTCAATGCAGGAAATCCTTCGTTTCGTGTGGGCAATCGCATCGTTCAGGGAGCCTGCCTTCTCCGCTTTTCTGGCTGCCAGCCGCGAATAGGCAGAACATTTCCCATAATTCTCGCCTGCTATGAAATGCTCGGCCAGCACCCCGTAATACTGATCCAGGTTGTCTTTGCAGGTCTCCTCGATAGCCTTCCCGATTTCCTCATGGAGGGCCTTCCTCTTCCTGGTCAAGATCGAGTCGTACACCACCTCGCGGGTGAGGGCGTGCTTGAAGATGTACGTCGAGTGGGGGTAGATCCCCCGCTCGTAGAGAAGCTCGGAGTCCTTCAAGGTGGAAAGATGGGAGAGCAACTGCTCCTCGGGGAGGCCGGCGACGTGCCTGATCAAACCGTGACTGAACTCCCGTTCGATGACCGCCCCGGTCTGGAGGACTTCCTTCGCGCCCTGGGGCAGGGAGTCGACCCGCGCCTGGATGACGTCCTGGATGGTAGAGGGGATGGCGACCGCCGGGATGTCTTTCGCGAGCTGATACCGGCTCTCTTTTTTCTCGATGATCTTCAGGTCCTTGAGAGACTTGATGAACTCCTCGATGAAAAAGGGGACTCCCTCGGTCTTGCCGAGGATCAGTTCTTCAAGGTTCCGGTCAATGTCCCTTGCACCCAGAAGGTGGGCGGCCATGGCCAGGCTTTCCCGGTTCGAGAGACGATTCAGCGTCACCTGGCTGAGATAGGACTTGCTCCCCCATGTGTGGACGAACTCCGGACGATAGGTGAACAGCAGCAGGACCCGCGCCCCCGGGATGATCTCCAAAATGTCCTTCAAGGCATCTTCCGTGCTCTTGTCTGCCCAGTGCAGGTCCTCGATGGCGATGATCAGGGGGCGTATCTCCGCCCCGTGGAGAACGATCTGTTTCAACGCCCCGATTGTCCGGTCTTTCTTCCCCTCGGGGCTCAGGGGGATCTTGTCCATGCCGCTGTCCTTGACCGATAGAAGTTCCAGGATATAGGGGAGGGTGGAAGGACCATCGATCCTCAACGCCTTCAGCCCCTCCGTGACCCTTTCCCTGATCTTAAAGTCCTCATCCTCCTCCTGGATCTCGAAGTTAGACTTCAGGATGTCGATGATGGGGCAGTAGGCTCGTGTCCTGCCGAAGGAGAGGCACTTCCCCTCCAAGAAGGTCACGTCTTCGTTGGCCACAGTCTTGCGGAACTCATAGAGGAGCCGGGACTTTCCCAGGCCGGCCTCGGCCACGATGGAAAAGGCCTGGCCCCTCCCTTCCCGTGCTCTCTCCAGACCGTCCAGCAGCAGCTCTCGTTCCCGCTCCCTGCCCACGAATGGGGTCAATCCCCGCTCAGCGCTGACATCAAACCTCGTCCTCCTGCTGCTGGGAGCAATCACCCGGTAAACCTTGACGGATGTCTCCTTACCCTTAACCTGCTTCTCCCCCAAAGCCTCAAACCGGAAGAACCCTTCGGTGAGTCTGAAGGTATTCTCAGTCACATAGGTTGTCCCTGGCTCTGCCAAACCCTCCATTCGCGAAGCCAGATTCACCGTGTCCCCCACCGCCTTGAATTCCACCCGTAGATCATTTCCTAAAGTGCCCACCACCACGGGACCTGTATGGATTCCTGCTCTCATCTTGATCGTCGGTATTCCCTTCTCCTGCCTCATACGGTCGCTGAACCGGGTGATCTCCCGGTGGATCGCCAGGGCAGACCGGATGGCTCGCTGGGGGGCATCCTCCAGGGCAATGGGTGCCCCGAAGAGGGCCATGACCCCGTCCCCGGTCATCTCGTTGACCGTACCCCCATATTCGTGCACCTTGTGGATCAGGATCTCATAGACCGCATCCATTGTTGAGTAGGCATCCTCAGGCCCGAGTTTTTCCACAAGAGGGGTGAATCCCTCCATGTCGCAGAACAGCACCGTCACTTGTTTCTTCTCCCCCTCGATCCGGTCACGCTGGGAGAGGATCTTCTCGGTGAGGCCTGAAGGGAGGTATTTCTGGAGCTTGGCGATCTTCTCGTCGAAGGAAAGGTCTTTGGGGGGTGCAGCAAAAGACTGGGTCAGGTTGTAGCCGCAGTCGCCGCAGAATTTTTTACCCAGGGGTATTTTGGCTTTGCAGTTGGGACACTCCAGCTCCAGCTTTGCCCCACACTGCTCACAGAATTTTATTCCATCACGGTTCTCGATCTGGCATTTCGGGCAATTCATATCTTCATTCCAATTCCGCCAACGCCTCCCGGGCCTGCTTCAGGTAAACATCGGCCTCACATTCCTCAAAGAGCTTTAATTCCCTCCGCGCCGCTTAATCCGGAACATTCAAAACTAACCTTCATGCTGCCCCCCTCATCGTCGGCTTCTCCTATGGCCGCTCGCATTTCAGATAAAGACTCTTCCCAGTCCTTCACTCGGGCTGGCTTTCAGTTTGTGGGGGTTTCTTGGGCTTACGCACCGTCGCAAAGAGCCGCCTGAAGGTTGCCTTTGTGTCGAGAGCCTCGAAGAGCACCTTGGAGTCCTCCATGAGCATGCAGGAATCGGCAACGGCCTTCTGCATGTCCTGACGAGGTGTCCTGGAGATCGGGCCGTGGCCCGGGTAGAATTCCTCCACGCGCAGCCCGCTCAAACGCTTCAGAGAGTGGACGTAGTCGCTGATGCTCCCCGAACTGAAAATGCCGGACAGGGCGCCGCCGGCGAATACCGTGTCGCCCGTGAAGAGCAGGCCCTGATCCGGTTCGTGCAGGCAGATGCACCCGGAGCAATGACCCGGGGTATGCAGGACGCGAAGGTGGTAGTTGCCGAGCTCTATCATGGCATCTCCCTCGATCCAGATGTCGGCATGGAAGGGTCCCGCGGGTTCATCCAGGTACTTGCCCATCATGACGAACTCGTCCTGGAGCTCAATCTTGTTCGCCGCCAGGGGGTGGGCTGCCACCACTGCCGTGTTGAACAGGTACGCCGTCGACCCGATGTGGTCGAAGTGCTCGTGGGTTAGAATAATCATGTGAATGTCGGCAGGTTCCAGTCCCAGCTCGGCAAGGCGGGCCACAAGGTTCGGGAAATTGGCCCCTGTGCCCGTGTCGATGAGCACGTTCTTCGGCTTGCCCTTGATGAGGTAACAATGGCTGCTCGGCCGGCCGAAACGGAACTGGTAGATGTCCGGCCGAAGCTCCACGGTACTGGTCTTATCCGTTGGGTTCGTCATGGGGCGCCTCCTGTTTCACCGGCTCGGGATGCATCGCCGGCCGGTTCGGGAACACTGCCCGCCTTTTCAAGCAATTCCAGGTGCAGGGCATCCCGTCGGCGGACGCGCTGGCAGAGCGTATGCATGATCCTCAGGGCGAACGCCGGCTGCTGCTGCACCAGGTAGAGAAACTTGTCCAGGTCCAGTTCGACGAGGCGGGTGCCGTCCTCGTCGGCGGTGGCGGTTCCAGATCGGGGCGCCGCGTCCACCAGCGCCATCTCGCCGAAAAACTCGCCTGGGCCCATGCGGGCCAGAAGCATCTCTCGGCCCTGTTTCGTTGTGGCGACTTTCACCGCGCCGGAAACGATCACGTACATCTCCTGCCCGGGACTGCCTTCCTCGAAAACAATTTCACCTTGCCGGAAGTCCCGAATGAACTTTACGAAGTACTTCATCGGCTCCATATCCAGCTACCTCCCTTCATCGCAGGCGCTTTCTCATCGCTGTCATAAATCGATTAACCATGAAACTCTCAGCGCTCAGCAGCGCCTCGCGATGGTTGCTTCGTAAGACGTTGAAGAGCGGTGCACTTCCACATCGCTCATCTTCAAATCGCAGGTTGCTTTAGGCCGCTGCCCGTAATGCGCCTCAAACTGAAATGATCCGAAACGACGGCGTATCACGCAGACGTTAACGCACCGCACATTGTTCCAGGGCGGCGTGGACGGCCTGGACAGGCTGCGAGGCGAGAAAGGTCGCCCGCACCTCTGCGTCGCTCACCTTGGAGGTCATCTTCTCGATGACGGCGATCGCGCCTTCGAAAAGCGCTTTCGCCTCGTCGAGCTGTCCCTTTTCTCTGTTAATCCGGCCCAGGAGAAACCGCGTCTTCCACATGAGGGGCGGATGCGCCATCAGATCGGCAAGCTCCCGCGCCTTCTCCAGGCACGCGGCGGCCTCATCGAGACGTCCCATACCGATCATTGCCTCGCCTTTGAGCTTCCACCCCGTGGCTATGTATTTCTTAGCTTGTGTTTTCTCCCCCTTGGCTAGAGTTTCCTCGGCAGACGCGATGGCCTTGTCGAATGCGCCCTGGATTCTGGCAAGCTCGCTTTCGTAAGTCGTCACGTGCATGATATAGCGATCCTCGCGCATAAGGTATTGCTTAATCTCCCTTTTTTCCCGAACGAGGTCCAGATATTCCCGGGCCTTGGAATAGTCGCCCAGTCCGATACAGTCACCCGCACAATTGAGGAGGCTGAACATTTCGCATTCAGGGTCTTCCAGACGCTGCGCCTCTCTCACACCATTGCTGTCGTGAAGCAGGGCCTTGTCAAAATTGCACAACTCGCTGTAGAGCCAGCCGTAGTGATTCGGCACCATGGCTACGAAATGCCTGGCACCGATTTCAGGAGAAAGACGGGAAAGCTCTTCGAGTGATCGGAAAGCCTCGTCGTACTCACCCAATCCTCCCTGACCGAGAAGCGCCCAATGATACGTGCTGAGAAGCAGGAACCGGTTATTCGCCTCCTTGGCCAACTGAGCCGACTCCCGGGCCTCCTCGATGCATCTTCCGTATTCTCCCCACATGCTGTGGGCCAACGCCAGGAAGCCGACGGCGAGGCCGATGCCGCGCTTGTCCCCGAATTGCCGGCAGATATCCAGCGCCTTCTCAAGATTGGCAAGGCCTTCGCTGTCGCCCATTAAGGCTGTAAACGTGCCATACTGAATCATCCACCGCACCTCGCCCGCGGCGTCTCCCGTTTCCCGGATGATTTCCAGCGCCCTGTTGCCGTACGCCGTTATCTTGTCAAAATCGCAAAGCCCGCCGCCGCCTCCGTAGCAGATCGCGATGTCCATGAAGGCCCGCCATTCCCGGGCCTTCTTTCCCAGCTCTCCGGCGATTTCCGCGACTTTCTCAAAATCGGGAAGGGCCTTATCGAATTCCATCATGCAATGCCACATCCGCCCCCGGTTCTGATGGAGATCCATGAGCTCTTCCTTTGTCACCCTGTCCGCTATCCGTCCGCTCACCTCGAGGGCCTTGTCGTAATAGTCGATGGCCTCCCGCGTCGCGTAGAAGGCCCGTGCCCTATCGCCGGCCGCCTTCAGGTAATGAAAGGCCTTTTCCCATACCTCGGCCCGATAATAGTGATAGGCGAGCGGTCCCAGGTATTCAGGCAGGCGATCCTCGTAAAGCTTTTCCATGGCTTCGGCGGCGCGGCGGTGAAACTCCTTGCGCCGCTGGGCGAGAAGACTCCCATAAGCCACCTCTTGTGTGAGGCCGTGCTTGAAGACGTATTCCAGCTCGGGGAAGAGGGCTTTTTCATGGATGAACTCGAGACCCGTGAGGTTCGCCAGATGCCGCCGCAGCTCCTCCCCCGCGTCCATGATGATCCGGAGCACCCGAAAGGCGAAGTCCCTTCCGATGACGGAGGCTATCTGGAGCACCTGCTTGAGGGTTTCTTCCAGCCGGTCCACCCGGGCGGCGATGACCGCCTGGAGGGTGCCGGGCACCTCGATCTCCGCTTCCCTGCAGGCAAGGACGTACGTGTCATCGCGCCGGCCCACAGCGCCCATTTCCAGCAGGTTGCGGGTGAACTCCTCCATGAAGAGGGGATTGCCCCCAGCCTTGCGGAGCACGAGGTCCCGGAGGTCGTCGGCGACCTTTCCCTCCCTGAGGATGGCCTCGACGAGACGGGAACTGCTCTCGGGAGAGAGCTGCTGCAAACCCAGGCGTGTGAAGTAGGAAAGCTCGCCCCACCGGTGGCGGTATTCGGGCCGGTAGACGCAGAGCAAGAGGATCCGGGAGTGGGGAATCCCCTCGACGAGATGGGTGAGGACTTCCTCGCTGCTCTTATCGATCCAGTGCATATCGTCCACAGTCAGGATGAGGGGCCTGTCCTGAGCAATCCTCACGAAGAGCGTTTTAATGGCGTCGCAGGTCTTCCACTTCCGATGCTCCGGCTCCATCTTGGTGAAGGCCTTGTCTTCTATCTTGAGAGAGAGGAGGTCTTCAAAATAGAGGATAACCCCTTCCAGGGCCTGGTCGAGGCTGCACATCGCTTCTTTGAGCTTTTTGCGCACGAGGTACTCCCGATCGGCGTCTTCGATGCCGCAGTACTTCTTGACGATCTCGATGAAGGGGTAATACGGCAGGGTCTCGCCGTAGTGGATGCACTTTCCCTCGAGGTACGTGAAGTCTTCGCCTGCGAGACAATTGATGAATTCGAAGAGGAGGCGGGATTTCCCGACGCCGGCCTCGCCGACGAGCCCCACCATCTGACCGGCTCCCGCCTTGGCTGCATTGAAGGCTTCTTTGAGAACGCTCATTGAATTTACGCGGCCTACAAAGGGGGTGAGCCCTCGCATCACGGAAGCGGCGAAGCGGGTCCCGATTTCTGTGGGCGACAGGAGTTCATAGGCCTCCTGGGGTTCCTCCTTCCCCTTCACCGTGAGCTTCCCCAGGGAATTGAACGTGAAGAATTCCCGGGCCAGACGTTCGGTTTCTTTCGTTACGAGGATGGCGCCCGGCTTGGCCAGGTTCTGCATGCGGGCCGCCAGGTTGGTCGTATCGCCGATGGCCGTATAGTCCATGCGGAGATCGTTGCCGATGGAACCGACGACCACGGGCCCAGAGTTGAGGCCGATGCGCATCCGGAACTCGTGCCCTGTGTTCTTATCGACCTTCTGCCCATATTCTGCCAAATCTCTCTGGATCGCAAGGGCGGCATGGCAGGCGCGCTGGGCATGGTTCTCGTGGGCGAGGGGTGCACCGAAGAGGGCCATCACACCGTCGCCGGTGAACTGGTTGATCGTGCCCTCGTAGCGGTGAATCTCATCCATGAGAATCCGGAAGCAACCGTCCATGATCTCGTGGACTTCCTCGGGATCGAGCTTCTCGGAAAGCGACGTGTAGTTCGCCACGTCGGCGAAGAGCACTGTGACGACCTTCCGCTCGCCTTCGATAGAACTCCGGGTCGTGAGGATCTTGTCGGCGAGGAATTTGGGGGTGTAAGACTGGGGGGCGGTGTAGTCGAGGGGTGGGGATTCCTTGGGTATACGAAGATCATGGGCACATTTGCCACAGAACGTGAACTCCGGTGGATTGGTGACGTTACAGCTCGGACAAATGAGTTCGAGCTTAGCCGAACACTTCCCACAGAAGTTCATGCCCTCAGGGTTCTCAAAGCCGCACTTTGAGCACTTCATCTCACACCTCCATATGAGTCAAAGAGTCCGGTTACTCCCGATAACGCTGTTAGAGGTTTGTTGGATCTATCAGCTTGCATCCCGCCCGATAACGAGTGGCTTTCGTTTACGGACTGATGAAATCGGGCCTGCCGAAACTACAGTATAAGATGAAATCCGGTTTCTGATCAGTTACCCAAATACGCATGAACAGCTAAGGTGCTATGCGTGACTACCGAGAAACTGAGATGGAGGTCTGGAATAACAGAGGAGCTTTATCACATGTTTTGATGGTACGGCAGAACACAATGCGTGTCAATGGGATAATGATATGGGATAATGATATACATCACGACTTCAAAAGAACACTCTCTTTGAAGAATCGATCAGCCATTATTATGGTTTGATACGGCCGGTCCGCTATGCAGGCGGCGGTGAATCCCGGTCAGACGGCGCAGGGGACCGAGCGTCCGGGAAGGAGCTGCAGGCGGAACCGTCTGGTGACGAGGATTTCCCGATCCAGAAGCGGCGCGATTTCACATAGAGGCGAGAAGCGATACCCCATCTTTTTCACGGCGCGAATGAGCTGGACGAAGTTCTCGCTCATCAGCCCGCCTTCCACTTCCGCATGGACCGGCAGGACATGGATGCCTCCCGCTTGAAGCTCGGAGAGAATCCGTCTTTTCCACTCTTCAATACCTGTCTCCTCGAAGCAGGGGAGGTCCGACGGTATCTCGATAAGATCGACCCCCTCATGGATGAAGGGAGACTTTGCCCGCGTGCAACTGAGGTATTCGAAACGATGGCAGCGGATGACGCCGAGGACGCGATCATCGATCATCCAGGCCGGAGCTCCGAAAGAGGCAGGCCTCTTACCCGTCAGCTTTTCAAACCCGTCGATACCGCGGTTGAACCAGTCGTGTATCCATGCCTCCGGGCGCACGGCAAGTTCATCCTGCCAGCGCCGGTGATCCCAGGCATGAAACTGGACCTCGTGACCCTCCCCCATGATCCGTCGCACCAGATCGGGGAAAGAAAGGGCAATCATCGGGGAGGGAAGAAGCGTTCCGTAAAGGGCGGTCCGGAAGCCGTAGAGACTGGCGGCGCGCGTCCGGATCATCTTCTTGAGAAACCGCGGATTCTTCAGAAGCTGAAAAATCGCCCTTCCCGAGGCATCCGGACCGATGCTGAGGTAAAAGGTGGCCCGGAGATCATTCTCCCGCAACAGGGAAAGAAGGCGGGGGACTCCTCTTTTCATCCCCTGATAGGTGTCCACATCGATCTTCAGTGCCAGTATCCCGGTCACGCCCTCTCCTCTCCGCCCGCCGCTCACCCCCTGACGCTTCGTGAAGAACTGTCAAAACCTCTTCACTCCTCACTCCTCATACGCTGCAAACCTGCCCCCGCGAAAGCAAAGGGACTTTTTACGAAGCCCTCAAGGCTCGTTTTCCTCAAGGAACGAATAGAGCGTCATCCGCAGGGAATCCTCCAGGCCGACCTTAGGGGACCACCCCAGGAGCAGCCTCGCCTTATCGATGTTCGGTTTCCGCGCATAGATATCCTGATAGCCTTCCCCGTAGTAGGTCTGCGCAGGAACCTCGATGATCTCCGAATAGGTCTCGTCCGCTCTGTGATCCGGATGGTTTATGAAAAGCTTCTTCAGGAGGTCGGCAAGTTCCCTGACGGAGCACTCGTTTTCGGGATTGCCGATGTTGATGATCTGATTTTTGCAGACATCGCCTTCATTTGCCAGAATTCGCAGCAGGGCGCCGATGCCGTCGTCGACGTAGGTGAAGCAGCGCTTCTGGCTGCCGCCGTCGACGAGTGTAATCGGCCGTTTCATGAAAAGCTCGGCGATGAACTGCGTGACCACCCGGGAACTGCCCTCCTTTGCTGCGTAGAGCGAATCGAGGCGGGGGCCGATCCAGTTGAAGGGCCTGAAAAGGGTGAATTCGAGGTGTCCCCGCGTGCCGTAGGCGTAGATGACGCGGTCCAGGAGCTGTTTGCAGCAGGAGTAGATCCAGCGTTCCTTCCGGATCGGCCCCACTACGAGGGTGCTCTCATCCTCCTTGAACTCCGGGTCGGGGCAGGCGCCATATACCTCCGAGGTGGATGGAAAGGCCACCCGCTTGTGGTACTTGACGCACTGCTTGATCACATTTAAGTTCATCTCGAAATCGAGGTGATAGACGCTGATGGGGTCTTCCACATAGAGTTTTGGCGTAGCGATGGCCACCAGAGGGAGAACAACGTCACATTTCTTGATGTGATATTCGATCCACTCCCGGTTGATCGCGATGTCCCCTTCTATGAAGTGGAAACGCGGATTCTGGAGGTTTTTACCCAGACGGTCGTCCGACAGGTCCATCCCGAAAACGCTCCAATCCGTCTCGTCGAGTATCCTCTGGGTGAGATGATGACCGATAAACCCGTTTACCCCCAGGATCAATATCTTCATGATAGAATCGTTCCTTCCCTGTCTTTAAAGTATTGGATGATCCGCTCTCCGGTCATCCTTTGTGAGCCGGTCTCTACATCGAGAAGGCGGAGTCTCCTCTGTCCCGTCCGGATGAAAACCCCCTCCCCTTCGGTTTCAATCGTTCCGGGCTGCTTTGCCCCTGAATCCGCTTCTTCCTCCGCCGCAGCCCGCCAGACCATCAGCCGCGATCCGTCCGGAAGAGTGCAAAAGGCGCCGGGCCACGGCTCCGTCACCGCTCGGACCAGGTTATAGATCCTTTCGGCGGGCCATCTCCAGTCGATCCTGCCGTCTTCCGGCCTGCGGCCGCCGAAATAGCTCCCTTGGCTTATATCCTGAGGTCTGCGCGGAGCCCGCCCTTCTTCCATCAGCGGCAGAAACTCATCCAAAAGCGCTCCCGCCGCAACGCAGAGCTTTCCGTAAAGTGTAAGCGCGGTATCATCCGGAGCGATCCGCACCGCCCGCTGGCCGACTATATCCCCGGCATCGGCTTTTGCGACCATGTGGTGCAGTGTGACGCCTGTCTGAGTCTCCCCGTTGACAAGAACCCAGTTAACGGGACATCGCCCCCGGTAGGCGGGAAGCAGCGAACCGTGGAGATTATACGCGCCCGCGGGTGGAATACGGAGGATCGCCTCCGGAAGCAGATGCCGGTAATAGAAGGAAAAGATCATTTCCGGACAGAGGTCGGCAATCCTGGCGGCCCATTCCAGACCCTGGAGCTCCGTGGGGCAAAGGACGCCGATACCCCGTTCCCTCCCCCAGGCCTTCACCGAGCCGAACCAACAGTTTTCTTCCGGGTCATCCTCGTGGGAAAAAATGCATGCAATCTCATAACCGGCGCGGCAAAGGGCGTTGAGTCCTGCCAGCCCCATCTTGTGGTAGGCGAAGACCACGGCTTTCATGCGCCTTCTCCCGCCTGGGGAAGATCGCCGCCGTAGATCCGCTCGATCACATATTCGGGTCTCTTCCGGACTTCCCGGTAGATCCTTCCAATATACTCCCCGATCACCCCGAGGGCGAAAAACTGGAGTCCCACGAAAGCGAACAGGATCGCAAACAGGGTGAAGACCCCCTGCGCCGCCCAGTGAGCGCCGTAGACGAGGCGGGCGACGGCCAGAACAACGCCGAAACAGACGCCGAGAACGGCAAGCAGGATGCCCCCGTACATGATCAGTTTGATGGGAAGCTCAGAAAATGAGGCGACCAGATCGAACTGGAGGTTGATCAATTTTCTCAGGGAGTAATTGGACTTGCCGCCGTACCTTTCCTCGTGGGCCACCTCGATCTCCGTCACCCGCTTCCCGAAATGGGTCGCGAGCGCTGGAATGAAGGTGGCATGTTCGTGACAGGCGATCATCCTCTCTACGACCGGGCGCCGGTACGCCCGGAGCATGCAACCCCAGTCGGTCATCCGGACGCCGGTGATCTTCCTTGCCACCCAATTGACGATCCGGGACGGAAGGATCCGAAAGAAGGAATCCTTCCGTCCCCGGCGGATCGTGCCCACGACATCGAAGCCGCTCTCTTCCATCTTATTGATAAGACGGGGAATCTCCTCTGGCGGGTTCTGGAGGTCCGCGTCGAGTGTCACTACGATCTCGCCTCTGACGATGGAGAAACCGGCGAGGATCGCCGCATGCTGACCGTAATTCCTGGTAAGCTCCACCACCCTAACCTCGGGACTTTCTGCAAATCCCGTCAAGATCTCCAGCGAGCGATCGCGGCTTCCATCGTCCACCAGGATGATTTCATAGGGTCTCTTCAGCTCCGACATCACCGGCCGGATCCTCTCCATCAGCGCCGGAAGAGTATCCTCCTCATTATAGACGGGAATGACAAGGGAAATCATTTGCTTCGTAAACGCCCCCTCTTTTCCTTTCATGCCGAACCGCCTCCCCGCCCTCTCTTCAGGATCTCGCGAACCGCTGCGCACACGTAGGCGACGTCGTCATCCGACATGTCCGGAAACAGGGGCAGCGACATGATCCTTCCGGCGGCGCGCTCCGTCTCGGGCAACGGTGTGACGCCGAAACGGTTCCTGACGTATTTCAGGAGATGGCAGGCCGGAAAATGAAGACCGTAACCGATGTTATATTCCGAAAGCCTCTCCATAAACCTCTTCCGCTCCATGGCCACGATCTTGACCACAAAAAGATGACAGGCATGGTCGTGGGGATAGGGGGGATCGCCCGGAAGCTCGAGGCCCTCTGTATCCCCGAGACCCTCCCTGTACAGTTTCGCGAGTTCTCCCCGGCGCCGGTTGAATTCGGAAAGTCTGGAAAGCTGGGCGATCCCCAGGGCCGCCTGGATATCCGTCAGATTGTACTTGTAGCCGGGCTCCGCGATGTCATACTCGGGGTTCCCCCCTTTCCCGTACCGTTTCCAGGCGTCGCGTTCAATCCCGTGAAACCTCAGAAGACGCAGTTTTTTCTCCAGGAGGTCATCGTTGTGGGTGATCATCCCCCCCTCGCCGGTCGTGACGTTCTTCAGGGGGTGAAACGAAAAGATGGCGATCCTCCCGAACCCGCCGGCATGGGTTCCCCTGTAGCGCGTCCCTATGGCGTGGGCCGCATCTTCGATCACGGTCAGATGGCGGCGGTCGGCAACATCCAGGATCGGTTCCATGTCTGCCGGCGCACCGGCGAAATGGACGGGGATGATCGCCCTGGTTTTGGATGTGATCCGCGCCTCGATATCGTCGGCATTGAGGTTCAGCGTGTCATAATGGACATCGACGAAGACGGGTCTGGCCCCGAGCAGGACAATCATGTTGACCGTGGAGGCGAAGGTCAGCGAGGGGGTGATGACCTCGTCTCCCGGACCGATCCCGAGGGCCAGGAAAGCGAGATGCATCCCTGCCGTAGCGGAACATACGGATACGCTATGCCGGGCGCCGGTCAGTGCCTGAAATTCCTCTTCGAATCTTTTACAGAGGGCCCCGGTCGTGATCCATTTCGACCTCAGACAGGCGGTGACGCCCTCAATCTCGAGCTCGCCGATGGACGGCCTGTTCAGCGGCAGAAAATCTTCCCTGATCTTCATACTCAACCATTCCCTTTTCAGGATCGTGTCAGCCGTACCAGATGGTATGTGTTATTATGCCACAAGACATGAAGACCGGGAACCTCTTTTTTAAGCTTCTCCAGTTTATCGCCGCTCTTCGTGGCGCAGTAGATTTCTCCCTTTTCCTGAATCAGACGGAAAAAGGAGTCGGACGTCAGGAAATAGCGCTCTCTCTCTTCCGGTAAAAGACGTTCGGCTCCGTATCTGAGCTCCCCGACGTCGTCCACGATCGGGGTTCTTATTCCGGTATAGAAGTCGATTCCGTAGAGGGAGATGCCGTACTGATAGACCGCCGCACCCTTGGGGACGTGCGCCTGAATCGCGCGGGAAAGCGGCAGGGCCGATTTATAGGGCGCCATGTATCTGGCAGCGGGCAAGGCGACCGAGGCAAGGAAGAGGGCGAAAAGGAGATAGAAGGTCAGAAGCCGGCCTTGACCGGTTCTCTTCCGGATGAGATCGGGCAGAAAGAGGGTCAGCAGAAGCGCGAGCAGAGGAAAGGTGATCCACGGCCACCAGTCATTCCAAGCCAGCGTGTATTTGTGAGGGAAAAGGGGCGCAAGCAAAAGAGCCGCCAACAGGAGGGCCGGGAGCATGACGGCCATTCTCGAGAGGAGGGAAACGGCCTTCCTATTTTCACCCCCTTCCCTCTCCTCCTCATATCGGCGGAAAAGATGTCCGAAGAACAACGCAATCGGCGGGAAGAGCGGCGCGATATAGGACGCCAGTTTCGACGACGAGAGGGAAAAGAACAGGAAGATCAGACCCAGCCAGGTCAGGAGGAACCGCTTTTCTACGCTTCCGAACAGGCCATTCTTCCCCTTCCAGACCCCCATTAGGGCCTCCGGCAGAAAGGCGCACCAGGGGAGCGTTCCCAGGAGAACAATGGGAAGATAGTAGTAAAACGGCTCAAAGTGGTGGTGGATCCGGGTCGCATAGCGAAGCAGATGCTCCTGGATGAAGAAGAAACGAAAAAAATCGGGATTCTCCCGTTGGACGAGGATCACCCAGGGAAGCGAAACAACCGAAAAAACCATAATGCCGATCGGTGAGAAGAGACCGGTAATTTCCCGCCAGCGGCGGGAGACGGCAAGCCAGATTACGAGGACGCCGAAGGGGAAGACGATCCCGATCAGACCCTTGGCCAGAAAAGCCAGGGCGCTGAAAAGATAAAGAAGATAAAGCCGGGCCTTCCTTCTTTCCGCAGAAGAAAAGTTTCGGAATCCTGACCAGATCGCCAGGCAGACCAGAAAGGCGAGCGGCATGTCGAGGATGTTGATCCGGCCGATGACGGCGTGATAAAGAAAGGTCGAAAGAACAGCCGCCGCATAGAACCCCGTCCGCGCATCATGGAAAAAGAGCCCCATGCGATAGACCAGCAGGATGCAGCCCCAGGCGCAGAGGGCCGCAAACAGACGGGAAGAAAACTCATTCTCTCCAAAAATACGGTAAAAGACAGCAGTCGCCCAGTATGACAACGGGGGTTTCTCGAAATAGACGACCCCTTTTAATCGCGGCGTGACATAGTCGCCGGTGGCGTTCATGGCGCTGGGGATTGCGCTGTATCTGGCCTCATCCGGCTCCATCAGGGGGGCAAACGGAAGCGGAACGACATAGATCAGGAAAGGTATGAGAAAAAGAACAAGCGATTTTATTGCCCGGTCCTGCATCTCTTCACGCTCGATACGGTCGAATTTTCGGTGCTCGGTGGATCTTATTCCACAGATCTTCCAGGCTTGTCAAACGTTTAATCTCCCATTCCTTCGGACAAAGCGGCAACCTTTTCGAAAGCATCTTCCTTGACATCCCTCCCAAGATGTGCGATTTTTTGGACATTGAGATCACATCCATCTCAAGCCATCACTTACCTAAGGAGGTCTTCAGGATGTTCAGAATCGAGTGGAAAAAGATTGAAACGGTCGGAGTGATCACGATGAATGATGGTGAGAACAGACACAACCCAGACTTTGTCCGGGCCATCCTTACGGCGTTTGACGAAATCGAAGCGGATCAGGAGATCTCGTCCGTGATCATCGCTTCCGGCGATCCGAAATACTGGTCCCTGGGGATGGATCTGCAGTGGATGAACGGGACCATGGAGAAAAAGAATTTTGAGGCGATCAGGGCTTTCATGTACGGCCTGAACCGGATTTTTACGAGGATACTTCTCTATCCCATGCCGGTTATTGCCGCGATAAACGGCCATGTCTTCGGCGGCGGAACCATTTTGGCTTGCGCCTGCGATTTCCGTTTCATGAAATCCGACCATGGGTTTTTCTGTTTCCCGGAAATCGATATCAACATCCCGTTTCTCCCGGGAATGCTGGCCATCATCCGGAAGTCGATCCCCTATCCCAAGCTGGAGGAACTTGTCTTCACCGGGAAAAGGACGGGGGCCGCAGAGCTTGCCGCCCACCATGTCATTCTCAGGGCCTGTGAAAATGAAGCGGCGCTGATGGATGAGGCGATGGCTTTTGCGAAAACCTTCAATAAAAAACGGCTCATTTTCGGGGAAATGAAAAAAAGATTGCACGGGAAAATCGTTGAGGTCATGGAAAAGGAAGATCCCGTCTTTATCGAACCTCTTCGTCTGATGATGTGAGTAGGTGACGAGATCGGGAATTCTGTATGCGGCGTCTGATCAACCGTTATATCCTGAAGGAAATAGCAGTCCCTTTCTGCACGATCCTCCTTGTGCTCACCTTTGTCCTCCTGATGGGCAAGATCCTGCAGCTGATGGATCTGATGATCAACAAGGGGATCGCTTTTGCGGACATTGCCCGGCTGATGATTCTTCTGATGCCCTCCTTTCTCGTGTTTACTATCCCCATCTCCCTCCTGATGGCGATCCTGATCGGTCTGGGAAGGCTGTCGGGCGACAACGAGATCACCGTCCTGAAGATGTCCGGCGTCAGTCTCTATCAACTGTCGCTTCCGGTTGCCTGCGCCGCCCTGGCCGCCTTTATCATGACCGCGACCACGAGCCTGTTTCTCGTTCCCTTCGGCAACCTCGCCTCCAGGAACCTCCTGTACGATATGGCAAAGCAGAAGGCCAGCATCGGCATCCGGGAAAAGGTCTTCATCGACGATTTCCAGGGAATTCTTCTGTATGCAGAAAGGATATCAGTCCAAGGAGATTTTCTGGAAGGGGTCCTCATCTCCGATAACCGGATGACCCGTGAACCGAGCACCATCATCGCCCGGAGGGCTTATCTCATTTCGAATCCCGATACGATGGTCATCACGCTGAGACTCGAGGACGGCAGCATGCATACCGTCGATGCCGGCCTGAAGAATTACCGGAAGATGGATTTCCGTTTCTATGACGTCCGCCTGGATCTCGCCGCGTCGCTTTCCGAGAAAAAGGAGGTCGACGCCAAGTCCGGCGCGGAAATGACCATAGCGGAGCTTGTTGCCAAACTGAGAAGCCTGGGAATCAAGGATGAAGCGCTGCGCGAGATGGCAATCGAGCTGAACAAGAAGCTGACGATCCCCCTTTCCTGCCTTGTCTTTGCCCTTATCGGAGTGCCTGTCGGCATCCGGGCCCATCGTTCGGTCCGGTCGCGCGGGTTCGCAATCGGCCTTGCCCTCGTTCTTGCCTATTACCTTCTGCGCCTGGGAGGCGAGGCGCTCGTCGAAACGGGAAGACTCTCCCCGGTCATCGGCACCTGGACACCCAACGCCGTTTTTGCCGTCGCGGGAATCATTTCCTTTTATATGGCGGCAAGCGAAAAACCCCTGTCATTGCATCGCCGTCGCTCCTCTGCCGGCGGCGCGCCTCCCCCGGCATCACGGGGAAATGTATCGCCCCCGGCAGAAACGATCATCCCGTCCTTCGAACCGGAAACGGCCAACCGGCAAAGTCCCGCGCAAAATGACCGGAACGGTTCCCGCCCCGCTGCTGCGGATAAGCACTCGGGCAACGGACCCGCAGCACAGAGGCCATCATGAGTATCCTGGATCGTTATCTTTCCGAAGAATTTGCCAGGAACCTGCTGTTGATCACGGCCTGCTTCATCTCGCTTTTTCTCATCATCGATTTTTTCGAAAAAATCAGGATGTTTTTGAGCAACCGTGCCACCTTTGGGCAGATGGCCTCCTACTTT
>Ga0214473_10003642_pt1 | contig 18634 bp, 26 predicted proteins | sample RVTome_7_FD_203509 | JGI IMG/M metagenome (GOLD analysis project Ga0214473, IMG submission 203509) | Soil microbial communities from uranium-contaminated site in the Upper Colorado River Basin, Wyoming, United States - RVT98D197 | ecosystem: Environmental > Terrestrial > Soil > Contaminated >... | reverse complement strand
CGCTATTATGCCAAGTTATAAGTATAAGCCGCATTTTATAGAAGAACGCTGAGGAAGAGTGGAGTCAGCCTTGAAACAGCTAAACCTCATAGAAAACACGGCCTTCAACCTCATTAAACAAGCAGTCATCTACTTGCCCGAAGACGTAAAGCAAGCGCTGCAGAAGGCTTACGCAGAGGAAACAAACGCAACTGCAAAGACACAGTTAAAAGCCATCCTCCGCAACATTGCACTGGCTGAGGAACACCAAGCGCCCATATGCCAAGACACAGGAACCCTCACTTTCTACGTCAAAGCAGGCGCACAAGTAAAGCACTTAGACAAAGTGAAAGAAGCAATTGTGAACGCAACACGAAAAGCCACAAAGGAAATCCCTCTTAGACCCAACGCTGTTGACCCGTTCACCCAGAAAAACAGCGGAGACAACACTGGCAGATTCACGCCGCCTGTGCACTGGGAAATCGTGGCTGGCGACAGCTTGGAGCTAACAGTGATGCCGAAGGGCGGAGGATCCGAAAACGTCTCCGCCACGAAAATGCTGCTTCCAAGCGAAGGCATAACCGGGCTTAAAAAGTTCGTAGTTGACGCTGTAATCAACGCGGGCGCTCAACCGTGTCCGCCAACTATTCTCGGCGTCGCGGTTGGAGGCGGAGCAGACGTAGCCTTAAGCTTAGCGAAGAAAGCGTTGCTTAAGCCTTTAAACGAAGTCAATGCGGACGCTGACATTGCTGAACTGGAAGCGGAGCTCCTTGAAGCGGTGAACATGACTGGCATCGGGCCGATGGGGTTGGGCGGGAAAACCACGGTTTTAGGTGTGCATGTTGACTATGCGCATAGGCATCCTGCGTCGTTTCCAGCGGCTGTTGCGTTCAACTGTTGGGCTGCAAGACGCGCTTCTGCAAGAATAGCCGCAGATGGCAGGGTTGAATACTTGACGCGTAAAATAGAGTAGTGTGTTGAAGGATGATTTCGTGACTTGCTGGGCTCTTTTTGATATGGTTAGGGAGTAGGAAAATCATAGGTAATATGCCCCATATGCATCCAACCGTGGCTTAACATAGGCGCCAACGCAAACGTGCAATTCTGGCTAATCGCCATCCCAGTCCTCATCGCCTTCATAGCAATTCTAGCCATCGGCGCATGGATAGGCTACACAATGGCAACCACGCCTCCGCCAAAACCCATAGAAGAACCTGAAGCCCAAGCCGAAGACACAAAAACAACCCCACAACAGTAACCAAACAAGCCCACACTTCCACTTTCTTTATCCTCTCTTGTTGTTTTCTTGTGCCACCCTGCTGTTCTGCTGCAGAATTTAAGCAGCAAGCTGGCGACCACCTAAAGCACACTCTAAATCACCAAAAAAAACTTGTAAACATTAGGCATTGCCATCTTCACGTTAACTCTATCGGTTATGTTTTCCTGAGTGCAGTAAGCGCTGTTGGGACGAAAATTGTTGATTTTTCACAAAAACGCAGCCTGTGACTAATTTTTCACGCCGAGACATCAGAGAAGCCGAAAGGCGGGATAAATACGCAGAAGGAGCATCTGCGAAAAACCTCTCTTACTGCTTCACCCGTTCAACTAGAAATTCAGCCAAATAAACCGGAAGAACCTCTATGCTCTCCGTCTTGAAGTTTTGGCTAGCAGACACAATTATCCCCTTCTCAGCATTGACATACTTTAGTAACTCAGAAAACTCCGCTAAATCGTCATTGCCCACGGTCTCTTTGACTTCTACCGGGAGCAAGACCTTATTCTTGAGAATCAAGTCAATCTCTCTTCGTCCTTCCCTAAAATAATAGTGCCCATCCAAAGCGTTAGCAACATAAGTCTCCAACACAGCCCCCGTTTTACTCTCAAAAACCTCTCTGGAATAAGCAAAGATCAACGACGGCGTAACGGGGTAATATTTCTTAAGCTTCCTCGACGAAGACAGAAACGACGGCCTAAAGTTGGACAAGGACCTTACCAAGAGCGACATTTCCAGAAACCTCAGATAATTCGAGATCGTTATCTTGCTCGCCCCCCAAGCCCGCGACAATGAATTAACGTTCACTATGCACCCAGGCGTCGAAAGAATCAGCCTCAGCAAATTATCCATCAAGGTCATGTCTCTGGTTTTAAACATCAACGGAATATCTCGAAGAGCAACCCTATCTATAACAGAATTCTTAACGTACTCCGCCACCCGAACCTCGTTATCCCACATGGCGATTTCAGGAAACCCAGACTTCCTCAAATAATCGTAAAAAAACGGCTCCACCCTTCTTGAGAAAACCTCCAATTTATCCGTCCTGATACCTTTCAGCCCGAGAAACTCAAAGAAACTAAGCGGCTCCACCTCAAGCAGAAAAAACCTCCCCGCCAACTTATCAATAGCGTCCCTTGAGAGCAAGAGCGAAGAAGAACCAGAAACAAAAAACTTCAAATTTGGGTACAAATCGTAAAACTGCTTCAGAACAGAAGGCCAATCCTCGACGTACTGGATCTCATCAAAAAACACGAATATTTTACCCGCATCTTCAAGAGGCTTCCTCAGAACCTTTTTTTCATAATACTCCAAAACCTCCTTAGGGCTACCCAAAGCCTCTTCGAAGGAAAAGTAAAGAATGCAGTCTGGAGCCACTGTCTCCAAAAGCTTCTCAACAGCCTGATACAAAAGCGTCGTTTTCCCCACTCTTCTCAGCCCAGTAACTAGAAGAATCTGCCGCTCCCTCAAACTTTCAATAATTCGCGAGAACGCTTTCCGCCGGAACGGCAAAGCAAGCTCAACTCTGACTTTTCCCGTGAACCACCACTCGTTAAAACGTTCAATATCTTCCTGCTTCATAAACAACTATTGGTTAAGTATACTATACTTATATTTAAAACTTAGGTATAACATATTATCCTTACGCAGCCACAAATAGGCGCAAACTTAACTTTTAACCTCACCGAAAACTCGCCAAGTCCGTTTAACAACAGCCCAGCCGGACATTACAAAAAATCTTAATCTTAAACTCCCAATTCTGAGGAAAAACCCAACGGAGGAGGTAACTTAAGCAGCAAACTGGCAAGCACCTAAAGCACACTCTGAACCGCTAGAGTGCAAAAACCTACGAACCACAAATCATGTATACTTACATGCCTGAGCCTATTAGCTGTTTTTTTAAATAGCAAGCTTTCACAAATAATCCAAAACTAAAGCAAAACGGGTGACCAAAAATGGGTGAACAAACGAAGGTGCTCCAAAAAGGCAAAATCACAATCCGCGCGCCTATTGCTTTCAAACGTGTGGGAATACTTAAGTAGGTGGGCTCATTAATATTTGTGGGAAAGAAATTGGGCAGTGCCATTGTTAAAATCGATGAGAAGGGCAGGGTAGTTCTCCCCAAAAACATCAGAGAAACCGCCAATCTCAAAGAAGGAAACTACGTAACCATCAAAGCCGAAGGAAAAACAATCATAATGGAGCCCACAGAGCCAGTTGCCGACAAATACTACGGCGCCTTCAAAGTAACCAAATGGCCGGAAAACATGGATGAATTCATAGTCGAGGTCATAAACAAATGGTGGTCACTCAAAGCTACGTAGACATTAACATCTTCGTATACTGGCTTGGCAACCACCCAAAGTACGGCGAAACAGCATACAAATGGATTAAAAAAATCGAAAACGCCCAACGCGGAGAATACGTCACATCAAGTCTAACACTCTACGAAACACTCATAATAATAGCTGGACTAGCAGGCAAAAACTTGAAAGACAAAGAGTTCACAGAAGACGTCATAAACTCCATGACACACATCAAAGGCTTAGCAATCGAACCACTCAAACCTGACGACTTCACCAAAGCAGTGGACTTAATGGAAACGTACAAACTCGACTACGAAGACTCCCTGCACTTAGCTGTGGCAATCAGGGTAAACGCACAAGAAATACTATCAAACGACAAAGATTTTGACGTAGCGCCAATAAAAAGAACCATATAGCAACAATACAAAAACCGATAGTTGCCCTCAACGAATCCATGCTTCCATTATACACTTAAAAGCAGTAATCTTCATAAGTAACCCAAAACTATAATAAAATAGGTAACCGAAAATGGGTGAACAAACGAAGGTGCTCCAAAAAGGTAAAATCACCATCCCAGCAGAAATCAGACGAAAACTCGGAATCAGTGAAGGCGACTACATAAAGCTGGAAATAGTCGATGGAAAATTAGTGCTCCTACCTCCGAACACCGTTCCCAACCCAACAGACCTTCTTACAGGACTAGCAGAAGGTGTCCAAGTCACAGAGCCAGTGAAACAAGAATTAAGAAAAGCAGCAGCGGCAAGAATGAAAAAGAAAGCCTCGAGGACAACGCAATGAGATTCGTCGACGCTAACGTCTTCATCTACGTGCTAGTTAAATCCCCAAAAAAAGACTACGAAATCTCCAAAGGAATTCTCGAAAGAATCGAAAACGGCGAAGAAACCGCCACAAGCTTAGCCATCATCCAGGAAGTCGTCGACTGGCTAGAATACAACAACCGAAAGAAAGAAGTCAGAAGCTTCCTCACGGCAGTCAACTCCTACCTAATCATGAACAAGCTTACAATCGCATGGGATGACTTCCTCGCCGCTCTAGACGATGTGGATAAATGTGGAATAGATTTTGTTGACGCACTGACACTCCAAACTATGAAGAAAAACAAGATAAACGAAATATACTCAAACGACAAAGACTTCGACAGAGTACAATGGATAAAAAGACTCTGGGAATAAACCAAAAAACCCCAGCTCCTCTGCACCAAACCCAACAGCGAAACCCCCGATAAACACCACCCAACGCCCATGAATAACAGTATTCAACCACTACCACAGCACCCAAAAACAACACAAACAGACAAAACAACCAGGCAAAACAAAACTCTTTCTAACCAAGAATACCATTCTTACACTAAATTTCAACCACAATGATTAAAACACACAGAGCCCATGATAACTGCAAATAACTATTTAAGGTAGGAAAGTAAGAACATACACGGTGAGTTCATGGCTCAAAGCGAAAAAGCAGACGTCACAGTAGTAAGCGAAAAAGGACAAGTCGTAATACCTCAGACCATAAGGAAGAAGCTAGGTATAGGACCAAAAACCAAGCTGTTGGTTTACGGCTACCAAGACGCAGTAATCATGAAAAAGCTTGAAGTGCCCGACATAACCAAAGAACTGGAAGCCATGTACAAAAGAATAGACAAGAAAATAGCAAAGCATGGCGAGCTCACGCAGGACCAAGTGGAAGCAGAGATACAACAATACAGAAAAGAGAAAACTAAGAAAGCATAAATGGCGAGCTTATGCATGTCGCAGTCTTCGACGTAAACGTACTAGTATCCAGTTTAATCATGAAAGGCAAACCGAGAGAACTTTGGCTTAAAGCAAAAGCCAACGAGTTCACACTGCTCTTATCAAGCCAGATCGTTTCTGAATTTATCGACGTAATCAACCGCAGAAAATTTGCGACATACGTAAAAGCGCACGACGTGAAAGTGTTCTTGGAAGCTTTGCATCAAACAGCAAAATTCACACAAATAAAATCAAAGTTCAAGGTAGTAAAGGCGGACCCTGCTGACGACGCCATTTTAAGGACAGCCCTTGACGGCAAAGCCGACTGCATAGTATCAGGAGATAACCACCTGGCTTTCTCTGGGAGCATTCAGAGGAATAAGAATCTTAACCGTTGATGAACTGTTGACGTCATTGAAAAAAGAAAAGGCACAGAAATAGAGGCACATCCACAGATCACCCATTAACTCAAGCCACAAAAAACCAGCCCAAAAACACGCCTACAAAAAACGTAGGGGTAGGGGTCTCCGAAAAACGGAGGGGCTGTGAAAAGCCAAAAAAAAGAAACACGCATAACCAAGAAAATAAACTGCACCCTCACCTCACGTACACGACAAAACTTGCAACATTAAGTGAACTGTGGGAAAGCCTTAAGTTCAAAACCCATCCCTAAACAATCAAAAAGAAAAAAGCGCGGGAAAAACAAGAAAAATGACCACCAGCAAGCTCAAAACGCCTATTTCAGAAACTGAAATCCGCAAACTCAAAGTAAACGACGTGCTGTACATAACTGGGACTGTGGTTACGGCGCGCGACCAAGCGCATAAACGCGCTTTGAAATACGCAGCGCAAGGCAAACCTCTGCCCATAAACCTTGAAGGCTCAGCATTATACCATTGCGGTCCAGTCATGAGCAAACAAAACAACAAATGGATTGCAATTGCAGCGGGACCCACCACAAGCACAAGGATGGAGCCTTTCGAGGCTGAGTTAATTGAAAAGCTTAAAGTGTGCGTCGTCATCGGCAAGGGCGGCATGGACGAGAAAACCACATATGCCATGGCAAAGTACGGTGCTGTTTACTGTGCGTTCACGGGTGGCGCTGCTGTTCTCGCGGCGAAAACCATAAAACGCGTTAAAAGCGTTGAGTGGCTTGATTTGGGTGCGCCTGAGGCTTTATGGGTTTTTGAGGTGGAGGAGTTTGGTCCTTTGCTTGTGGCTATTGACTCGCGTGGCAATAATCTCTTCAAGGATGTTGCTGGAGAAGCGGAGGAGAACAGGCTGAGGATTTACCGCATGTTGGGCCTGTAAGCTTTTTCGGCTTCTTTTGCTTATTGGTTCGTTAATCGTTGCCTGTAATTCTCAATCTCATTATACTCTTGGGTGTTGTCTTTAAGCCGACTAAACGCCAAAAAGGGCTTCTTTTACAGTTTTTTGGTCATCACGTAGGCGCTTTCGCCATCCGAGTAATACCCATTAAGCGTTTTACCCGCTTCAAAACCCAACTTCTTATACAACGCAATGCCAACATCATTTGTCACTCTAACTTCCAAGTAACACTGCTTAGCCTTATAGTGAAGCATACCCTCAAGCGCCATGTTAATCAACGCCTTCGCAACACCTTTACGCCGGTACTGCGGCAAAACAGCAATGGAAACAACATGACCTTTCCGTATCAAGCCGCCTAAACCATGATTCGACAAGCCAACCTCAACGCGGCACATAATGTAACCAGCAATTTTGCCGTTCTCCTCCGCCACAATGAAGGTTTCAGGGAACCGCTCATACAAATCCATAAAGAAATAGTCTGTATAGTTCTCAGGCAAGCAAACGCGGTTAATCTGCATTACGCCCTGCAGGTCGTCGGGCGTGAATTTGCGCAGTTTGAAGGTCTCTTGCATCTTTTCGCCTTTCGTAAACGAGACGCACAAACTAAACTTAAAGTTTACGTTTCTACAATGCCTTCTGCCGATTTAAATTCAGGCAAAACAAAATTACCATAAGGCATCACCCACACTTTCGCCTGCGAACCAGCGCGCTTCAACGCTTCGTTAAAGGCGTCATTAACCGCACTCGCAGTCTTCAACTTAAAAACGTTCACCGCATAATAATCAGGCAACGACGAAACAAGAATAATCAAGTGATTCTGCAAAGCCTTCAGCAAATAATACGCTTTATGCCCGCCTAAGACGAAATTACGCTTAATCTCGCGCTCAACCGCCTTCAAATCCCCAAACCGCACCATCCAATCATAAAACACCTGATTCCCATGGCCCTCAGGGCATTCAGCAACAAGAATCACCACGCCACCGCGCTTAACAATCTCCAAAGCGTTATCCAACGCCTTGTACGCCTGAAAAAGATTAATATCCGCTGGATACCCACCCGGACTAACGACCACGATGTCTGCTCTCCGATCCACCGTCACACGGTACATGGCATCAACGGCTTTAACTGCTTCAAGAAACCCCTGCTCCAAATCCCCAGCAAAAGCCTTGACAATTTCGCCTTTGCTGTTGGCGACAACATTCACGATGAAATCCACCTTCGCAAGCCTTGCCGCTTCCGTCATGTCCTCGTGCACGGGGTTTCCCGTTAAAACTCCAGTGCGCGCATTAGCATTCAAAAGCAAAGCATGATTATGCTTTATGGTTTCTTCGCCTGAGACAGCGGGCAGCACGCTTTTTCGTCCTCCGCCGTAGCCAGCGTAATAGTGAAAACCCACATCGCCCACCAGCACTTTCACGTCTGCTTCGGCGAACGCTCGGTTCAAGTAAACCTTATTTCCATGCGTTTTAGTGGTGCCCACGTAAACCAAGTCTTGAGCTTTGCAATCGTGGCTAACAATCTTGACGCGCTTGAGAACTTCGCCGAGAAGCCTATTCGCTTCTTCAGTCGTGACCGCTCTATGAGTGCCGCAGCCGAAAATCACCGTGACGTTCTCGTCGCGCATGCCCGCAGCGTTCAACTCCGCAAGCACGGGTAAAAGCAGTATGTCGCTTGGCGCTTGCCGCGTAGCGTCATCAATCACTATCGCCACTTTATGCTCTGCCTTGGCGATTTCGCTTAGCCTCTTAGTGCCAATGGGCTCTCTTAAAGCTCTTTCCACTTCCGCCTTAGCATCAGCTGCGCTCGGCTGTTCTTTGGGTTGGATGGAGCCCAGAAGGTTTCGGGCTGGAACCCTAACGCAGACATCGGTTTTGCCGTAGGGAAGCCAAACGTCTACCATGGCAACATCACGAATCGCATCGCTATTATAACAATGTGACGCCTTAAGAAGCTATTAAGCCTTATCAAAAACACCTGCTAAAACAGAAGAACAAGTTTTGATCAAGAGCTACAGCTCCGCCTTTATAAAAATGATAGAGTAGTCTCTTTCGAGGTAGATGGCTTAACCTAAACTCACGTGCAGTTTAGCAACCGACGGCTATGCAGGTCTCAAGTATATGCGAAGCTGCCCTTTTGAGACTTGAAGATCTATTCTGCCCTCTGAGGTGCAGCACTTTGATGCAGGTCCAGCTGCTGAAATGGCTAAAACGTTTCGGAATGCAGATTTTGCGCCCAGCAGTTCCTTAGCGGCTTCTTTTGTCAATTCAATTTCCAAATGAGTTACTTTCCATTCTTCGGCGTCCAAAAGCACGTTTTTGACTTTGCCTACTCTGAAATTCTCAACGTATACTTCCTTGTCAATTAATTCACTAGCTTTCATGTAATCGCTCTCCACGGAGAATGTATCTCCATAGTTTGCTTATATAATTTTCCAACCCCTCTAAAAGCAGCTTCACCAAAAACAGTTCCAGTGCCCATTCAACATTGATTGCCCCAAGAATAAATCCTATATGCAGGCGCACAAATCTAAAGGAGAATCAACCTGAACTGTGATGCCGATGGACATAACCACGGTAATGCTAATCGCGGTCGGCTTGGCAATGGACGCATTCGCAGTATCAATAGCGCACGGGATGACGGCAACCAGTCAGAAACGGAAAAACGCGTTGATTATGGCATCATCCTTCAGCGTATTCCAGATGCTCATGCCTCTTGTTGGGTGGCTAGCAGGTCTTGCAATGGCAGAGCTGATAATGGGAATTGACCATTGGATAGCCTTCAGTCTCCTAACGTTCATCGGCGCCAGAATGATTTACGAATCCACAAAAAAAGAAAGCAGCGAACAAGACAGCAATCTTCGCGTCCACACTTTGCTGACGTTATCCGTAGCCACCAGCATTGACGCCTTAATGGTCGGCTTAAGCTTCGCGTTCCTCCAAACAGCACTCGTAATACCCATAGTCACAATCGGAATTGTAACATTCACCGTCTCATTCGCAGGCTACCTATTCGGCAACGTCATCGGAAAAATCTTCAAAAACAAAATCAAAGCCATAGGCGGAATCATGCTAATAGCCATAGGAACAAAAATACTCCTCGAACACATCATCATAGCCTAATCACGCAGACCAAAACCACAACACGCAACTCACCCAACAGTTCATTCTGCACATAGGATAGCTATAGTTTGCCGCCGCGCACTAGCCCGGCAAACGCAACTCCTTTAAAACTAAACACGCAATAATACTATCAAGCGAGGAAACAATTATGCCCATTGAAAATACACCTGAAAAAAACGCCATAATGTTCGTTTGGTTCAACCACTACTCAGGAGTATTCATCAAAACCCCCACGCAAACGCTAGTAGTAGACCCAGTAGATGTGAAAGCCCGCAACCTAAGCGACGTAAACGCCATCCTAATAACACATGAGCATTATGACCACTTAGACCAGCGCGTAGTAGGCGAAATACAAAAAGCCACAAACTGCACGGTCATAGCAGACCCAGCTTCCACAAGAAGACTAAACCACATTATTCCACCAGAAAAACTGCAGGAAATCCGCCCAAACGCAGAAATCAAAGTAGGCGAAGTCTCCGTGAAAGCAGAAAAATCCAATCACCCCGCAGCCGCGCCAGTCACTTTCATAATCACAAGCGAAGACGGCGTCAAAGTCTTCCACACAGCAGACAGCTTGCCCTTCCCAGAACTTGCAGCCATCGGTGAAAGAGAAAAATTCGACGTGGTCTTCTGCACCGTAGGCATAGCGCCAAGCGCTTCGCCAGAAACAGGCTTAGAAATCGCAAGACTAACAAAACCGCAGGTAGCCGTTCCCTACCACACCAACTCAACCGCTGAACAACGCAAGTTCGCTGAAATCTTAAAAAAGGAACTGCCAAGAACCGCCTGCCTAATTCCCGAGCAAAATAACATTTACCAAGTTTCAAAAAGGAAGTGAAAATTTTGCAGAAAAACAAAGAACCAAAAAAAGTTGAAATAGCCAAAATTCTGCACAAAATAGACGCCTTAAAATTCGGGCTTTTTAAACTCACAAGCGGAAAAGTAAGCCCCTACTACATAGACCTGCGAATAGTACCAAGCTTCCCAGACGCTTTCAGACAAATATGCGATTTCTACGCAGAAGCAATAACCAACCAAATAGGACTCAAAAACTTTGACAGAATAGCCGGAGTACCAATCGCTGGCATACCTTTCGCTTCCCAAATCGCCTACAACCTCAAAAAACCTTTCCTGTACGTGCGCAAAGGCGCTCGACTGCATGGACGACAAAGAAGAGTAGAAGGAAACCTCGTTTCAGGAGACCGAGTTTTGCTTATTGACGACTTAGTCACCACGGGATTAACCATGAAAAAAGCAGCAGAAGCCATAACCGCTGAAGGCGGAATAGTAAAAGAAACAGTTGCACTCCTAGACAGAGAAGAAGGCGGAAAAGAAAAACTTGCAAAAACCAAAATCCAACTTCACGCATTACTCAAAATCAGCGAAGTAGCCAACGCGCTGTACGAAATAGGCGCCATAGACAAAGAAAACCTGAAAACCATCCTGAAACAAATCAAAAAATAATGGAAAAATACGTTGCGAAGCATTAATCGTAGAAGATTAGGTTTTTCTCTTCCAGCAGCACATGTAGTTGTTGCACTGCAGTGTAAACGTCTTGTTCCTTTTTGGCTCCAGTGCAAACAAGTTTTCCGCTGGCAAACAGTAGAATCACAACCTTCGGCTCGTCCATTCTGTAGATTAAACCTGGAAACTGTTCGGGTTCATACATTGTTTTTCCAAGCGTGAAAGCGGCTTTTTCCAGATCAATCATGCCGCCTAGGCTTACTGAGGCGACGATGTTCTGTATCTTTAACTCTGGCTTACTGATGATTATTATTCCGCCCTTTTTCAGTTCCTTGATAACTTTCATTACGGCTCTACGCGCTTCTTTTTCGGATTTTGCGCCTGTGCACACCATTTTTCCAGAGTTGAAAATCAAAGTTGCCGTTTTCGGTCTCTTCAACCTGAACACAAGCCCGGGAAACTGTTCTGGACGGTATTCCACGCCCGGATACCCTTTCACCACAGCGTTCAAGTCGACTTTCTGATTTAGTGTTGCAGAGGCGACGACATTTTCGATGTTTATTACAGCTTTGACTTTTGGCATGAACTCCCCTTCTTGTTTTATGTGAGCTTAAATACCCTTGTATAAAGGGGGTCACTTTATAAATACATCTATGGGGGCAATTGCGTTTCTTTCTGTTGTTCAGGTTCAGCGACTGGCGCTTTTTTTCTGAGCAAAGGCAGAATAAATTCGATGAACACTAGCAGTATCATGAGTGCTATGATGATAGGCAAACCCACAGAGTTATGCATGAAAAGGATGGCGTGCCCCACCCACGGAATCCGCATAATGACTTTGCCTACAACCAAATTCTCGGAAACTTTTCCCCATGAATCGTACTCAGATTGCAGAATTGCATCGGGCCATTTATGGGCGGGATTCCCATCGCCTTTTGTGCAGAAATATATTGTGCCATTTTCACCTACTTCTTTAGCTGCTATTCTATGCACAATAAGTTCATCGGGCTCTGTTGGCTTGTGGAAAACAATTATGTCGCTATTAGGGTAATCCACGTTGAGATCTTCTGGATTTACGCCTTGAATAATTATCAGGTCTCCGATGTGTAATGTTCGTGCAAAAGGATGTGTTTGACCGTCGCATTGCGCGTCTTGCGGGATACACATGCTGCCAGTTACCACTGCCAACGCAGGGTATGGTGTGTTCAGCAACGCCTGTACGCCAAACCAGAACCCAAGGACTATTAAAACGATTAAGCCGATGACTACGGCAGTTTGGGTATATTCGTTTTTCCAAAGTCTCTTGACTGTGGCAGTCAAAGCATTGCCTTCTGGTGAATTACGAAAGTATTCTTGTTCATTAAGCAGCCTATGCTTTAAAACTTGCTGTTTTCAAAAAAAGAAAAATGAGGAGGTGAAAGTGTAATCGTGACGGTTAGCCTTAGCGTTGATGAGGATTGCTGTATGCGTGCTTAGATTTTCTTTTTGCTTAGAACTTCGCGGAAAGTATTCTTGCATTTGGGGCATTCGAAAAGCCCAATTTCCAGCTGCATTCGTTTTCCAGCTTTGTCTGGGCGGCCAGCCATCTTCCAAGCTTTCTTTGGCCTTGAAACGTCTGTTCCACATTTTGGACATTTAGCCATTTTTAATTTCCTCCGTAATACTCCATCTACATGGTTTCTTATGATGGTAGATAAATAATTTTCCGTTGTTTTCGAATAGAAATGTCCCATTCGGAAATCAAGATTAGACACTTTCTTGTAAAAGGCTATAGAAACCTAGTTGAAGCAGCCAAGTATGGTATAAACAAGATGCGCGCAAAACCCTCATAGCTCAGTTCAGCATTCAGTGAAGAGGGCATAGTGTATTCTCAGCGAATGAAGCAAAAAGGCTTAATGAAAGAAAAACACCATAACAAAACCGAACACGGAAACATCCAACATGGACATAACAAAACTAAAAGTCAAAGCCATCCTCTTTGATTTAGATGGCACAATCGTAGACTCACGAGACGCTTACTTAGAAGCCGCAAAAACCGCCTTCCGAACAATGGGTTTAGAGCCACCCACAATGCAAACAGCCCTGCAAATCCCAAAACGGCTAGAGCAGAACTTGCCAATAGACGACCTCACACACGCCAACACAGCACGTTTTCTCGACGTTTACCTAAGAACTTTCTACGCCATAACAGAGATGAAAACTAAACCCATACCTAATATCCATGCTGCCCTTGAAAATCTTCAACGAAAAGCCAAGCTTGCACTAATCACAATGCGCAATGTCCCCAAAATTACAGTTACAAAAGAACTGCAGCAATTTGGTTTGGCACAATACTTCACTTACATCCTAACCGCCCAAGACACATACAAACCAAAGCCCTCGCCCGAAGCCGTCATAAAAGCCCTTAAGGTAATAGATGTCCAAATCTGTGATTGCCTCATTGTAGGTGACAGCGTTACCGACGTCAATGCAGGCAAGGCGGCAGGCGCAAGAACCATAGCTGTCCTTTCAGGTTTATACACAAAGCAAGAACTGGCCAAGTTGAATCCTGACTTAATTTTAGAAAATGCTACTCAGCTCCCGAGCCGCATCAACTAGTCCTATATTCCTAATAACGAAATATTGCAGAATTTTGCCTAAACCAATTATAAAGGCACGCTGAAAATAACTTTAATAAACCCTTCACGTAATAGTCAACATGGAGAAGGCTTCAGAGCGGAAATTAAATGAACTTCCTAGAAGTAATGTTAGTAGAAAAACTAGAGGATGCGGACTCGAACCTCGACCTAACAGGTTCCGACCGCAAAGTCCTTCAAGTAGCTTGCGAGGATATTACAAACTACCTTAAGTTTCACTGGAATCTCATCGGAAACCCCGCGAACCAATGTGAACTTGTAGAGCGGCTGGAGCAGTTTTTCAAAGAAAACCCACGTGAACTGGAAGAATTCCTAGCTGTTTGGACGGGTATGTGGTTTAAAAAATGGAAAGAGCGCGTTAAGCTCCTCATAGGCGAACAACACGCCAACAAATGGCACCGAGCTACAAAAACCCTAAGCAACGCCGAGCCATTGTGGAAAAACCTTGCGCACAAGCAAGAACTGCGAGAAATTGTAGCGGCAACGTTCATCAAGAACGGAGAAATATGCGGCACTGAAATTCTCTCAGAAAATCTTCTAAAAATGGAGTTAGGCGAAAAACGTGCACAATGCCTCAGCGACAAACAATGCGTTTTCTTCATCCTCAACAACGCCCTGAGAAAAGCACGAGACATGGCTCAAAGCAAAGGTCCGCTTATCTTCGTCAAAGTCGACAAAGCCTACTACAGCGCCACAAACCCGTAAAAAACCAATAACCTACTTCTCCATCACTATTTTTTCAATACTGCATTGTAAAGACGGCAAAAACGCTGCAAAATTAGGGTGTGTTACGTTCAACAGAAAACGGTTTAACTTAACCTTTGCCGTTGAAGCGTCTTCGTTTGCCACGCGTATTCTCTAATAGTTGTGGTTTCACCGTAGCCGCACGCCGCGCATCGTTTTTTACGAACGTGATATGCTCGTCTTCCGCATCTTCTGCAGTGAATGTGTACGGTTTTACCTTGATGTTTGCCGAAGGATGGTGTGCCTTTTCCCAACGTTGTCACCTAGGCGGTGGCGAAATAAGAATTACGTTGTCTCCGCGGACGATTATTAAACCTAGTTTTCGCATGTTCTCAGTATTTGTGGTGTCTTCTGTTTCTTCCAAGACAAGGTTCAGGTGCTGATCAAATCCCTTTAGGCGTCCTCTCAAGCTCTTTCCGCCTTTTAGTCTCACAAGTACAATTTTGCCTAGGTTCTGCTCAAGAATTTCGGTTGTCATTTCGCTCATTTTGAACCCTCGTGTGCGTTTATGTCTTGTATACTTGAGGTTTCTACATTTAAACCTATCTAAGGAAGGTTCTCCTTTTCTCTTGTCGAGAAACATAAATGCTGCAAGCTCTATTATGCGATTAGTTGCTTTTTTGACAGGCGATATTCATATTGCACAGGGAGATTGGCGGGTTCAGAGTGATTTGGTGAAGGATGGAAAGGTAAATATTGCTTTGTTGTCGTCGATTGTACAGGAACTGCTATGTCCCAAAAGCGCCGAAGGTATTCTTTAAAACTCAAAGAGGGAAAACTAATCTTACACAAGGTTTCCGAAAGACTAAAGATCAATGTGGAAACCATTGTGGGTTCAAAAGCAAACGTTGAAACCGTTGAAGCAGATTTTGGTCAAATAATCCTTGTTAACGGCAAGCCTTTATTTTTTAAAGTGGATGACCATGTTTTGCCAACATTGTTTTTCACCGAACTTTCTGCGCACATGCCCAGAATAGTGGTTGACATGGGCGCTGTGCCATATGTGTGCAAGGGTGCTGACGTGATGGCTCCGGGGATTCGGCGGATTGAAGGAGAATTCGGCAATGGCGACTTGGTGGTTGTTGTTGATGAAACGCATGGGAAAGCGTTGGCTTTAGGCGAAAGCCTCTATGATTCGCAAACTGCAAGAACCACAAAGAAGGGCGCAGTTGTTAAAACACTTCATTTTGTTAGCGACAAAATCTGGAATTTCGCAAAAACAATTGCCAGTTAGCGCTATTTCCATTTTGTGAGGATTTCTTCGCGTCTGAAGGTTGCTTTGCTCAGGTAGAACAGTGCAATGTCTGCGATGACTAGTGTTGCTGAAACTGCTAAGGCAGGTATTAACGATGTTGATGAGGTTGTTGACGCGAAAACTACTACGAAAAGTAAGTACTTATCAATTGGGCTTTCCAACCTTAAAGATAGTCGCTAACAATATGAAGCTGTAATCTTAATTGTCAATTCGTAAGCTACTTATTAACTCAATTCATATTAATTATCAGAATTCAGACTTGAAATTGGGAAACGCTTAACTGCTGAAGCATACTACATAGGTAGGAAGAGAGGAGAAACTTGCCGACTCTTGGAGTGTTCCGCAAAACGAGGAAAGAAGAAGACGAAAACACAGCAGCGCCTCCTCCTGAGGAAAAGGAAGTGCCAAACAAAACCTACCTGAAGGCCATGCCACTCCGTGACTTGGCCGACTTGGAGTCCATCAAGAACGAAGTGAAAAACGGCAACATCCTAATTCTACGCATAACGCCACTTGCAAGCAAAAGCATCGAAGACGTGAAACGTGCAGTAAACGAGTTGTACGAGTTCGCTGAAGCCACCGGCGGAGACATCGCCCGCCTAGGCGAAGAACGAGTGGTCATCTGCCCCCCGAACATACGAATTTGGCGAGAAAAAACGCCCGTTTCAAACGAGCCGTTGCCTACAGCAGCCTAAAAGTCTCCAGAATTCCTGGCACAATAGTGTTGATGCCTGCTTTCTTATCCATGAAACTAGCTAGATTCATGATTTTCGATTTTTCTCCGTGGCACACGAAGATTCTTTCAGGTGTGGGCTTAATATGCGTTAAGTAACTGACTAGTTGCCGCCTGTCTGAGTGCCCTGAAAAGCCTTCTATAGATTCCACTTGCAGTTTGACTTGCACCACTGCCATTTTGCCTTCGTTGTCCATCATTGTAACTTCGCTTACGCCTTTCTGCACGCGCTTGCCCATGGTGCCTTCAATCTGGTAACTGACGAAAATTATCGTGTTTTTCTCGTTGTCAGCCCAATTCTTGAAGTACTCTATAACTGGTCCGCCTTCAAGCATTCCCGATGTTGCCAAAACAATGCATGGTTCGCCTTCGATTATGCTTTGCCTCACGCTGGGGTGCTCCACTATGGTGAAGTAGTCTGACTGGAACGGGTTTACCTCTTCGTGGAGGATGCTGTGACGCGCTTCTCTGCCCAAGTACTCCGGGTACGCGGTGTGAATGGCTGTTGCTTCTGAAATCATGCCTTCAATGAATACGGGCGCTTCCTTCATTAACCCGCGTTTCATGTAGCCGTCGATAATCAGCATGATTTCCTGCGCTCTGCCTACTGCTGGCACAGGAATAAGCACTTTGCCCTTGCGTTCTAGGGTTGAATTTATGATTTGGGTTAAATGTTCTTCTGCCTCAACTCTGGAGGGCATGACATCGTCTGCTCCGCCGTAAGTGCTTTCGGTGATTACGGTTTCAACTCGTGGAAACTCGGTTGCCGCAGCCTCTAACAGCATAGTTCTTGAAAACTTGTAATCGCCCGTGTAAACTATGTTGTGCAAGCCTTCGCCTATGTGCAAATGTGACATGGCAGAGCCTAGTATGTGCCCCGAATTATGCAGCGTTAATCGAATGTCAGGCGCAATGTCAGTCACCACGCCGAACCGTAAAGGAATTGTGTGTAAAACGCACTCGCGGACATCTTTCTGATCGTAATAAGGCGTCACTCCCTGCTTGCTTGCCACATCCAAATAGTCCAGTTGAAGCAGCGTCATCAAGTTTGAAGTGGGTGCAGAACAGTAAACAGGACCATCATAGCCATACTTGTAGAGGAAGGGCACTAAGCCGCAGTGGTCAAGGTGAGCATGACTTATAATCACCGCGTCCAAAGAGTCTATCTGGAACTCTGGGGAATCAAACCTTGGAAAAGTTTCAAATGGCCTCTGTGAACCAGGGTTGATGCCGCAGTCCAATAAGACGCTGCTTTCACGTGTTTTGATGAGGAATGCGGAGCGGCCTACTTCTTGGGCGCCTCCAAGCACGGTCATCCGCACGTCGCCGACCTCGAAGGTTTTCGGTCTGAAAATCCTTTCGCCTATGGTGCGCAGTATTCTTTCGCGTTCTTTGCTTTCTGAATGAAGATAATGCCGCATGTGAGTAACTATTTTTGAGCGCAGCGGCGGGCTTCTTAAGACGTGAGGGCGCCACTTGGTTTTCTTTATGATCTCCTGCAGAACTGCGCCGTTTCTGCCGATGGCTAAGCCGGGCTTTTTTGTTTCAATTATTATTTCTCCCAAGCTGGGGTCAAAGTTTATGTCCGTTATCTCTGCTTCTGGAGCTATGAGTTCGCGTGCTATTTTTTCTGCTTCTGTTTCCTTGAGCCTAACTGAAGGGTCAGGGCGTATGACTATTCTTTTGCGTATTACGCCGACGATTTCTGCGACAATATTGCTTTGGTCAACTAAAACTTCTGGTTTCTTAGCGTAGACGGAAAGCATGGGTCCTTCGTATTCTATTCTTGTTACTTCGGCTTCTATTGGAACGTGGCTGAGTATGTACTGGCTTATTTCTACTTTATCTTTTTCTGAATTTCGCGCCACTAGTTTAACTTCCCTTAATTTGCCAGAAGGCTGCTTTTCTCTTTGGCGGTCAATTCGCGGTAGCCATTGTTATCGATAACTGTGACGTTATAGTTGTTGCCGCTTGCAACATCCCGCTTCATAGCTGCGTTGACAGCCTTAACAATAATCGGTAGCGCTTCCTCAATAGTCATGCCT
>Ga0214473_10003641_pt1 | contig 18638 bp, 15 predicted proteins | sample RVTome_7_FD_203509 | JGI IMG/M metagenome (GOLD analysis project Ga0214473, IMG submission 203509) | Soil microbial communities from uranium-contaminated site in the Upper Colorado River Basin, Wyoming, United States - RVT98D197 | ecosystem: Environmental > Terrestrial > Soil > Contaminated >... | reverse complement strand
CGCTACGTATTCTTCAGACACCTCTAGAAACGAACCCTTTGGCGCGTACTGAAAAGCCTCCGCGACAAAGCCGGTCCAGTATGCGGGATCGTACGGTAGATTGGGCATCGCCTCTTGCGACCATGCCTGGGCGCCCCAACCGGGGTACGATTGCGCTGGCGCCAATTTAGGCAGGGTAAGGCTGGCCATGAGAATAACTGAAAAGAATGAGGACATGACCACAGAGATTCGACTCTTTCCACTCATGAAAATCCTCCTGAAGAAAACGTTTGTGTTGTCCCCCAACTTCGGGGCTTGCATCGGAGATGTTTATACTCAAGAAAGAAGACACCAGCTCAGAGCTTGTGCGATTCAGTAAACGATGATACGGAGACGAAAATCTGTGGGTCCCAAATCCCACGCGTTTTCGACTATTACGTCTTGGGCTGTCATACCCCAATAGTAATACCCTTCAACATCGCTTCCTTCGAGGAAACCGCCATAACCCCAATTGGCCCATCCCGAGCCAGAATCTCCCATGCGGTCCAGTAGGACAATGTATCGATTGGTGTTTCCGCCAACGTTGTGATGAAGGGTCAGGCTTGAATTTGCGCCTAATGAGAACCATCCGCTGTCGTAAGCGATGCGAACCGCAGCGGGAGTAACATTGAGGTTGTACTCGAGCTCTGCAACTCGCTCTTCGAGGGCCTGAATCCTCTTAAGCTGTGCAGTGAGGAGAGGGCTCTCTGCGCTTTCCTCAGAATAAGCACTGGCCAGAAAAATTCCGCCAAGAACGAAACTGATGATGCTTACCCTGATGAGCTGCCTCATGGATGACCTCCGCGGTTTGGAGTGAAAAGTTTAAAAAGGAGAAAGATGGACGGTATTTTACTCTCCTCCCTCAAGAAAGACAGTAAGCTCGATTACAGTTGTTATTCGACCTACCACCCGATCATTATGAAAATTCCTCTTGCGCCCAATCATTGAAGTCGCTAATTTGAGTACAATCGTAGCCAAATTAGCGACAGGCGTTGTCATGGATAAGATACCCCCGATTCTCAAATATCTATTCTCATCGAAGCTCCGGGTAAAGGTTCTCTCTCATTTCTTTTCCCATCCTGGGGAGAGCTTCTACATTCGGCAACTGACGTCTGTCCTCGAGGGACCTGTTGGGACGGTGGCCAGGGAACTCTCTCACCTTGAAAAAACGGGTATACTCAAGAACGAGAGGATTGGAAAACAGAAGCACTATTCAATCCGTAAGGATTTCCCGATAGTGGAAGATCTAAGAAACATCTTTCTCAAGACGACCGGGGTAGGGGCCAAGCTGAAAACGACCTTCGAGAAACTGCCGGGTGTTGAGCTCGCTTTCATCTATGGGTCCTATGCGAGTGGAGAAGCCACCGCGAAAAGCGACATAGATATCATGATCATCGGGGATGCCTCGGACCGTGAAGTAGCCCCGGCGATCGCGCGCATCGAACGGCACATCAAGCGCGAGATCAATTACACGATCTATGCTCGGCATGAGGCGGAGAAAAGACTGGGGGAAAGTGGCGATTTTATCCACGAAGTCTTCACGGGTCCAAAGATTCTGTTGGTAGGCGATGCAAATGACAGATTACTCCAGGTTGCTTGACGAAGGTCGTATAGAGCGAGGCCGCTTTTCGAGGAAACAGGTAATGGACTGCCTTGACATAGCCAAACGCGACATCGAGATCGGCAGGTCAGTCCTCGGGTCTAGTCCGGAATGGTCTTTCAATATCGCGTATAACGGCAATGCACCAGGCTGGGCGGGCCTTCATGTTCGCCCATGGATACCGCACTGTCGGAGAAGCGCATCATGCTACCGTCGTACGTTTTCTAGAGATCGGGCTCGGGCCGGAATATGAAGCTTCGCTCGCACTCTTGGACAGAATGCGTCGCAAGAGAAATCGTGCCGTTTATGACTCAGTAGGCACCATTTCCAGGAAGGAAGCGAAAGAAGCCATTTCTGTTGCGGAAGAATTTGTGCAGATGATAAGAAAAAAAATAAAACCGTAAAGAGGGACAGGCTCTTTTCCGAACAATAAGCCTGTCCCTATCTTATGAATATCCTGAGGTCGGTTCCTCTAAGGAGTCTGGTGATGTCGACGTGAATCAGGTAGCGGGTTGAGTGGAACCCTCTGAAAACCCACCCAATTTACAAATAGACCTGCATATGTGTTTATATCCCCTTCAATCTGTATCTTCAAATCTACTGTATAACCTTGATACTCTTCGATAGAAAATTGCAGAGTGCTGACCCCAGGAGGAACGGAAGCATGATCTGCAATAGGAAGATCATTTATAAACACAGATAAACGAGAATTGTATTCATCATTTCCTACGAAGCAATCTCTGCAAACATTTATGCACAGATCTTGCGCCCCAAGTGGTACAATGACTTGCTGTACAACAGATGCATCATACCATTGCCCGCTGTAAGGTGTAATTTCGCTACGCCACGAAGATGGCGTTGGATTACCATACCAATCACCGGTTCGAACCCCATCTTTTTGCCAAGCAATATCCGAATCCATATCCAAGAACTGACAGTTCTCTGTTTGATTATTGTTGCAATTGAAATCTGGATCATCGGAACACACCGCATAGGCAACTACAGGTGGACTATCTTCTCTTTCACCAGACTGGGCACTTCCCACAAATACTCCGCCAAGAAGCAAACTGATAATGCTTACCCTGATGAGTCGCTTCATGGTTGGCCTCCGTGGTTTGAAGTGGAAAGGTAAACAGGGAAATTCTCCCCATATTACACCCCCCCCGGCATAAACTCTGTAAGTTCGATTACAGTTGCTGTATATGATCCAAGAGATCTTACCAGATTTGCTATGGACTGGATGGGATTAATCGGGGAGTATATCTCAATGGATTGGAAAATGATCGATAGGGGCCATTTCCGTTTTCAGAGAGCTTGAGGCCGTCTTCCGTTTTCGGATCAGCTCGCCGAACGGAGGATCTCGATGACAGTGGTTACAAACTTATCCGGCTCCTCCAGCGGCGAGAAGTGACAGCTTCCCCGATCCTTCTCCGTCGCCGCACCTGCGCCCCGTGAAGAACGGTGAAGCCGGCGCGCTTACTGAGGAATCGCCCAGTCGGTGAGGATTCCCACAGTCCTGTCGAAGACCAAATCTCCCTTCGTCACGCTGTCGACGAGGAACGCGATCGCGCCGACACCGCACAGCCCTGTATAAGGGAACGAGACAACTCCCGAGCTGTTGGTCATCCCTGAGACCGGCTCGTTCGTCCAGTAGTCATCGAGGAACCGGCCAGTGACCAGAGCCCTCCTGACCGGAGCTCCGGTTTCGCTGGTGACTGTCAGTCTCACTTTGGCCACGTTGAACATGATCCCGTTCTCATAGCAATGATCCGGGTCGTTCGGGTCGGGGATAAACCTCGCACGGAGCACGAGATTACTTACCTGGATGCACCCATTCGTGCAGCTTTGTGCCGGTGTCAGCCTCATCAGTCGCTGGCTCCGGCCGATCATGACCATGGCGAGGATCTCTCCGCTCTCCGTGATCGGCCCGCCGAAGGTCACGTCGCTCCCCTGGTAGGCCGGGGACAGCAGTGGCGTGAGGGACTGGGTGAGCCCGTCGGGACCGTAGGCGATCATGCCGGTGCCCAGGACCGTGGCCGATACGTCGCCGGCGGCATTGATCGAACCGACTCCATAGGGCGCCAGGTTGCCGTTCCCGGTGAAGGAGATCTGCTGCCAGGTCCCCTCGTGGTGGAACCGGAAGAGGTAGCGTAGGTTCTGGGGGCCGGTCGACCAGAGGAACCGGGCCTGGTCTCCGGTGTCGTTGATCGCGGTCGGGTAGGTGCCGACCCCGAAGCCCTGCGGGGGAGAAGGCATCGTTACGACGCTGTTCGGATCCTCCAGCAGATACCAGGTGAACTGCGTGGCCACGGCCCCGCCCGGGCTGATGGCGAGCGGCGTGTCGTCGGGGTAGCCCTGGGCGGAGAGATCGATCATGCCGGTCGACTCGGACCACATGAATGGCGACCCGTTGTAGGGGAAGTTGGAGGTCGTAGACCAGCCGACCACCCGTCCCAGGTCGTCGATCCCCACCGCGTAGGAGGTCGTATGGCCGGGGAGCGTGCCCAGGTCGATGGCTTGGTACGTGTTGCCGTTCGGTATCCACACCACGGCGTGGGTGGTGGTGTAAGGGAATCCTGCGAACCCGGCCACCCAGCCCTGGGCGTTGATGCTGCTAACGTAGATGTCCGAAAACCCGGGGATATCCGGGAGCACGATCCGGTCAGCGCCCCGCCACACGACCGTCTCGAGGGGAGGCAGGCAGAAAGGACCGCAGCCCACATCGAGATACGAGGTTCCCGTAACGTCTCCTGCCTCGTTCATGGCGACCCCGGTGGCAGCGGTCGAGACGAAATCCGCCACATATCCATCGGGTGGCACGGCTTCGGCATTCGTCGGTCGGAAAGCCGAACTTGACGGCCCGACACCCACTAGGGATAACAGAGCCAGTGCGAGGATCGCGCGTAAAAAGGTACGGCTTGCAATATTAGCGGGCATGAAAACTCTCCTTTGTCGCGTGGGGCCGATCAATAAAACTATTCAAACCATAATAGTCGATTTTGGGAGGTTTTGTCAAGATACATCTCAAGTTAAATCCCCTCAGCTCCCGGATCGAACGAACTCGAGCACTACGTCCACGAACTTTCCGGGCTCCTCGAGCGGTGCGAAGTGGCCGCTCTCCTCGAAGACGACAAATTTCGAGTCCGTGATCCCCTTCGCGACTTCCTCCACCTTCGATGGCAGCAACATGTCGTGGGCGCCCGCAATGACGAGGGTGGGTGCGCTGATCAACGCCAGCTCATCGCGCGCATCGAAATCGGGGGCATCGACCGTCTCGGAGTACCAGGCATGCCGGAAGCTGAACCCTGCATCCCTGAAGAACGGATCCAGGAGTTCCGTCGCACGGCTAGGATCGGCGAGCATACTGGGAAATGCCACGATCGTCATGAATTCTCGGTACCTCGCCTCCTTTTCCTCATCACTAAGTCCGCCCTGACTCATCGCGGCCATGAACTCCCCGTACTTCTTGACGAAGTCCGGGTGGTTCTCGGCGACGACCTTCTGGTCTTCCTCTGTGTACGAGGCGATGCCGTGAACGACGATCGCTGAGGAGAGAGCCTCCGGGTGCTCGGCAGCAAAGAGGAGAAGGTTCATGGCACCGTTCGACCAGCCAATGGCGTGAGCCTTTTCAAGCCCCAGGTGAGTTCTCAGGGCGTCGAGATCCTCCCGAACCGCGGCCATCGACATGTCCCGGTCGGTACGGACCTCGCCCGATCCACCGATCCCTCTCGGGTCGAAGTAAACCATGGTGAGGTGTTCCTCGAGCGGCCTGAAGAGGACCCGCAGACCCTCACGGCTGATCCCCCAGGAGTTCGGCACGACCATGCAGACGGGTCCTTTCCCGTGGATGACATACGATATATCGAAGCCGTTCAGGACGGCGGTGAATTCGCCGTTCTGGAGCTCCGCCTCTTTTCGGGGCGAGGCCTTCCGGGAGCAGCCCCACCACACGATCGAGGCGAGCGCGAGGAGCAGGAGGATTATCCTTTTCATGAAATTTACCCCAGCGGTCCGATCTCCTCTTCCACCTCTTCCAGGATCTCGCACGACTTGACCAGATCCTTCATCATGTCATGATCGGGGTAGAGGGGGCGGTCTTCCTCGAGGTGCTCGACGCAGCGGCGGATGACCTGGTGGGCGATCTGGACGCCCTTTCCCGGCGTGAAATCTCGGAAGTCGATGGCCTGGGCGGCTGCCATGAATTCGATCCCGAGCACTCCGTAGGCATTGTCGAGGATCTGGTCGTTCTTGATCGCGGTGTTCATCCCCATGGAGACGAAATCTTCCTGGTCGGCCGCCGCTGGGATGGAGAGGATGGAGGCGGGTGCCGAGAGGATCCGCTGCTCGGTGATCAAGGTACCGGCCGTATACTGGCTCAGCATGAACCCGGAGAACATCCCCGCTCCCTTGGTCAGGAAGGCCGGAAGGCCCTGGCTCAGGGCCGGGTTGGTCAGCCGGTTCATGCGGCGCTCGGAGATGACGCAGACCATCGTCAAGGCGGCACCGACCATGTCCATGGGGAGCGATACCGGCGTCCCCTGGAAGTTCGCTCCCGTCAGGGTCAGCTTCGCCTCAGGCAGGAAGATGGGATTATCTCCCACGCCGTTGAGCTCGATCTCGACCTGTCTCCTTGCCCAATCCACGGCGTCGTGGACCGCACCGATCACCTGCGGGCTCGACCGCATGGAGTAAGCGTCCTGCACCTTGGTCTTGATCTTCCCGGCCAAGAGATCGCTCCCCTCGATGCACTTCATGATGGACCGCGCGGAGCGAATCGCGCCCGGGAAGCCCCGCTCCTTATGAAGGCGGACGTCATACGGCTTCAGGTTGGCGAGGAGGGCCTCGAGACTCATGGCACAGGCGATCTCGGCCTGTCTCAGGAATCGGTCGATGTCGTAGAGGTGGAGGGCGCTCATGGCCGTCAGGACATTGGAGCCGTTGATGACGGCAAGGCCGTCCCGGGCGTGGAGTCCCGGGATCGGGATCCCGGCCTTCTCCATCGCAACCTTTCCCGGGAGCCGCTCACCGTTGAAGAATGCCTCGCCCTCGCCCATCAGAAGGAGGGCGATCTGAGCCATGGGAGCCAGATCCCCGCTGGCTCCGACCGAGCCCTTCTGGCAAATGACGGGTGTCACCCCCCGGTTCAGCATCTCGACGAGGGTCAGTGTGATCTCCGGACGGCACCCCGACCGGCCGTGGGCGTGCACGTTGATCCGGCCCGCCATGGCTCCCCTCACGAACTCGATGGGGGCCGGGTCCCCGATCCCGGCCGCGTGGTTATAGATCAGATATCTCTGGAAGTCCTTCACCTGATCATCGGAGAGGACGACCTCGGAGAGCTCCCCGATCCCGGTGTTGACCCCGTACATGATCTCCCGGGCTCGGAGCTTCTCCTCGAGCATGGCTCTACATGCAATGATCCGATCGAGAGCCTCCCGGGCCAGTTCGACCTTCTCCCCGCTCTTGGCGATCCGCTCCAGCCGTTCGATGGTCAGTAAATGTCCGTCCAGTGTGATGGGCATTTTTCAGTCCTTTGTCGCCACCGGCGATCCGATCGCGAGCATCCGGTCGACCGCCCGGCGGGCACGCACCCGGATCTCCTCCGGGACCTCGATGATGTAGCGATTCTCCCGCAGGGAGGCGAGGGTCTGCTCCAGCGTGATCGTGTTCATGTGCGGGCAGCGGATGCTGCAAAGACGGACCATCTCCTTCTCGGGATTCTCGGCGATGATGTTGTCCCCCATGCTGCATTCGGTGAGGAGGAGGTAGCGGGGAGCCTCGGTCTCCTTCACGTAGCGGATCATGGCCGAGGTACTCCCTGAGTAGTCGGACTCCTCGACGACGTCGGGGGAGCACTCGGGATGAGCCAGGACGACCACGTCGGGGAACTGCCCGCGGATGCGGCGGATATCCTCGACCGTGAACTTTTCGTGCACCTCACAGAGCCCCTGCCAGCCGACGATCGTGTACTCGATACCCGTGTCGTCACCCCCGGAAGTGCGAGCCAGGTCGCGCGGATCATTGGTAGGGAAGATGATGTGCCGTCCGGTCTCCCGGGCGACGTTCCGGGCGAGGTAGGCGTCGGGGAGGAAGATGACGGTCTCGGCCTGGAGCGATTCGATGACGGCAGCCGCGTTGCTCGACGTGCAGATGATGTCGCTCTCGGCCTTGACGTCGGCATAGGTGTTGATGTAAGTCACGACAGGAACTCCGGGGTACCGTTCGCGGAGCTTTCGGATATCCTCCGCCGTGATGCTCGCGGCGAGGGAGCATCCGGCCTCGAGCGAGGGGAGGAGGACGGTTCGGTCGGGGTTCAAGATCTTGGCCGTCTCCGCCATGAACCGAACGCCGCAGAAGATGATGGGATCCTTATCGGTTTTGGCCGCCCGCCGGCAAAGCTCGAGGGAATCTCCCGTGTAATCGGGGACCGATTGGAAGAGCGCGGGCTCCATGTAGTTGTGGCCCAGGATCAGGGCATTCCGCTCCCGCTTGAGACGGTTGATCTCGACGACGAGCTCCGCCTTGATCCGGAGTTCGACATCCGGCACGAGATCGGCGAGTTTCTCCTTCAGCCTGTCGTATTCGGCTTCGATCGCTTTTTCCCGGCTGATCGCTTTCATCCCTAAAAATCGCCGCCGATCGAAAAAAACCCGCGGGCGCTCCCGATGTTGTCGGCCAGGTCCGTCCGCTGCGCGAGATCGAGGCGCAGGACGAAGTAGCCGAGCCCCAGCCTGAGCCCGGCGCCATATGCCCCCCGAAGGTCGTTCATCCGGAATGGCCCGTCTCCCTCCGTGGTAAAGGGTTGGAAGCCCTCCTCCCACGCCGCCGCCATATCCCAGAAGAGCGCCCCTTTCAGGAAGTCATATTTCGGGTGGGCCATGAAGAAGATCGGGAACCGGAACTCCGTGCTCTGCAACGTGACCCGAGTCCCGATCAGGTCACCATAGTCGGCTCCACGGAAAGTGTACGGGCCGCCGACACGAAAGATCTGGGCGTTCTCGCCGAAGCTTCCTGCCCCGACGAGCCACAGCCCCAACGTGTACCGTCTGGAGAAGTTGAGGTAAAGCCGGAAATCTCCGGTCAGGGTCGTGAAACGAATCTGCCCTACTCCCCCCTCCGCCTGTATCCTGAATCGCCGACCGGCGATCGGCCCGGTCGCCCCGAAGACGGAATTGTCATGGACGAGGGCAACCACCGGGTTCACAAAGAAGTTGACGGATGAGCTCCCCACGAACTCCTGGGTCTCGAAGCTCTGAGTGAAGACCTCCTCCTCCAGGAATATCGCGTTGGCCCCGTATTCCAGGCGCGAGAACATGTCGAAGGGGCGTGACAGGATGATCCCTCCCCCCCGATAGATCTGGCTCACGAACTCGGCCGAATCGGGCGCGGTGAAGAGCCCGAAATCGTTCCGGAACTGAAAGGCTGTCAGGGCATAATTTGTCCGGTGGGCCAGGTTGATGTACGAAAAGAGTAGGTTGGATTCATTGAAGCTCCCGTAGATATCCGCCGCGATCAGGAAGTTCTGGTTACCGAGCATATCGCTGATCAGGATGTAGGATTGCCCGGCCGCCCCGACGTTGTTGGCGTATCCGACGCCTCCAACCAGGAGGTCGGGGGCGAAGTCCGTTTGATAATCCTCCTCCTGGATTTCCGAGAGTTCGGGAATCGGGAAGGCGGTGTAATCGGTCCGGGTGAATCGATCTTCCTCCTCGACGATCTCTCCGGCGCTGTCGCTTTCGGGATTTTCCAATACGAAGATGTCCCACCCGCCGTTCGAGAAGGAGGAGAAGGCGATCGATCTCCCTTCCCGCGCCCAGGAGAACGCCGGGCTGGTCGGGGTGATCCCTCCGATCCCCGAGCTGAAGTTCGTGAGCCTGGCGAGGCGACCCGAATCGGGATCGATGGTATAGATGTTCGGAACTCCTTCGATAGAGGAGACGAAACCGATCTCGGCGCCGTCCGGGGACCAGGCCGGATCAAAACAGTCCTCCCTCCCCCGGGTCACGACACGGATCTCGCCCGTTTCCAGGTCGTAGAGAGAGATCTCCAGCTTTCCGAAGAGGAGGCTGTCGATTTCGGTGTCGGCCCCCCGGTCCGAGGAGAAAGCGATCGAGCGGCCATCCGGCGACCACTGGGGCTGAAGGTCGGAATGGACGTCGTCCGTGAGCTGGACAAGACCTTTCCCGTCTAGGTCCAATGTGTAGAGATCGGATTGGCCGTTGTGGATGCCGGTAAAGATGACCCGGCTTCCGTCCGGGGAAAAGGAGGGGGAGATGATGCCGTCCAGGCGGGGTGACAGTCTTCTGACCTCTTTGCGTTTCTCGGCATCGATGATGAGGATCGCGTCCTTCCCCTCGCTCTCCCCCACCAGGGCCAGATAGCGGCCGTCGGCCGACCAGGAGAGCTGCGTGTCGAGAAAGCGGAGGGACTCGAAGGAACCGCTCCGGCCCCCGTGGACGAGGGTGTGTTGCTCCTCTTCCTTATCCAGATTCATCAGGAAGATATCGTTGTACAGGCCTCGGTTGGACAGGTACGCGAGCCGATCCCCGCGGGGGGAAAGGGCCGGGATCACGTTGAGGTTGTAAAGGAAGCCCTCGTGTCGGGTCACCCGCCTGGCGTGTTCCTCCGGTTTTGGGGGTCCGGCCATCGGCTGGAAATGCTCCCGGACCCATTGTTGCCATCCCTCGCTCAGCTCGTCGGTCGAGAGGCCGAGGACCTCGGAGAGGGCCTTCTCCGTACTCCCCAGATAGGTGGCCTTCTCGAGGAGGGTCCCCACGCGGCTCTCGCCGTATGTTTTCGCGATGTAGTACCAGAGTGCCTGCCCGAACCGGTAGACCCGGATGTCGGCGATGAGGTTCAATTCCGAGACCGACACGAGCTCATCGTTCTTGACGGCGTCCGCCATCCAGATTTCCGTCCCCTTGTCCATGCCGACGGAAAGGTACTCCGCCATCCCCTCCATAAACCAGAGGGGGATTGCCTGCTGGAGTGGGTTCGCCCGTCGCTCCGAGCCGGCCGAAACGTCAAACTGAAAGGCATGGACCAGTTCATGGGTCAGCACGTGATTGAACTGCTCATAGGAACCGGTGAAGGGGAGGATGACCCGGTGCTTGAGGGATTCGGTGACTCCCTGGACTCCTTCCGGGATGATCCCCCCGACCGTGTTGGTCTGCTGGAAGTCGTTATGGGAGGTGTAGAGGATCAGGGGGATTTTCTCCTCGATCTCGTGCGACAGGGCCTCGCTCAGGAGGGCGTATGAGCGTTCGGCCATCCGGGCTCCCCTCTCGGCGAGCGGTCGCTCCTCCTCGTAGAAATAGACATTGAAGTGTTCCGTCGAGAGAATCGACCAGTCGAAATCCCGGTACTGGACCTTGTTCTGGCCGAATGTGCTTCCGATCTGGGCATGTGCCGGGCTGCATGGGATAAGAACGGCCCAGAGAAACAGGAGCCGGAAGATACGCGGCTTGAAATATGGATGAAGCAAGGGTATTATTCCTCTCTGGTTTTGAGCCCTGAGTTCCGCATTCCTCATTAAATGAATACCCAATTACGCATGGTGAGTCAACGGCCAGAGATCGATTACCCCGGAATCGGCCGGTTGTTCTGTGCCCCGCTTCGCTGGAGGGACTTCGCCGGTATCGGAGAGATCCGGGCCTACCTCGAGCGGCTCGTGGAGCATGGGGCGGGGGGGATCATTCTGTACGGCGGGGATTCGGAGGGAACTCCTCAGGTCCTGGGAGAGATACGGCGAAGGAGCGAATACCCCATCTTCGTTATGGCCGATATGGAGACGGGGACGGCCCAGCAGATCCCGGGAGGAACCGCATACCCGAGCCTGATGGCGCTCGGGGCCACCCGATCGGCCGACCTGGCTTATCGGGTCGGGAGAGCGACGGCCCTGGAGGCCCTGGCCCTCGGTGTCAACGTCGTCCTGGCGCCGGTCCTCGATGTCAACACCAATCCGCTCAATCCGATCGTCGATGTCCGATCTTTCGGTGAATCCCCCGAACTCGTGGCGGAACTCGGTGCGGCCTACATCCGGGGTTGTCAGGAGGCTGGTGTGATCGCTTGCGCCAAGCATTTCCCCGGCCACGGCGACACGGATATCGATTCGCACATCGGGCTGCCGGTCATCGGGAGGGGGCCGGGAAGCCTGAGAGCTCTCGAGATCCCTCCGTTCAAGCGGGCGATCGCAGAGGGGGTAAAGGCCGTGATGGTCGGGCACATCTCGTTGCCCGCCCTCACGGGGAGCGAAGGCATCCCCGCCTCATTGTCTCATGAGGTCGTGACGGGACTCCTTCGCCGGGAGCTCGGATTCGACGAGCTCATCCTGACTGATGCCATGAATATGGGGGGTGTCGGAGAAGCGGCGGAACGGGTCGAGTCGGTGGTTCGCGCACTCAGGGCGGGCAATGACTTGCTCCTCTATGTCGAGGATATACCCGGGACGGTTGCAGGAGTCGAGGCTGCTCTCAGGAGTGGATCCCTGGATCATACCGTGATCGAGAGGGCCATCGAGAGGGTTTCGCGAGCCAGGCGGCATCTGAGCGAGAGCCCACCGACCGAGCCTCCGGAGACGGCCGTCATCGGGTGTCGGGAGCATCAGGAGCTCGCCCGAACGGTCGCCGATCGCTCGGCCACGCTCGTCCGGAATCGGGGAGACTTCTTTCCTCTCTCGCCGGAGGACCGTGGTCTCTTCGTTATTCTCGATGAGGAGGGCGCCGATCGGTCAATGGATATGACGGCGCACCTGGCGAGCACCTTCCCGGGCTGGCATCTCATCGCTCCGGGGGGAGATCGGTCCGGGGTCGATGGGGCAACGATAGAACGCGTCAAAGCCGCCGAGAAGATGGTCGTCTTCGCATTTTCCCGTGTCCGGGCGTGGCGGGGGACGGCGGATCTCACCCCGGAAGGAGTCGCGACCCTCACTCCCCTTCTCGAGGCCGTTCGCCGGGCGGCGCTGGTCTCCCTGGGAAGCCCCTACCTCATGCGTCACTTCCCGTGGATAGATGCCTGCCTCTGTCTCTATGGCCCCGCGCGGGTCTCTCAGGAGTCGGTGGTTCGTGTCCTGAGCGGAGGCTTGAATCCTTCCGGCAGGCTCCCGGTCAGCATCCCCGGGCTCTATCCCGCCGGCTGGGGGATTTCATTCAGAGGGAATGGCGGCTGATCGTGCCCTTCTTGACTTTGCGTCGGGGTCACCTATTTTAATCGGAGAAAGGGATAACCGGTAACTCGTTATCAGATTCAGTGTTTCGTGACCGGGGGGCGTTGAGCCATTCTCGACGCCCGATTGGCAACCGCGTATCCGAGGACCCCTCCATGAAGAACACCGGTATGGTGGGTGGGCCATCTACTTCGGGCTATCGTCTCGTAGAGCGGTCGAAATCCCCCGTGAAAATTGCCATTATCGGAGGCGGGCCGGCCGGTTCGTTCTGTGCCATCCATCTCCTGAGGGAGGCCAGAGAGCTCCAGAAGCCGATCGAGGTGGTCATCTTCGACCACAAGGTCTTCGGTCGCACAGGGCCGGGAGGCTGTAATCTGTGCGCCGGGGTGATCGCCCGGTCCATGATCGACAATCTCCGGGAGATCGACGTGCCCATCCCGGCTGAGGTTGTCCAACGCCGGATCGATGGGTTCGTTTTGTTTTATGAAGGGGGAAAGCTCGAAATCGATGGACGGCCCGAAGACGAGTTTTACAGCGTCTTCCGAGGAGGGGGTCCCCGCGGGAAGGATAATCCCCTGGGGGAGAGCTTCGACGACGCGCTGCTCAAGCATGCCCGGTCGCTGGGGGCGACCCATATCCAGAGGCTCGTTCATCACATCACCCTTCCCGGGGGCTTGGTCGTGCCCGTGCTGATCCATGACTCGGAGGGGGAATCCTACGCGGCGGATGTGGTCATTGGCGCCTTCGGGGTGAACAGTACCCTGGTGCGCCAGGTCGAGGAGATGGGCTTCGGCTACCGGGGTCCCCGATCGCTTCGTGTGGGGGGTGCCGAGTTCCCTTTACCGGAGGCGTTCATCGATGAGACGTTTCGGGGAAGAATCAAAGTCTTCTGCCTGAGATTCCCGGCCGCCAGGCGCGTACAGTTCGTCGCCCTGACTCCGAAGCGGGGATACGTGACCGCTTCCATCATCGGTCGGGATGTCGGGCAGGAGGAGATCGAAAGGGTCTTTCAGGATCCCCGGATCCTGGCGCATTTCCCTCCCGGCTGGGAAGTCCCCGCCGACTGTTGCAAGTGCTACCCGAGCCTTCCGCTGCTGCATGCCAGGAAGCCGTATACCGATCGCCTGGTGATGATCGGTGACGCCCATGTATCCCGCTATTATAAGAATGGTATCGGTTCGGCCTTCAATACCGCCCGGTGGGCGGCCGAGACGATCCTTCATCACGGGATCACGGAATCCGATTTCCGCCGGCACTATTACGGGAAGTGCAAGTCATTCTACTACGCTGACAACCTGCTGGGAAGGAGTCTCTTCAGGATCAACGAAGTCGTCTCCAAGCGCGGATACGTGGCCAATGGCGGACTGTGGCTCTCCCGTCTCATGAAGAGAGGCGGATCGCAGGGTCTCGGGACTCTCGAGCAGATGCTCTGGTCTCTCTTCACCGGAGACCGGCAATATCGCGACATTGTGTGGCGGGCGCTCTCGTTCTGGCGATGAGATTAGTTTCTCTCAGCCAGCAAAAGTTCATTTAAGGAACAGGGTCCCTCGGTTCATCGTGACGGTTGGAAGTGACAATGACGACCCCTCGAACTGGAAACGACCTGGGCCCCCTGAGGGATGGCGGGCGAGTGGCCATCGTCGGGGGCGGGCCAGGCGGGACGAGTTGCGCCATGACGGTCCTCAAAGAGGCTCGGAAGCGAGGCATCCAGGTCGAGGTCATCCTGTACGAGCCCAAGGACTTCGGCCACCACTACAACCAGTGCTTCGGCGTCGTTTCTCCTCCCCTCCTCGACATCCTCGAGAAGGATTTCGGCATCAACCTCCCGAAGGAGATGCTCCTCCGCGAGATCACGGGCTACGTCCTCCACTCGAAGCGGAGGAGCATTCACCTGACCGATGAAGATGGGGTGGAGATATCCCATGCCCTGAGGCGGGTGGAACTCGACAAGTTTCTCTTCGAGGAAGCCCGGAAGATGGGTATCAGGGTCGTGACGAGCCGGGTGACCTATATCGAGTTCCATCCGGAGGATGTCGTCATCTACTCCGAGAGTGGGAGCTATTCGGCGGATGTCATGGTGGGGGCGTTCGGCCTCGACAGCACCTTGAGAGCCGCCTTGCGGAGGCGAACCCGTTACATCCCGCCTTCCTACCTCGAGACCGTCGTCACGAAGGTCCATCCCGAAGACCCTGCCTTTCTCGATCGTTTCGAGGGGACGATCCATGCCCACCTCCCCCCGATTTCCGGGGTCGAGTTCGGCGCTCTGGTGCCCAAGGGGGACCACATCACGATCGTGGTAGCCGGGAGGCGGGTCGACATCAAGATCCTGAAGCGGTTCATGAAGCTCCCGGCCGTGGAGGCCATGCTCCCTGCGAACTACTCTGTGACTGCTGCGTACAAGGGGACCTTTCCCAACGGCCCGGCCCGGGGCTTTTTCGGAGATCGCTTTGTCCTGATCGGGGACAGCGCGGGTCTGATCCGGCCCTTCAAGGGAAAGGGGATCAACTCGGCCGTCATCACGGGGAAGATCGCCGCGGAGACGATCGTCCACGTGGGGATTTCCGAGGAGGCTTTCAGGCGCTTCGAAGAACGGTGCCGGGATTTGATCGGCGACCTCTGGTACGGCAGGTTCGTCCGCTGGCTCGTCGTCACCCTCTCGACCTCCCTCACCCTCGATCCGATCATCGACTACGCCCGCCGGAACCCGACCCTCCGCCAGGCCCTCTTCAACAGCGTCTCGGGCCATGACACCTACAAACATATCGTCAGATCGTGTCTCAAGCCGCGGATTCTCCTGGGGATCCTCGGGTCATATCTCAGGGCGATCTTCTCTCACCGGATGAAATAGGATACGGCTTTCTTTGTCCGGTTCGGCTTTGGTGTCTGGATCTATCGGCTGAGGCTGTGGAGTCAGGAACCCGCACGGATGGTGATGTGAGTCGGGTGCGAAAAACAAAAAGAGACGGGTTCTGTTTTGTACCCTCAGGCTCGGAGCTCAGGGACTGGAAATGGAGGGTGGTTCTTTTCTTACGGCCTCAATGAGGCCTGCGAGATCCAGAGCTGGAGGAACTCCAGATGGTTGGCCGATGAGGAGGGGCAGTCGCTCGCCCGATCCTTGACCATCGCGGTGAAGACGGGGGTGATGTGGGGGTCCAGAATCTTCCCCGTCTCCTCGTGGATGATCCCGAAGGCGACTTCGAGGCTCAGGGCGTTCCGGTAGGGGCGGTCGGTCGTCAGGGCGTCGAAGAAATCGGCCACCGAGATGATCCGGGCTCCGAGCGGAATCCCTTCCCCGGACAGCCCGGCCGGATATCCGGTCCCGTTCCACCGCTCCTGATGGTGTAGGATGAGCGGCTTGACGTCCCACGGGAAGTTGATCGCGCTAAGCTTCTCGACTCCCCAGAGCGGGTGGTTCTTGATCACCTCGAACTCGGCCTCCGTGAGCTTGCCCGGTTTCTTCAGGATCCGGTTGTCCACCTCGATTTTTCCGAGGTCATGAAGGAATGAGGCCAGAAGGACGGCCTTCCGGTCCTCGATCCGGATATCGAAGGTCTGGGCCAGGGCGAGGGCATAATTGGCGACCCGGTTGGAATGCCCGAACGTGTACGTATCCTTCGACTCCACACTCTCGCCCATCGACCTGGCCAGTTGGAAATAGAGGTCTTCGAGTGCGAAGATCTCCCGGTCGACATCCTCGAGCGACTTCCTCGCCTTGATCTCCCGGAAGACGCGGAACGATTCGCTGAGTGCCTGGAGGGCGTCCTTGTTCCGATCCTGGCGCTGGTAGGTCAGACCGAGTTCCCGGTAACTCTCGGCAATCCCGAGCGGGTTGTCGTACCGGCGGTTGATGTCGATCGCGACGAGGATATTCTCCTCGGCCTTCGTGTCGTTTCCCCGATCCCGCTCGATGGCGCCGAGGATCCGATAAGCCTCGGCCATGCCGAGCTTGTCATCGACTTCCTTCAGGACCATGAACGCCTTCTTTCCCAGGCTGGCTGCCATGACATAATCGCGGTTCAGGCGGCCGATCTCGGCCCGGTTGAGGATGGAGTACGCGGAGAGCCGGACGTCGCCGATCCGCTCGGATTTGGCCAGGCTCTGGAGGAAATACTGGTCCCCGCTGCCCGTGTCTCCCTTATCGACCGATGTGATCCCGAGGTTGTGGTAAGCCTCTGCGAGGCCTCGATCGTTGCAGGTCTCTTCGAGGAGCGGGATACATTTCTGGTAATAACGGATCGCCTCTTCCCAGTTCCCCAGGATATTGTTCATCGCCCCGAGGTTGTTGTAGATCTGGGCGATCAGTTTGATGTCCCGGGTCTTTCGGGTCACGCGGAGGGCTTCTCCGTAACATTTCCTGACCTTTTCCCACTCCCCCTGTTCGAGGTAGACCGTGCCGATTCCGCAGAGGGCCGCCCCCTTCCCGGGGAGATCTTCATCCTGCTCGGAGATCTCGAGGCTTTCCTCGTAGAGAACCAGTGCTTCTTCCCACTCCCCCTTCTTCGACCAGATGTGCCCCATCCGGCGCAGGACCTCTGCGACCATTTTTCCGTCCTGTCGGTCCCTGCTTGCCCGGAGGGCCTCCTCGAAGCAGATGAGCGCCTGGTTCCATTCGCCCCCCGTATCGAGCTCGATCCCCTTCCGAAGCAGGGCGGTGGGCGAAATTTGAAGCGTTCCGACGGCTATTTCACCCGGGTGTGCCATGTCGACCTCCCTGAGGATTTTCCCATTATAGTGCAAGGGATGTGCCGGTTCCCATCCGCACAGGAGGGATCGGGACTCTATTCTCTGGCCAGGGCGTACCTTGCGAAGGAGGTTGTCTCGAAGCCGGCCATGCTGTTGGCCATATCGACGTCGGTTGGGAGCGGAACCTCTTGACCTCCTTGGAGGCCGATGGCCTGGAGGTCCGCTTCGTTCGCCCCATCGAGTTCGGCCTTCGAGTAATCGATCGTTACCCGGATCCTGTTGTTCAGGGCGATTCCCTGAGGCAATACGAGGAACTGGAAGACGGTCGGATTGGGGAAGTGGACCCGGGGCTGAACTCCGGGGGGAAGGTCCGCCGGGTTGTATTCGAGGGTGACATCCCCGGGTGAGAGGGACTCCCCTTCGCGGGTCTCGAGGACGTCCCAGAATCTGGCTTCATCCCATGGATCATCCGGACCGCGGCTGGCCGATGTGTCATCGGATCCGGCAAGGTCGAAAACTCCGGAAGGATCTTCCAGGTATTCCGTGGAGAGAGGGGAATTGATCTCCTCCGAGCACCCGGAGAGGAGGATGAAGATGATCGTGACGGTCGTCAGGATAGCGAGGTAGGCGACTTGAAATGCCCAGTTACGCCGAGCCATCTCTTACCTCCATGGTCTGGGTTGAGGGACTCCGATGGATAAAAAAAGGCCGCCCGTAAACCGATTTACCATTGGCGGCCCAACCGGCATAGTCTCGAATGAGACCTTAGCCTCGTGACTTTGCGTCCCCCGGTTTCCCGAGGTTTGCCTTTTTCAACGGCTTATTTCTGATCGTGAATCGAGTTTTTCCTTCAGAGGGTTGGGCAAGTCGTATGCCATAGAGGAGGTCGAATGGGGCTGGTTCCCGAGAACGCTTACGGCGTAAGGGTTTTGGTCGCGTTTCGAATCGGGTCCCCTTCCATCGCCCGGGCGAAGGGCGGGTGTGATTCCGATAAAATGTAGCCGCACAGGTGGGCAGGAGGAGGGGAATGAGCTGGTAACTGAACCTCCGATACGGGATTACCTGGTATGAAAAGTTTTACAGCCGGATCCGTTCACACTTTTCAGATCGTGTCCTTTTTCAACCCAAGCGCCACGCCCTCTGCTTTCCAGTTCCTCCGCCCTGAGGACTGGA
>Ga0214473_10003640_pt1 | contig 18641 bp, 19 predicted proteins | sample RVTome_7_FD_203509 | JGI IMG/M metagenome (GOLD analysis project Ga0214473, IMG submission 203509) | Soil microbial communities from uranium-contaminated site in the Upper Colorado River Basin, Wyoming, United States - RVT98D197 | ecosystem: Environmental > Terrestrial > Soil > Contaminated >... | reverse complement strand
CACCGACATTCAGCGAATGGTGCGCGACACGGCGAGGGACTTCGCCAGGCGCGAGATCGCGCCGCGTGCGGCCGGGATCGACCGCGACGGGCACATCCCGCGCGAGCTGCTGGTGGGCCTCGCCGAGCTGGGGCTCATGGGTGTGAACGTGCCGGACGAGGTGGGCGGCGCGGCCGCGGGCACCGTCGCCTACAGCTTGGCGCTGACCGAGGTCGCGCGCGCCTGCGCCTCCACGGCGGTCACCATGGCCGTGACGAACATGGTCGGTGAGGTGATCGCCGCCTTCGGCACGGATGCCCAGCGCAAGCGATACAACCCCCGCATCTGCGCCGGCGAGATCGTCGGCGCCTTCGGGCTGAGCGAAGCCGAAGCGGGCAGCGACGCGGGGAGCATGACGACGTCCGCTCGGCGCGACGGCGACGCGTGGGTGCTCGACGGATCCAAGCAATGGATCAGCCACGCCGACGAGGCGGGCGTGATCGTCATCTGGGCCCGCACCGGTGGCCCCGGGTCCCGGGGCCTGAGCTGCTTCCTCGTCGATCGGGACGCTCCGGGCCTGACCGTGCCGCGTCACGAAGAGAAGATGGGGCTCAATGGCTCGCACACCTGTGCCGTCGTGCTCGACGCGGTGCGGGTGCCGGCTGGGGCGCTGCTCGGCGAAGAGGGCGGGGGCTTCCGCGTGGCGATGATGGCCCTCGACGGCGGCCGCATCGGCATTGCGTCCCAGGCCGTGGGAATCGGAGAGGCGGCGCTCGAGGCGGCCACCGCGTACGCCAAGGACCGCAAGCAATTCGGCTCGCCCATCGCCGACTTCCAAGCGATCCAGTGGATGATCGCCGACAGCCGCACGGAGCTCGACGCGGCGCGTCTACTGGCGCTTCGCGCTGCCCACATGAAGGACCAGGGCGTGCGCTTCTCGAAGGAAGCGTCGATGGCCAAGCTCTTCGCGAGCGAGGCGGCCTGGCGCGTGTGTAACCGCGCCGTGCAGATCCACGGCGGATACGGCTACACGCGCGAGCTCGCGGTCGAGCGCCATTTCCGGGACGTGCGCGTGGCGCAGATCTACGAGGGGACGAGCGAAGTGCAGCGGCTCGTCATCAGCCGGCTCGTGCTCGCGGAGTGAAGACGATCTTCGAGACCGCATGGGCACAATGGCGTCCGCGGGCCCGGTCGTGCGGATCCCCGTCCTTGTTCCCGCGCGCCCACCGGATCCTCGCGGGTGTTGACAACCATGCGCCGAAGCGGGAATTTCCGCCGATGCGACTCACGATTCACCTCGTTCTGGCGTTTGTCGTCTGCGTGCTCTGGGCGTGCGGTGGAGCGACGGTGCCGACTTCGTCGACCGCGTCGACGCAGGCCGCCATCCGCGCTGCCCAGGAAGTGGGCGCGGAACGCGTGCCGCAGGCCGCGCTGCACCTGCGATATGCGCGCGACGAGGTCTCCGACGCTCAGCGGCTCGAAGAGGACGGTGAGGAGGAGCGGGCGGTGCTCGTTCTCCGCCGAGCTGAAGCCGATGCGGAGCTGGCGATCGCGCTTGCTCGGGCGCACGCGGCAGAAGAAGAGGCGGATGCGGCGGAGCGCCAGGCAGCGGAGTTGCAGAGATGACCCAGACGTTTTCCGGCGCCCACCAGCGAGGGATGACATGAAGCGCAGCCAGTTTGTGGCCACGATCCCCGTGGCCCTGATCGTGATAACCGCGTGTGGCTCCGCGCCTCCACCAGCAGAGCTCGTGGATGCACGTGAAGCCTACGCCCGCGCGAACGCGGGTCCGGCCAGCGAGCTCGCTCCGGTTCAGCTCGAGGACGCGCGGCAGTCGCTCGAAGCGGCCGAGGCTGCCTTCGAAGACGACCCGGAAGCGCTGAGCACCCAGGACCTCGCCTACGTGGCGCTGCGCGAGGCGGAGACGGCGGAGGCACACGGTGCCGTGGCGACGGCCCGGCTGCGCGCGGCTCGTGCACGCGGCGAAGAGGACGAGATGCGCTCCCGGCTCGAGCGGGAAAGGGAGGCCGAGCTCAGCATGACGCGCGAGCAGCTCGCGGAGCACCGTCGGGAGTTCGCGAATCAGGAGCGGGAGCTGGCCGAGCGGCAGGCGCAGCTCGAGGTCCGCGAGCGGGAGCTCGGCGAGGAGCGCGAGGCGCGACGCGAGGCTGAGCGGACAGCCAACGCCGCGCTCGAGAGCCTTCGGCGGGTCGCTGAGGTGCAGGAGGAGGCTCGCGGTCTGGTCATCACCTTGTCAGGGGCGGTCCTGTTCGCCTCGGACCAGAGCGAGCTCCTGCCCATCGCAGTCCAGAGGCTGGATCAGGTCGCCGAGACCTTGAACGACAATCCTGGCAGGGCGATCATCGTCGAGGGTCACACCGATTCGCGCGGGTCGCGACGCGCCAATCAAGCCTTGTCGCTGGCGCGCGCGAACTCGGTGCGCCTTCACCTGGTTTCTCGCGAGGTCGACGCTGGCCGCATCCGCGCCGTCGGCCTCGGATCGGAGCGACCCGTCGCCGACAATCGCACCCCCGACGGTCGCGCCAACAATCGCCGAGTCGAGATCATCGTCTCACCGGCCGAGTAGAGCGCCTCGCGGGCGGAGGGGCTCATGGTCCGAATTGCGGGCGTGTCGGCCAGTTCGCGCCACACGGCGCAGTGGTATGCTGCGCCCGGGGTGCTCGAGCTCCACACGGAGGGTGGCGCGAATGGCTCGCAAGCCTACGGCTGAGGACTTCGCTGGCATGACCGTCAACGAGCGTCTCGCCGCTGCCGGTCTACTTGATGCTTTTTACGAGGCTGTCGCCAACCGGGACTCGCGGAAGCTGCGCGAGATCCTCGGCTCGCTCCACATCGGCCTCGAGAATGTCGAAGCGATAGTCAGGTCTCAGATCGGCGAGCCACGCTCGTAGCTCTCCCCGTCCTCGTCCCTGTCCCTCTCCGCCGCAAGCGTGTTTGCGCCCTTCCCGACGTCCGGTTCAGGAATCTACCTGTCCCCAGAATTGCGTTTCGGTTCGAGCTTGCGCACGAGGAGTGGCGTCCCGGGGAGCTCGCGCAGGACCGTCACCGTTTGGGCCGCGCGATATCCGTCAGCCTCCACCTCGGACGCGGGCGTTCCGGCGACCTCCACCTCGTCCCCTTCCCGTAGTACCGCCTCGGCGAGGCGCACCGGTCCCGGCCGGAGCAGCAAGCCTCGCTCGGTGAGGAAGCGCTGCAACGGCGCGTCGGGGCGAACGGCTTTCGGCGGGTCGGTCACGGCCACGTCCACCGTGGCCTCGCCGAGCTCGACGCGTGCCACGCCCTCGTCCGAGATGATCTCGAAGGTCGTCGCTCCTGCGTCGTCCACGGGCCCGAGGGGTCCCTCGCCGACCACGCGGAACGCGGCGCAGCGCACGTGGCCGAGGGGAGAGAGGATGGGCGCGGCGACCCTCACTCGACCGCGCGCCCAATGCTCGGCTCCGGAGCCCAGCGCGGGTAAGGGGCCGAGGGTGACTCGCGCGAGGGCCTCCGACTCGGGCTTCGGGATGGGGGTTCGCCCGCGGACTTTGCGCACGAGCCAGAGCAACCCCTGCAGCGCGGCCGCCAGCGTCATCACGGCTCCGACGGCCAGGAGCTGCACGATCAGCGCCGCGAGCGCCCCGAGCACCCCGATGCCGATCGTGCCACCGAGGACCACTGCGCCGAGGAAGCTCAGCACGGTGAAGGCGGGGACGAAATAGCGCACGTAGCCGGCGGCGATCCTGGGGAGCAGGGGTTCCCCGCCACCGCTGCGGCGCAGGGCGCGCAGGGCCAGCGACCGGGTCCGCTCACGCCGCAGATCGAACAGCCGGCCCCCGCAGCGCGCGCAGCGCGGAGCTCGGCCAAAGCGCATGGAACATCGCGGACACAGGCTCGTCCGATCGGTACGCACCGCCGCGACGATACACCGGCCCGGAGGTTTCCGGGCGGCACGCTGACGGCGGGCCCCCGAAGGGCTATCCTCCCGGCGAGCGAAGGTGAGGGCCCCATGGGTAAGGCGAGACGAGCGGAGAAGAAGGCGCGCAAGGAGGACAGGTCGCTCGAGGCCGAGGATACCGTGCGACAGATCAAGGCGGCGCGAAGGCGTCGCATCGTGCTGCTCGTCGTCCCTGTCGTCACGCTGGCCGCCGCCGCGGTGTGTCTCTGGGAATTCGACCTCGCCCAGGTGGCCGGCGCGGTCATGCTCGGTGGGTTCGTCGTGTGGCTGATGCTGCTGCTCGGCTTCCTCGGCTCGTCGATCCCGCCGCGCGGGCGTTCGCGTGCGGGCTCCATCGACTTCGGCAGCCGGCGATAGCCGCGCGTCGAGTGCAGGTCCCCATGGATCCCGATCAGGACGCGCGATGGGAGGCCGCCCAGGAGGGCGCGGAGCTCTTGCGCGAAGGGAGCGCGGCGGAGGCCATCGACACGCTGACCCGGCTGGCCGCCGCCGATCCGCACAACGAGTACGCGTTTCTCTATCTGGGCCACGCCTGGTACGACCGAGAGGATTGGGAGAAGGCGCTCGCCGCCTACGTGCGGGCCCTCGAGATCGCGCCCAGGCACCTCGGAGCCATGGTCGGCGCCGGCCACGCGCTGCGAATGCTGGGGCGCTTGCAACAGGCCCTGCGCATCGGGTTCGAGGCCCTGCGCGTCGCCCCGGACGATGCCGACGTGCTCTACCTCGTCGGCGTCCTGAATTTCCAGCGAGGTGAGGGCGCCCTGGCCCGGCGCTTCCTCGAGCGCTTCCTCGAGACCCGGCCCGAGCTCGAGGTCGGCCTCGAAGTGCGGGGCATGCTTCAGGTGCTGGACGGGGAGGTGCTACCCTCCCCGGAGAGGGACGACGAGCCGGATCCCTAGGTCCTCGGAGCGACTGTGTCCGAAGCACGCACCATCGACGACGGTAAGTTCTCGTCCGAGGGCGACGAGCTTGGTCTCTCCGCCGATGGCCTCGAGCGGCTGCGCCAGGCACGGCGCGCCTGGGAGGCCGGGGCGATGGCCGACGCCGTGTCGCGCCACGCTTTGCGCATGAGCCGATTCACCACGCTCGGGGGCATCGAGGTGCCCCACCTGCTGACGCCCGCCGACGTCGACGTCGACTACATGGCCGATCTCGGCTTCCCGGGCGAGTACCCCTTCACGCGCGGCGTGCAGCCGACCATGTACCGCGGGCGCCTGTGGACGATGCGCATGTTCGCGGGCTTCGGCACGCCCCGGCAGACCAACGGCCGCTTTCGGTACCTGCTCGAACAGGGTCAGACGGGCCTCAGCACGGCCTTCGATTTCCCTACGCTCATGGGCTACGACAGCGACTCGCCGCTCTCCCTCGGCGAGGTGGGCATGTGCGGCGTGGCCGTCGACACCCTGCGAGACATGGAGGTGCTCTTCGACGCCATCCCGCTCGACCGGGTCACGACCTCCATGACGATCAACGGTCCGGCGGCCGTGCTGCTCGCGTTCTACGTGGCCCTCGCGGATCGGCGCGGCATCCCGCGGGACCGCATCGGAGGCACCGTCCAGAACGACTGCCTCAAGGAGTTCATCGCCCAGCACGCCTGGGTCGTGCCGCCCCGGCCCGCGATGCGCATCGTGACCGACATGATCCAGTTCTGCACGGCGGAGGTGCCGCGGTGGAACACGGTCAGCATCAGCGGCTACCACATCCGGGAGGCGGGAGCGACGGCGGCCCAGGAGCTGGCCTTCACGCTCGTGGACGGGCTCGAGTACGTCAAGTGGTGCGTCGCCCGCGGCATGGCCGTCGACGACTTCGCCCCGCGCCTGAGCTTCTTCTTCGACGTGCACAGCGATTTCTTCGAAGAGATCGCGAAGTTCCGCGCCGCCCGGAGGCTCTGGGCCCGTCTCGTGCGCGAGCGCTTCGACGCGCGCGATCCGCGCTCGCTCATGCTCCGGACGCACGCCCAGACCGCGGGCGTCTCGCTCACGGCGCAGCAGCCCTACAACAACGTGGCCAGGGTCGCCCTGCAGGGATTGGCGGCCGTGTTGGGCGGCACTCAGTCGCTCCACACCAACTCACTCGACGAGACGTACGCCCTTCCGACGGAGGAGGCGGCGACCATCGCCCTCCGGACCCAGCAGATCATCGCCGAGGAGTCGGGCGTGGCCAACGCCGTGGACCCCCTCGGCGGCGCGTACTACGTGGAGTGGCTCACGCAGCGTCTCGAGTCGGAGGCCCTCGAGTACATCCGCCGCATCGACGAGATGGGCGGCATGGTCGAAGCGATCGAGCACGGCTATCCGCAGCGCGAGATCGCAGCCAGCGCCTACGGTCTTCAACGACAGTACGAGTCCGGAGAGAAGGTCGTCGTGGGCGTCAACAAGTACCGCCTCGACGACCAGACGGGCATCCCGACGCTGAGGATCGACGAGGTGGTGCAGCGCGAGCAGGTCGCTGGTCTGGCCGAGGTGAAGCGCGCCCGCGACGACGCCCAGGTGCGGGCGTGCCTCGAGGCCGTGCGCGACGCGGCGTCCTCGGACCGCAACGTCATGCCGCCCATGATCGAAGCCGCCAAGAGCTACTGCACGGAGCAGGAGATCTGCGACGTCCTGCGCGCCGTCTTCGGCCAACACACCGATCGCCCGGAGTTCTAGGGAGACGCGCTGGGCGATCGCCCGGGGCTCCGGGGGTGCTGGGCACGGTGGCTCTCCATCCGACGTCGTGTCAGCGGCGCTGGCGGGGCGTTCACGGACAGGCGCTTCGCGGACGCGCACGGCGATTGTGGTCGCTGCCGTCAGTGGAGAAACGTGTAGTCGCGGACGGCGAATGAGAACCTCTGCGCGACCTGTGACGACCCGTGGCGACGACGCATGGGAGGTCGAGCTCGCGAGGGCCGTGGCAGATGTCTTCGAACACCAGGACTCTTCAGTCGGTGGCCGCGGCGAGCTGGTAGAGCTGCCCGCCTATCGCGATCACGTTGTCGAGCGTCGTCGGCTCGAACGTGCGGGCGCCGTAGAACACGACCACCATGCCGCCGGGGCGCGTCTCCATGACTCCCCTCCAGTTGGTCTGCAGGATGTACTGGCGCAACGGCATCGGGAGGGCACCGCTCGCCTCCTCGCGCGTCGGACCCCAGGCCTCAAACCGCTGCTCGAAGGTTGGATCGCCCAGGACACCGCCAGCGCTTCCGCCGAATAGCGAGCCAAACCCTCGGCTGATCTCGTTGACCACGCCCCCGCCGCTCTTCGACCGGATCGCCGCGCGGAGCTTCAAGCGCTGCGACAGGACGAATGCCAACAGGTAACGGTCCTCTCCCGCGGCCGCCTTGAGCGGGTCGGACTCGAAGCCCTCGATGACGTGCACCATCGTCTCGCCGAACGTTACGCGGAGCTCGCGACCGATGCGCGCCAGGCGGAACACAAACTGGAACGGATACCATGCTTGGTACCAGCTGAGCTCGGGCGTCTTGGACAAGGCGTAGCTCTTCTCGGAGGCCCACGCTTCGAGCGCGCGCTCGGCGGCGTAGGGGTCCTGCGGACCAGCCGGCGCCGGAGCGCCGGGTTGCGGCCCGCCTCCCGGCGGTGGGGGTGGATATCCGCCTCCCGGCGGCGGGGGGTAACCTGGGGGTTGTTGAGACATGAGCCGAGCGTACTACCAACGGCCTGCTGACGCAGCAAGACCACCTCCGCGCCGTCGCCGATCGAGAGGCGCTCGTTGTGGCCAGACGTGGGTACGACCGCTACGTGCCGCAGCGGCCGAGCGCGTCGTCACCGAGGTGCATGCAGGTCTGGCCGCCGACGCACTGCGTGTCGTCGAAGCAAAGCTGGTTGAGCCGCGTGCATAGGCCGTATCCCCAGCCGGGCACGGGGTCGCAGAGCTCGTCCGCTGCACAGATCGTCGCATCGACATCGGGTGCGCCATCGGCCGGAATACAGAACGGGGCACACATGCCCCGCACGGCCCCGCCGGTGGCGCACCGCTCGTTGGTATGGCAATCGGCGTCCTCTATACAATCGCCGAAGCAAGCTCCCGCGAAACCACCCACCGGGTCGCCGAACAGCGCGCAACGATTGCCGGCTGGGCAGTCGTCGACGGAGTCGCAGCCTTTGACGCAGGCCCCGCTGTCGTTGCCGCCGACGCCGAGGCAAATCGAGCCGGTTGCGCACGGATGTAGGGGCGTGGCTCCGCTCGGATCGGCCGGATCGGGCACGTTGCACTGATAGGTGATGCAGAGCCCCCCTTGGGCACACGCGCCGAGAGGCGATGGGCAGTCGGTGTCCGCGGCGCAGAGACTCCCAGCGGTGGCCGCCGGATTCGTTGGTGTCCACTCGCAGCGCCCCGACGCAGTGTTGCAGTGGGCCGCCGGGTCGAGGACCGCGACGAGGCCGTCGTGGCGGCTCAGGGCCGACGTGGCCTGGCACTGCGCGTCCGCAGTGCACGCTTCGAGGCATACGCTCTCGGCCGCGCTGCATGCGTAGCCTGACGAGCACTGGTCCGCGGCGTCGTACGCGCAATTCTGGCGGCACACCGCGTCGCCGGCCGCGTCGACGAAGAGCCCGACGTTGAAGCCGAAGCCCTCGCCTGCACCGAAACCACCGAGCGTCGCGCTGCACGTCGCGCACGGGCCGCACGCATCGTCCAGCAACCCCGGCGTGCACATCACGGTGCACTGTCCGCCGGGACCGAAGCCGATGGGAACCTCCGGCAGACCGTCGGTGACGAGGTACTCGCCGGGATGAGTCGGGTCCTCACTGGCCGCGGTGGGGATGGAGAGGCCGTTGCTCAGCGTCAGGGCGACGCCCGTCCCCGGCAGATGAGTGACCTCCTCGGCACACATCGAGCCTGCTGCGCAGCTTCCATCCGCGCGGCATTGGCCACCCACGTCCCCGGCGTTGGCGGGCGTGCTGCAGCTGAGGCCACCGTCGGCGCCGGCGTCCTCGCGCGGCCCGCCGTCGATGGTCGGACCACCGTCGGCGCCTCCGTCGATGGCGCAACCAGGACCGGTCGTGCACGCGTCGGGCGCAGCGCCGTCGTCTCCACCGCACGCAACGATCGTGAGGCTCGCGACCAACAATCCTAGGACCGACAGTGTCATCTCGCGGCTCCTGACGTCGACAGGTCTGATGCCGATTCGATAGGTGGCCCGAGGACCCATTCACGGGCTCACGGTCACGAGGGCGCTGAACCTGCACGAGTCGCCGAGGTTCTGGCATGCGACAACCCGCGCATACGCGCCTGCCGGGGCCGAAACGCTCGTGCTGGTCGAACCCGTCCCCTCGAAACTTCCGTACACGAGTGGGCTGGGGCCACCCAGGAATGCCTCGACAGAAGAAGCGGGCACGATCGCGACTTTCCAATGGTTCGCGGTGAGCACGGCGTTGTCATCGATCCGATACGTGACCGTGGCGGGTTCCGACAACCTGAAAAGACCCTGGTAGACGCCGTCGAAGTCAATGACTTGGTACACGTCATCGACCACCCCTCCTGGGTCGACAATGCAGGCGCAATCGTAGGACGTGAGGCTGTAGACAACGCCGTCGAGCTCCGTGGTCTCCGGTGGGCGACCAGCGCAGCCAAACACGACAGACGTCCATGACGAGTGCAGCGAGTGCGGCACTAGCCACCAACCGATGCGATGCGCTGAAGGACACGGCGCTCAGCAGCTAGGCTCAGCAGCGGTCTGTGACAAGGCCCTCCCGGCAGAGGAGCTTGCCGATGTTTGTTCGACTGCTGAGCGATCGGCCGGCGCTCGGGCGGTCCCTGCGCCAAGTCGTTGATCCTCGGCCCGCGGGCGGAGGAGACGGCACCGTGATCGCCCGTGGCTCGGGGGTCCCTCGGCGGGACGCTCGCCTTGCAGGCCGGCCCGATTGGACTGCGAGCGCAGATGGCGGCCGCCACGCCACGCCCGCCACTTCGCTACTCCGCGCCACGATTCTCCAGGTGGTTTCGGGTCCACGAGCCGGGTGCGGCGGTTGCTCTGGCCCCTGCCGTGCCGGAGTCGTCGACCGCCCGCGGCTCCTGGTCGCGTAGTCGTAGCAGAAGATGTCGACGCCCGAGTTGGTGTCCGTGAGCCCCTGGCTGTCGGTCGAGTCGAAGTAGAGGTAGCCAAGGCTGCCCACGATGACGGGGCGATGGTTCGTACCGAGGTCGCGCGGACTGCTGAGTCCAAACGGCGTGACCGGCGAGCAATTCAAGGTGGGAGTCGGACCGACACGCGCGTATGCGCGTCGTCACCGCAGAGCTGGGTGACGTAGCTTGCCGAAGTGGATGGGCTCGTGCGCGGCCCCCTCGGGTGCGGTGAACACGAACCGATTCTTGGCCGCAGGCGAAGTGCGCGCGAAGTGCTGCTCACCGCCGTGGTCCACGAGCACGCCGATCTGCACCAAGTTGTCGATGAATCCTTGCACCTCCTGCGCACGATACCCCGCGTGGTTGCGATAATCGAGGTACCCGATCAGCTCCTCGATGGTGTGAACGCCTTCGTACACGCCCGCGATGACCAGCTCCTCCTCGCCAGCCGACTGATGGCCCAGCTGTTTGCGCAGACGCTGAAACGCACTCTTCGTGAGGTCGTACTTGTCGCACAGGTCCCCGATGTTGCGGTTGTCGATCCGGAAGCGGTACTCGAGCAGGAGGCTTCGCTTCTGTGCCGGCGAGAGCGCGTCGATGTCGATGGCCACGGCGCCATCGTAGCATCCTGATCGCGGCGCCCAGCACCTGCAACGCGGTTGTGCTAGCCAGCCAGCCCCGAAGCTGGGAGCCCTGTGCTTCGCAGATTCGGTGGCATGTGAACTCCTTTCAAGTGGCCGAGACCCTCAAGACTCGACAATCCGAGATGCGCCGTTCCACGAGTCGCATGAGCCTGTCGTGGTCGATGCTCCCGAAGTAGTCGTCCGTGGCCTTCGCCGTGACATGAGCGGCTCAACTCCCGGATTGTTCCTCCGCGAGCTCGACACAGCTTGATGACGCGCCGCTTGATCAGCCCGCACCCGACGCTCCACGGACCTATTTCGCGAAATGCACATTCCGTCCACTTTTCTAGAAAGCTCGAGAGGCGTTCATAGGGACCATGCACCGCCCCTGTGGTATGCTCCGGGCCATGGGATTGATCATCTGTCGAGGGTGCGAACGCCACTTCATCCGCGGGGAGTCCCGCTGCCCCTTCTGCGGCGCGCAGCCTGTCACCGGCAGGGCGGCGCGAGCAGGCACGGCGGCCGCGCTCGCCCTCGGGCTCGGTGTGTCGATGGCCGCGTGCGACGACGGCGGCCCGGTCGCGCTGTATGGCCCCGCGCCGATGATGGACGGCGGGGATGACGGTGACGCGGCGACCGACGCGGCGACCGACGCTGACACGACGTCGGACGCAGGGCCCGTGGCGCTCTACGGCCCGGCTCCGATCGACGGAGGGGCGACCGATGCGGCACCGGCTGACGACGGCGGAGACCCCGGGGTCCTGGACGGATCCGCCGTAGCGCTCTACGGCCCGGCGCCCGTGGACGGCGGGTCCGCCTAGCGCGCCGCCGCAGTGGCCTCGGGGAGCGCAGGCAGGGACGCGATCCAATCCCGTGGCGCATCCTCGACGATGAGCTCGAAGCGGCCCTGATCCCGCACATGGCCCGGGGCCTCCTCAACCTGCCGCAAGCGCTCTCGCTTGCCTCGGCGCAGCAGCTCGAGCGCGCGATGGTGACAGTAGGGATTGTTACCGCGGCGACCGAGCACCGTGGCCGCGGTCCAGATGCACCCACCCTTGCAGTAGCGCGCGTAGTAGCAGGACCTGCACTCGCCCCATAGGTCGTCGAGCACGAAGTCCCGGGAGAAGCGCAGCTCGGGGGCATGCGCCCAGATCTCGCTCAGGCGGGTGTTGCGCACGTTGCCGCCCACGAAGCCGTTCGACGCCATGGCCGAGCACGCTTTGACGTCTCCGTTGGCCTCGATCCCGATACTGATAACCCCGCCGCCGCAGCCAGCCGAATGTCCAAAGCGCGATCGCTCGTGGCGAAGCACGCGCTCGAAGGGGCCGAAGTACCCCACGTTGTTGCCGGGCCACAGCTTGACACCGGCCGCGTCGCACTGCGGTCGCGCATGGGCGATCAGGGGGATCACCTCGAGCAGATCGTAGGGCTCGAGCCACAGGTCCTGCGCCTCCGATGCGCGACCCATCGGCACCATCAACTGCACCTGCCACCCGTACAGGCCCATCGAGCAGATCATCTCGGCGAGCTGTGGAAGCTCCCGGTAGTTGCGCCTGTTGATCTGACTGTTGACCCCTACCGCAACACCGGCGTTCTGCAGATGGGTCACGGCCTGACGGGCGCTCTCGAAGCTACCGTCGACGCCGCGGAGCGCGTCGTGTGTCTCCTGAGTGCCGTCGATCGACACCGCGACCCCCGCAAGCCCCGCGTCGGCCACCTGCTGCGCATTGCTCGCCGTGATGTTCCGTCCGCCGGTGACCAGCGTTGGGCTCATGCCCGCGTCACGCACCGCGCGGATCAGCGTCACCCAGTCCTTTCTCAGATAGGCCTCGCCACCGTGCATCGCCACCTCGCCCACCCCGAGCTCCGCGAGCTGGCTGATGACGTCGAGCGCTTCCTCGGTGTTCAGCTCGTTCTCGCCCGGCGCACCGGCGCGCGTGCCGCAGAAGCGACAGCGTTGATCACAGCGCAACGTCGTCTCCCACACCGCATAGCGAGGCCTACAGATGACAGCTCCGTCCGGCCCACGCTCCAGCCGGACGGGCAGTCGTTTCGTCGGGACCCTGGCCATGGGTGACAGTCTGATCGGCGCGGCCCCGAGAACGCAACCGGCTGCCCCGGTAACCGTCCTCGCGAACCCTTAGTCAGCCTGTCCCGAAGGGGGAAGCCCCGTCGTTCGCAGATCGGGTTGGGGTGATCATCTCAACTTCCTCCGGCTGGGCGGCAGGGTCTTCGTCCGGGCTACACCCTCGCCGCTGCGCAGAACTGGTACGGCACCACGACGGCTCGCGGCCGCGGCGCGCGGGCCCCCCGCCCCTCAAGCTCTAGCGGCGTCCGCCGCGCCTTTCATCTCGGCTTGGGCCGTCCTGGGCCGCGCACGGTTGACTGGTCAGGCCGTGCTGTGGAATACATGCGCCCGTGTTTCCACTGAATCGCGCGTGGATGGTGGCGTGTGTGTTGGGCTGGGGGGCGCTGGTGGCGGAGCCCGCGGTCGCCCAAACGACAGAGGGCTGCACCGAGGGGGAGGCCAGACCGCTGTTCGAAGCGGGTCGGGCCGCCTACGACGAGGCGCGCTACGAGAGCGCGCTTCAATACTTTCGCCGGGCCTACGAGCTTTGTCCGGAGCGGCCGGCCCTGTTGTACAACATCGGGACTACGGCCGACCGGCTCAGGCTGGACGACGAAGCGCGGGAGGCCTACCGGCAGTACCTCGAGCGCCTCCCGAACGCGCCGAATCGCAGCGCGGCCGAGTCCCGGCTCCAGTTCCTCGAACAGCAGTCTCGGACCGAACCAACCCCGCCGGATCCCACTCCGGTGCCGGACGTCGAGCCGCAGCTACCGCCGCCAGCCGAACGCGAGGGCGCCACGCCGCCGCCGCAGCCGGTGGCCGATGCGGTGGTTGCCGGGCCCGGGGACGATGGTGAGTCGGGTCCGGGTTTCGCGCCGTGGCTGGTCGTCGGGGCCGGGGGTGCGCTTGCAGTGACCGGTGTGATCCTCGTCGCCGTCGCTCTGGGAGATCGCTCCACCGTCGAGGACACCCCGGACGGATCCCGATGGGTAGACATCGAGGGCGCCTACGACGCCGTGGGTCCCACGTCGACCGCCGGCTTCCTGTTGCTGGGCGTGGGCGTGGCGGCCGCGGCCGGCGGGTTGGCCTGGTGGCTGGCGGGATCGGGCAGCAGCTCGGAGTCATCGGTGAACGTCGCGGTCGGGCCGGGTGGCCTGGTCACCACGGGGGTGTTCTGATGGGTGTTGGGATGCGCCTAGCGAGCCTGGTCGTCGTGGCCATCGCCTGTGCAGGTCTCGGGTGCAGTGCGGCCATACCGGAGGGCAGGCTCGTCTGCGAGGACGCAACGACGGACTGCCCCGAGGGGTGGTTCTGCATCGCAAACCGTTGCTATTCCTCCCCCGGAGCCGTCGACAGCGGCATCGACGCGGGCGACATGCCGGACGCGGGCGCCGACGGCGGAGACATCCGCGACGGTGGCGCCGACGTGGTGATCATCGTGCCCCCGGTTCCGTCGGCCAACGTTCAGACGTCGGGCGGTGGGCAAGGTACGTCATCCAACTATCGAATTCAGGTCCGGATCGGCGCGCCGGCACCGGCCGGTTTCAGTACGAGCAGCGGCTATCGGGCGAGACTCGGGCCCATTGAGACACCACGGTGAGGTCGACCATGCGAGCAGGTACAGTTGCGTTCTTCATTGCGTCGTTCGTCGCGGGCACAGCACTGGCCCAGGCGCCCACCGTCGTTCCGGTCCAAGGGTTCTTGGCAGACTCGGCAGGAGTGCCCATCGACACCGGGGTGAACATCACCGTTCGCATCTACGCGGGGGCGATGGGCGGGACCGCGCTCCACGAGGAGACCCAGGCGGTCACACCCGACGCCGGCACCTTCACCATGTACGTGGGGGGAGGCGGTACCCCGGTGGATCTGAGCCTGTTCCGCGACAACACGACGCTCTACCTGGGCCTCACGATCGGCACGGACGCCGAGATGGTCCCCCGGTTCCTGCTGGGAACCGCGCCGTACGCCGGCTTTGCGCAGTACTGCGGCAGCGCCACCCAGCTGGGCAGCCTCGGCGCGGCGGATGTGGCTCGCGCGACGCACACCCACAACTGGTCCGATCTCATGAGCATTCCGGCAGACTTGGCCGACGGCGACAATGTCCTGACGGAAGCGCAGGTGGACGCCTACGCGAACAACAACGGATACATCACCGGGGTCGCCGCGAATGAGGGCCTGAGCGGCGGGGGTACCACTGGCGACATCGGGCTCAGCGTGAGCTTCGCCGGTTCGGGAGCTGCGGCTACGGTGTCGCGCTCCGATCACGCCCATGCCGGGATGGGCGACATCACCCAGGTCAACGCCGGCCCAGGACTGACCGCGTCGGGCTGCACGGCGGGCATCTGCACCATGTCGGTCGACTTCGCTGCCGGCGGTAGCGCCACCACGGTGTCGCGGTCGGACCATGCTCACGCCGCCGAGCTACCGACGTGTGCCGTTGGAAGTGTCCTGTACCGCACGATGGCCGGCTGGAGCTGCGAGACGGTGACGGGCGTGCTGGACGACAAGATGGCCTGGGGCATCGTGGAGACCACCACCGGGTCCAACTGCATCGTGCAGGAGTCGTCCATCCCCGGTGTCACCTGCACATTCTCGGGCAACGCGTTCACCGTCAACACACCCGGCTGGACCACCAGCTACAACGACGACGTGCTCACCGCCAACCTGAGTTGGTGCACGGGCTGCAGCAACTTCGGAGTCCGCGTCGATCCTGGGACCGCCACCGCAGCGTTTACGCTCCAGGTCGTCGGCTATGTTTCCTCGAGAGCCAGCGTGAGCTGGATGCTCATCCGAAGGTAACCGGTCTCTGCGTGCCCCGTGGCCTGATCGCCGCCGGCAGAAGTAGGGACCGGGTAGCCCAAGAAGATCACGGGAAAGAGCTCGCCGAGGAGCACGCGCTCTCACCTTGTGTCCGAGCTGCTTGGTTCGGCGCATCCCACGACCCCGTGAGGCGTTTACCGCGGGAGGCTCCAGCCGCCGGTGATGTGCTCGATCTGTTGTGCGACCCACAACGTGAGGGGGTCGTAGAAGCGGCGGCCGACGACCTGGACGCCCAGCGGTAGGCCCTCACGGCTGAGGCCGGTCGGGACCGCCGTCGACGGGAGCTCGAGCACGTTGAAGATGCCGCAATAGGCGAACGCAAGCGGGCTCAAGAGCGGGGCGTTGTGACGAGGCGCCGGGCGGGGGTAGGGGAGGCACACCAATACGCCGCGCGGGCCGAGCTTGTCCTCGATCTGACGCCGGAGCGCGTCGCGCCGTTTGCGCAGCCCTTCGATACGGCTGGCGCTCGCCTCGACGATACCGTCGAATGACGCCATCACCAACGAGTACAGCGGGTGGTCGGAACGGCCACCCAGCGCGCGTAGCCATTGGCGACCGAGCGAGATCGACGGACCGTTGCCGAGGAGCTCGCGCACGCTCTGCTCGGCGGACACCGAAACGAGGGCCGTCCAGATCTCGGGAGCGCGGCGTAGTCCTTCGGGCCGCCAGTGCTCTACCGCGAATCCCTCGGCCCGAAGCCGGTCCATCGTTTGCTCCACGTTTTGCTGCAGCTCGGGGTCGACGCGGCTCAGGCCATCGCCCGTGTACCAGTGCACCGTCACGTCCGACGGATGGACGTCGAGCAGCGGCCTGAAACGGTCACGATCGGCGTCGCGGTGAGGGTCGTCGCTGGGGGAAAACACCTCCATCGCTGCGATGAGGTCGGCGACCCGGCGCGCCATCGGTCCGCTCACACAGTAGCGCCCACGCTCGCCGACCGCGTCCGGCCAGTGTCCGATGCTGGGCAACAGACCACCGGTGGGTTTGTGGCCGACGATGCCATTGAAGAAGCTCGGGTTGCGGATCGAGCCGCCGATATCGGCGCCGATGCCGATTGGACTGCCGCCCGCGCCGATGATCGCGCCTTCGCCGCCGCTGCTACCTCCCGCGGTGTGGCGCTCGGAACGAGCGTTACTCGTGCGACCGTAGATGCGGTTGTGGCTCTCCAGCCACAGGCCCGCCTCGGACACGTTGGTCAGGCCGACCAGCACGGCTCCTGCGGCGCGCATGCGCGCGACCAGCGGCGAATCTTCCTCGGCGACGACGTGACGGCGCGCCACTACACCGGCTGTGTGGGGCATGCCTCGCACGGCGATCAGCTCTTTGACCGTGAAGGGCACCCCGAATAGGGGAGGTAGCTCATCCGGCGAGGCGCGATTCTGCTGCTCGGTCTTGCGATCGGCTTCGACGCGTGCAGAGTCGAACATCTCGACGATGACCGCGTTGAGTCGCGGGTTCACCGCTTCGATCTGGGCGATGTGTGCGTCGACCACCTCGCGCACAGAGACCTCGCGCCGCCGGATACGGCGCGCGAGCTCGACGGCCCCATCGGTCAATAGCTCGCTCACGTCTCGATGCTAGCGGAAAGCGGTCCGCAGAGCGTGGCCTTCCAGCTCACAGTCCTGAGAGATCTGGTCCCCGGGCCTTGGCGTGCTCGACGGCGCGGCGGCGATCGCCCCCGCCCGCGGGCCGAGTGCGAGCGGCGTCAGCGCGCGCCGACCTGCCGGGCCGCTCGCTCGACCACGTCCCTGCCGGTGAGCGCTGGATCCACGAGGGCGAAGATGCCCGACGCCTCGCCGCCATCGCGCAAGAGCGCGACCGCGCGCGCGATCACCCGGTCGCCGCCCCGCTCCATGAGCGCCTCCACCATCACGAGGCTCTGGTCGTACGCCAGCTCGGCGGCGTCCGCGTCGCCGATGACGAGGAAGTTTCCTTCCATCGAGTCGAACGGGATCCACGTCCCGCTCTCGGCGAGTCGAAGCAAGCCCGCCCGATGACGCTCGGGCGAGCCGCCCGCCAGGTGCTCGGCGAGGCCCTCGTGCAGCCAGACCGGCGCGTTCGGCGCCGCCACCCTCAGCTGCGCGTGCACGCTCTCGTGCCGGACCATCGCATCGCCGCGGCTCCGGCTCCGCAGCGCCTCCATGTGCAGCCGCAACGTCCCATCGAAGATCGCGCCCGTCCACCCGCTCGCGCAGGTCGTCGCGAGCATGTCCGAGCGGTCTTCGTAGACCACGACCGTCAGCTCCCCTCGCCGCTCGCTCCCCGTGAGGGCTGCGGTCTCCTCGAGCGCGGCCGCGATCACCTCGAGGACGTGCGCGGCCGCCTGCCCGCCGAGGCGCGCCGGGTAGAGCAGTGTGATCCCGCCGCTCACCTGCCGCACGAAATCGTGCTGGAGCTCCATGCGGATATCCACCCGCTGTCCGATCCGCGCGATCGCGGCGTCGTCCGGCGCGCTGGTCAGGTACGTCCCCAGGGCTGTAGCCGCCTCCGTCAGGTCGGGCTCGTTGAGAAGGCGCAGTCCGAGCGTCAGGCCGAGGGCCGGCTCGGCGGGCTCGAGCGCGAAGGCCCTCCGTAGCGCCGCCATCGCCTCGTTCGGGTCACCACCCTGGTCCGCCACGAGCGCGAGGAATGCGTGCGTCACGGCGATCTCGGGCGCCGCGTCGACCGCCCGACGCGCCCAAGCGAGCGCTTGCACATCATCGTCTGAAGCCAGGGCCCGCGCCCCGGCTGCGATCATCGCCACGGCGGCGTGGTCGAACCCGGCGTCGATGCGCCCCGGCGCTCGGGCCAGCAGATTCGCGCCCACCTCGGCGTCGCCCTCGCTCACGAGCATCTCCCGAAGCCCGTCCCGCAGCTCGGGATCGGCCGAGCGCTCCGCCAGGACCAGGCGCGCCCGTCCGTACAGCTCCTCGAGCGCCACGTCCACGACCGAGGCGAGGGAAGGGCGCTGCGCCGCCCCAGTATCCGTGTCCTCGAGGCACGCGTCGTCTCCGAAAGACGGCGCGCCCTGGGCGAGGCGCGTCGCGAGCAGCTCTCGGCGCGGGACAGCCCCGGACCCGGCCGGGACGTGCGTTTCGCCCTCCCGCGGCGGCTCCGGATGCGTTCCGACACCCTCCCTTCGCGCGAGCTCCCA
>Ga0214473_10003639_pt1 | contig 18642 bp, 13 predicted proteins | sample RVTome_7_FD_203509 | JGI IMG/M metagenome (GOLD analysis project Ga0214473, IMG submission 203509) | Soil microbial communities from uranium-contaminated site in the Upper Colorado River Basin, Wyoming, United States - RVT98D197 | ecosystem: Environmental > Terrestrial > Soil > Contaminated >... | reverse complement strand
AAGGCCCCTCTCAGAGCAAGGCGTAATACGGAGTAATTGCTTGGCATGGGATGCTCCCTTCGATGCAAGCGGAAGCCGCCCGGCCCGTGCGTGGGGCATACGGAACGGTCGTCACCCGTTCACCACGAAAAGGTCACGGGCCGGGCGGATATGGGACGATTCAAAGAGCCGGGTCTTATCCCCGATGAAACTCGATTTCGCCTGCGCGGCGGCGGGCAACGACCCGGCCGTCACGCTCAGCGCCAGCGACGCAGACTTTCCTACCAAGGCCTTGCAAGCGGTGTACCAAGCAACGAAAACGCAATGTTTCCGGTACAGTAATCAACAAAGAACGCTCATCATCCGTTCCGAAGGCCGTGATTGCCGGCTCCCTAATCCCGGCGCGCCGGGACGGCTCTGTCTTGGAATTCGAGATTGCCCGCTCCCTTACGGTCGCGGCTCTGTCCCGGAAGATGCTCGAACGCTCCCCGACGCGGGACAGGCGTCGAAGCGGCCAAGGTCAAAACAGCATCGCGGTCGGACGATCCCCGTCGGATGCGAAGCCGATGCGAGTTGGTCCCCACCACCGCTCGTCTCCACTTCCCCGTTACCGAATCGCGGCGATCGTCGCGACCCGCGATGCTCGTTGTTCCTGAAAAGGCGTGGGCGATATTCTGGATGCCGCAACGGAACGCAGGTTCCGGTGGGGCAGGCCGGGCGCTGCTCGAAGCGGCCCCCCACGGCGACAGATCCTGATATCGCCCAGACGCCCTGTTTTTTGCTGTGCATGATTTCTTAAAATCGAGAATGCCCAAGTCCCGAGGCAGCGCCGGCGCCGGGTGTCGGTGTTCATCCGGGGTGGGAGATCCGGACGGTTCCCCCAACAACGTTCCCGACGCCGGACGCGACCAGGGAGAGAGCACGGTTTGCAAGGAAACTGGAGACCTGCGCCAAGTCAGACCGACCCAACGCGGTCGGGTCTGGAACGAAACCGAAGCTTCGTCCGACCCGGCCGCCGAAACGGTCCCGGAAAATACGCCCGGAACCGGCCGGCGCAGGTCAAGCGGATGGACCTTTTCAGGTCGATGGGCAACCACTGAAATCATGACGGCTGCCTCCGAAATCGCCGTCGTCGCGCAACGGGAAGCGCAAAACGCGCGTCACCAAGCTCGGTCCACGACCGAGCGCGCAGACGAACAGGCGCGGAAACGCTGTGTCACTAATTCAGATGGCGGATACGATGCGGGAAGAGAAATTATGAACGGTAAAGAGAGCGGTACAACCCAAAGGATGATATTCAGCGTATAATCGAAAGATCGAACCGGATCACTGGCTCTATGATGCTGACTACCTCATAAACGATAGAAACAACTCCCGCTCACCGAAACCCGCCAACAGTACGCTAACTTGTCACCACAACTATACACCGCGGCCCGATAAAAGTCAAATCTTGTAAAAAAAGTTGTTTCGATTCATACACAGATCCCGCGCATGAGTGACAACTGAGACACTTTCCGTAACCCTGCGCTGATTCCCGGATTCTCGCAAGAGCGATGGGATCGTCCAAGCTCGCGGCCGGGAGAGGCCTTGAATAGACCCGTTTAATCCGAGCGTTGCGATTGAATGCGTCGTGCCGATCATGACGGAGTACAGGATTCCAACGCGGGTTTGCGGAATTCAAGTCAAACCGAGCAGATGGACCCCTTGTCGAGCGTGAGTAGACAGCTTAAAGAAACGGTGTATCGCCGAGCGAGAATGTTCGGTCGAAGGGTAATTGACTCTGGATCATCGTAGTCCAGCGGCCGGGCCTGCCCGGCGAATTCGCACAACCAGATGAGTAAATCCGCCGCTCTCTGAAACGGATCAACGCCGTGACCGGTTCTTATCAGACTTTGATCGAACGGATGAAGGACATTGGCCGCCTTTCCGGCGTGTCCCAACTCCTTGATTGGGACCAGGAAACGTATATGCCGCGGGGCGGCGTGGCGGCGCGGGCGGAACAATCCGCCCTGCTGGCGGGGCTGATTCACGAACGGCTGGTCGCCGACGAAACCCGACGGCTGCTCGATGACGTCACTGTCCATGACGACGACTTCGTCGCCGTGACCAACGTCCGCGAGGCTCGGCGGGTGTATGAGCGGGCGTCGCGCATTCCCACGGAGTTGGTCAAAGAGATCGCCCATACTTCGAGCCTGGCCAAGGACGCGTGGGGGGAGGCGCGATCGAGAGACGAGTTCGCCCGTTTTTCACCGTGGCTGATCAAACTCGTGGCGCTGAAGCGTCGGGTGGCCGATTTGATCGGCTACGAAACCGAACCCTACGACGCCCTGATGGATGAGTTCGAACCCGGGGCGAAGGCGGCGGTTCTGGAGACGATCTTCGCGGAATTGCGCGAGAAAACCGTGGCCCTTCTGCAACGAATCCAGGCCTCGCCCCGGCCGCCGGATGACACGATCCTGTCACAGACGTTTCCGGAGGAAAGGCAGCGCGTGTTGTCCTCGCGGATGGCCGAGGCCGTCGGATTTGATCTTGCGCGCGGGCGGGCGGATGTGTCGGCGCACCCGTTTTGCACGACGATCGGCGGGCCGCTGGACGTGCGTATCACCACCCGCTATCAGGAGCGGTTTCTGCCCTCGGCGCTATTCGGAACGCTGCACGAATGCGGCCACGCGTTGTATGAACAGGGGTTGCCGGAAGGGCGTCGGGGAGAGCCGATCGGCGAGGCCGTCTCCCTGGGCATTCACGAATCGCAGTCGCGGCTGTGGGAAAACCTGGTGGGGCGAAGCCGGGCGTTTTGGAAATTCCACTATTCGAGCTTGCTGGAGCTATTTCCCGATACGCTCTACAACGTCTCGCTGGACGATTTCTATCGCGCCATCAACAAGGTGAAGCCGTCGCTCATTCGCGTCGAGGCCGACGAGGTCACGTATAACCTGCACATCATTCTGCGCTTTGAGTTGGAGCGGGCGCTGTTTCGAGACCGATTAAGCGTCGAAGACCTCCCCTCCGCGTGGAACGAGGGAATGACCCAAACGGTGGGGGTGACGCCGAAGCGCGACGCCGACGGGTGCCTACAGGACATCCACTGGTCCATGGGGGCGTTCGGCTATTTTCCCACCTACACGCTGGGCAATCTCTACGCGGCGCAGTTCTTTGAGCGAGCGCGGGAGGATGTTCCCGATTTGTTTGACGCCATCGCGGACAACGACCATCGGCCATTGCTTCAGTGGCTTCGAGAAAACATCCATCAACACGGTCGGCGCTTCCGGGCGGGCGAATTGGTTCTGCGCGTGACGGGCCGGCCGTTGTCCTGCGACTCGTTCGTCCGCTATGTCACCGGGAAATGCGCCGACGTGTATCGATGGTGAGGGTTCAGTCCTCCGTACGGCGCATTCGTTCTTCGTAGCGTTGTCGCCATGAGGGCATGTCGGCGGGGATCAAGTCTTTCCACAAACCGCGTCCCCGGCGGTGAGCCTCGTTCTCCAGAGCTTCGAAGCGATCTTCGTAATGATGGTCGAAGCGCCGATCGGCGTAGGCGAAGCCTTCCTCGATGAGCCGCTCGTTGAACATGATTCCGCCGCGTTCGAGAAAGACGTAGGCCAGGAGCCGGCCGTAGCGGTCGCGCGATTGCTTGGGCGACAGCACGATGTGGACGCGGCGGCCGGAGAGCGATTGTTCGGCGAAGCGCGTCGCTTCCGGGCCGAAGTGCATGGAGGGCTCTTTCCCGTGGGCAATTTCGGGCGAATCGACGCCCCACAATCGAATGCGGGTGGTGGGTTTGTCGCGGTCGGGAACGGCGATGTCGAGCGTGTCGCCGTCGATGATCCGCACGACCTGGAAACTGCGATCGTGATACCGGCCCCAGTCGCCCTCGGAGACCTTTGCCGGTGCGGAAGCGGGCGGCAGGGATCGAGCGCAGACGACGCCGATGAGGGCGACGCTTAACAGCATCAGGCGCGCGCCGTGCCGCCGCCACCAAGGCGGCAGTTGAATGGATGTGGGAAGGCGATGACGGCGGAATCGAATCATGGTTGCCCGTTAATCGAAGGATTGAAAGTCACATTTACGTTCAACCTTTATTGTCGATTGGAGATTGCCGATTGTCGAGTGAAGCGAAGATTGGGGCGCGCCGGGACTTACCCTTCGACGTGAACGTTTACGGTTTTGGCGCCGTCTCTTTGGGATGGGCGATGGCGGATCGCGGATGGCGGATGCACCGGGCCCGATGTCGGATGTTTGATGTCGGATGGCGGATGTAAACCAGCTTGCACGCATCCGAATATTTTCACGTCCGACATCCCACATCGCACTTCCGACATCCCACATCGAACCGCGTTTTGCCGTTCTGGGTGGGACTCACTAGCAAGCCGTTGCGAGTTGGCTGCTCACGGTTCAGAAGGTGGCGGCTTGCCCGCCGGAGGAGGTGCGGCTGGCGTTAGACGAGTGTGCGCGCCGATTTTTGATTCGAGCAATTCGATGATGTCGGTCAGTTCCACGTGCGGGCTGGCTTGAAGGCCCAAGCATGTTGCGATCCCCCTTGAATCCGTGCTCAATCGCTCGCCCAAATCCAGCCGCAGCGATCCGTTCGCTTCAGTGAGCTTGTATGCGTGGATGTGCATCGAATCGCCAATGCGGGCTTGTTGCAGGTGGTCGAATGAAAACTGCGCTTTCATGTACGCGAGCAATCGGTCTTGAACCACCAGCACAAGGTGTTTACTGATGTGCTCCAATGTCTCAATCTTGTGATGGAGTTGCACGAGGATCGTCTTGGCAGTCATCTTCCAATTCATGCCAAACCCCTTGCCAGACTCCACATCCGCGAGTCGAACCGTCACCCCATGAGACTGCAAAAATCGCTGCCGTTCCGGCCACAGCGTTCCCGTTGTATCAAGCGTTTGCAGCTCGATGCCGACGAAGTCCTTCACACGATTGTTGCGGGCCGACACGAGGACGTAGTCGATGCTGCCGCCCGGAATCGAGATTTCTGATACGACATGGAATTCGTTCCCCGGTTCGTGCAAAGTCAGCAAGTGTACGCAGTCAGTGAAGATTTGCTGCCGTTCAAGCAGGCGAAACGGACATATGAGGACGCCCTGCCCCTCCTTACCATACCCCACGGTGCAAGTGCCGATGGAGATGTCAGGCTCGCTCTTTCGGTTCTTCAGGCACTTTCGGTCAAGGTAGGGACAATGCTGGTCCCGCGCTACAGATGCCCAATCGATCTTTGGTCGAGTTGTCGGCAGCCCGAAGAGTTCGAGGACCTTGTTCTTCATAACAGGAAGTTGCACCTTTCCGCGGCGGCTGCCACGTAGTCCGCGGAGAGGTCAATACCAACCGACTTCCGCCCCAAGTTGAAGGCCACGAGATTTGTCGTTCCAGTTCCGCAGAATGGATCTAAGACTATTCCGCCCGGCGGGCAGGTTGCCAGAGTTGGTATCTTGCAGAGGTCTTGCGGGTACGGAGCGTAATGCTCATCGCTTCGTTGCGTATCCTCCGGGAGGATGTCCCAAACGTCGCTTGGCTTGCTCCCATTCGGGTCGTATCGCAGAAAGTAGAAGCCTCGCTCGGCAAGCTCACGTGCACGACCGGAAACATGAGCCGAGTCCGAATGGGTTGTTCGTTGTTGCCCGCGAATGATCATCCGAAAATCAGGCAACCGCCCCTGGCGGACCTCCGTGAGCATTTCCTCCAAGGAGCGAAATGCTGCCTGCTTCTCGGCTTCATTCAATGCGCTCGAAAGTTCGATTTGGCGTTTGTAACGAATCCCGCTGACGCCAGTCGCCGATACGATCGCCCCATTCACAACGCGTGCCTGTCTGGGCGTGGAACGAATCGCGTCGACGTCGTAATAGTATGCCTTCGGCGACTTTACAAAGTGGAAAACTACTTCATGCACGTTGCGGAGCTTATCTCGCGCGTTATCCGGGCCGCCCTTGACTTTATTCCATATCACGCTGTTCCGGAGCGTCCACCCCCCCGTGTCGCTGAGGAAAAAAGCAACCCGCCACGGAATGCCCAAGAGTGCTTTGCTTTGGTACGAGTCGCCGATGTTCAGCCAAAACGATCCCGTCCCTTTGAGAACCCGATAGACTTGCGCGCAGATTGCCGCGAGGTTGCGAACGTAATCTCGGTGGTCTGCTTCCAAGCCGATCCCTGCGCCCGCATACTGGCGATGCCCCCAGTACGGCGGACTCGTCATACAGCAGTCGATGGAGTCGGAAGGAAAAACTCGAAGGACTTCGAGAGCGTCACCGCAGATGAACAGTGGGCTCGTTCGCGATCCCTGAACGTAGGCGGAGAATTCCGCCACGCTTCCACCATTGCGGGTCAATCTTTGCAACATGATCAGATGTTTCCATCGCACGTTCTACCAAGGTGACACCGCCCGAGCAAAATCGAGCGTGAGCCCCTTGCTACGCCCCAATCGTCGCCGTCTCGCTCCACGGGCCGGTTTCGCCGCCGCCCGATGTGGGATGTGGGATGTGCGATGGCGGATGTAAACCGGGGAGCACGCATCCGAATCTTCTCACTTCCGATATCCCACTTCCGACATCCGACCTTCCCGATGTCGGATGTTCGATGTCGGCTGGCGGATGTACGGGAACCATCGAGGTCGCTACCATCTCGACGCCATGGACCAGGAGGCGATGAAAGCCCGGACCAAGGCGTTTGCCCTTCGGGTCATCAAGCTGACCGAATCGCTCCCGGCCACGCGAACGGCGGACGTGATCGGACGGCAACTGCTTCGCTCGGCCACGTCCGTCGGCGCCAACTACCGAGCCTCGCGCCGGGGGAAATCGCGAGCCGATTTCATCCACAAGCTCGCCATCGTCGAGGAAGAAGCAGACGAGTCCGCTTATTGGCTCGAACTCCTTGTGGAATCCGGCATCCTCCCACACACCAAGCTCGCCGACCTGATGCGGGAGTGTGACGAGATCACCGCGATCATCGTGGCCTCCATCAGGACGGCGAAACGCCGTTAGATGGGGGATGTCGGAAGTTCGATGTCGGAGGTATTCTCGACCCGTATCACATCCGCCATCCGCCATCGCACATCCCAACTCGAAGCATCCGACATCCCACCTCCAACATCCGACATCGTCAGCGGCGGTTCCAGCCCCGGCGGTCGGGGAATCACGGCCAGCCTGCCGGGGGCCGCTCCGGCTGATACGGGGCATTGTCCGCAAGGGCCGTGGGCATGTCCAGCCCAGCCGGGGGTCGGCACGGGCGCTGCGGGGGGTTCCCCGGACGGCTCGGGGGCGTCTCCGGTTGGGCCGGAGGCGTCTGCGGACCATCCGGTGGCGTCTACAACCCGTCCGGGGCAGGGGGCGGGCGCACGCTTCTGGGAGGGTCGGCCCGGCGTGCCCATTCGTATGGATAAGCCGTTCGCCTGACCATCGCCACTGCTCAATAGCAGTGGCACACCCAACCGTGCCACCCCGCCCTGCCACGCCGCCGCAGCTATGAGTGGGGGCACGATGACCCATCGCCCAACCCCCCGCGCCACGTCTCGACTCTACCGTCGCGTATCGCGTCGGGAGAGGTGAATCGAGCGGAAACGTTCCGCGCTTTCCTAGCCCACCTCACGACGCTGGAAGGCAGCGACGGCAAGACCCAGAATCCCACTGGTCAGAAGCAGGGCGTAACTCGTTGCGTAGCCGACGTAGGCAAGCGGGATGGCGGTTTGGTCTTTGCCGGCATGAAGGCCGTCAATAACCCAGAAGGGTCCGACGTTGGGAAGCAACCGATAGACCCCCAGGGCGAGCGTCGAAGTGGCTTCGTGTCGTCCCAGCGCATAATCGGAGACGATGCCCAATCCGAGGACGACCGTGCAGATGAGGAGGGTGGCCATTTGTCCACAGCGAGTGGAGGCGGCCACCGCCACGGAAGTCATCACCACAACCACCAGCCAGACGAGAAACGCGGCGATGAGCACCTGGCCGCCGATGTATTGACTCCCCCAGGGAATGACCTCCCACTCCTTTCCGAACTTGCCGACGAGGAGGACCGCGAAGGTTAAGAGCGGGGAAAAGATCGCGACCACCGTGCCCGGGAAATCGAATCCGTAGAAATAATTGCAGCATGCGCCGATGACCAGGGCGCACAGAGTCGCCCCGATTCCGAAGGTGAGCACCGGTGAGTCCCAGGGCTTGGAACTGTAATCCAACACGCCGTGGCGGACGGTCAAGATGAACACGAGCGTGTTGAGGTAGAACTGGACGGCCAGGGCGGCGATCAGCCCCAGGAACTTGCCGAGGAGGAACGTCGGGCGGCTGATGGGCTTGGAAACGACGGTGAGGACAGTCTTATTGTCGATTTCCCGGCTTAACACGCCGGCCGCCGAAAAAGCGGCCAAGAACAATCCGCTCAGAAGAAGCGTAGAGAGTCCCAGGTCGAGCAGTAGTTTGTTGTCATCGTCCAGAGTGAATGCTGCCAGGGATACGTTTAGGATGAGCAGAATGACGGTAGCCAGGAGGATGACGCCGTAAATGGGCTGACGGATGGTTTCGGTGAAGGTATTGGCCGCTACGCTGTAAAGTCTAAGCATGGCGCGTTCGTTTTCAGAGTTGCAAGACGGTTCCGCTCCGGACATGGCCGACGGCCCGGCTGACCGGCTTGCGTGTGTTGGCACATGTGGGCCGATATTGTAAGCTCGCCGCCCGCACCGGCAACGGGGCGTTCATCGGCGCCGGACCGACAAAGAAAATACGTCGGAGCCTTGCGCCGGGTTCTCTATTCGACGGATTCCAACGGAACTGAATGATGACGCCGTCCAAGACTCCCGGAGATAAGCGCGGCCAACACGTGGCGTTGTTCGGCGGCTTGGTGCAGTTGGCCTCCTTCGTCCTGGTTGTCACGCTTTCCCTGTTGACGTGGTCGCCGCTGCTGTCCGCGCTGTCGCTCGCCCTGGTGGTGGGCGTACCCATCTGGCTGACTCTGTACCTCGTCCTCAATCAGGTTCGGCGCGTGGAACTGGAGCGGTTAGAGACCGAGGAGCTGCACCGCGCCCGCGAGGCGGGGACGGCGCAGGCCATCTTTGAGATGGACGACGAGGCGCTGTTGTGGGAACAAAACCGGCTGCGCTGGATGGTGATATGGCTGCTTTCCGGGGTGACGGTGCTGGTGTCGGCGGGGTTGATCGTGGGGCATTTCGCGTGGTGGGGCGTTCCCCTCGAGGATATCTTCAACCGGGAAGTGCTGGGATTGACCCAGCGTCCCAGGATGATCATGTGGTTCATCATCTTCGTGGGATTCGCGTGTTTTTTATATGCCCGATACGCCCTGGCGCTGGCGAAGCTGCCTCCGTGGGGTCTGCTTCGCGCCGGGGCGGTGTGCATGGCCGGGGCGTCGATGGCCGCCGTGCTGGCCGCCATCGCGCTGATGGCCACGCTCACGATTGAGTGGGCGGAGCCGGTTGCGACGTACGGTTTGCAGGTCGCCGTGTTTCTGCTGGGCATCGAGTTTGCGGTCAACTTCATTCTCGATCTTTACCGTCCGCGGGTGCCCGGGGAGGTGCCGAGGCCCTCGTTTGACAGCCGCCTGCTGGGGATGGTGGCGGAGCCGGGGGGCATTGCAAAGTCCATTGCGGAGGCGATCAATTATCAATTCGGGTTCCAGGTCAGTACGACGTGGTTTTATCAGTTGCTTCAACGGTCGCTGTTCCCCATCTCGGTATTCGCTTTTGTGGGCATTCTCTTATTGACGGGCATCGTGGTGGTGGACGCGGATGAACAGGCCGTGGTGGAGCGATTCGGGCGATTGACGAGGGAACGGGCGGAGGTGCTCGATCCGGGCTTTTATGTGAAGTGGCCCTTCCCGGTGGACATCGTGCGTCGAGCGGCAACGGCGCGGATTCAGGAGGCGATCGTGGGGGAGGCCGTCGGGCAGGACGAGGGCAAGAAAGCGATCGTCTGGACCGAGGAACACGAGGCGTTGCCGCATTTGATGTTGTTGGTGGCGACGCCCCACCGGTACCGGTTTTCCACCGGTCGCGAGGAATCCACGGCGGCCTCGGGTTCGCGAGTGACGGAGAGCGTGGCGGTCAGCTTGCTGATGGTGTCGCTTCCGATTGAGTATCGCATCCGGGATTTACCCAAATATTTGTTCACCTACGACGATCCGAAGAAGGTGCTGGAGGGGGTGGCGTACCAGATCGTGTCGGATTACGCGGCGGGGGTGGACGTCGACGAATTGATGGGGCCGGGGCGGGAGATGTTCAACCGCGAGTTTCAACGCTCGCTGCAGCAACGGCTGGACGAATTGGCGACCGGGATTGAGATCGTGTTCGCGGGGCTGCGGGCGGCGCATCCGACAGCGAAGAGGAACGTGGCCAAGGCGTTCGAACAGGTCGTGGCGTCGCAGACGGAAATGGGGGCGATGATCCGGCGGGCCGAGGGGCAAGCGCAAGAGATTTTGACCGCCGCCGCGGGGAGCGTGGCCCTGGCCAACGAGCTGAATGACGCGATCATCGCACGGGATCGTGTGCCCACCGGGTCGCCGGAGTGGACGGTAGCGGCACGGCGGGTGGAGGAATTGCTGCTGGGCAGCGCGAGCCAGAGGATATCGGGAGTGAGCGGGCAGTCCTCTCAAATCATCGCCGAGGCGCGGGCGCGATCGAGCCGATTGATCGGGGAGGCGGGGACCAAGGCGCGGGTGTTTGAGACGGAAGTGGCGGCCTATTCGGCGGCCCCGGCGCTTTACCAGGCGCGTCGAATGCTCGACGTTTTCGCGGGACTGAATTCGGTGCGGAAGTACTTGATCGTCGGAGATCGGTCCAACGTCATCATCGAATACGAGACGGCGAAGCAGGCGGGCTTGGACGAAGTGCTCCGCGAGGGGGTGGAGGAAGAGCAAAAGAAGGCGGGCGGTTAGGAGTCGGAAGAAGAGCGCGAAGAAGGGGTCAGGAAGTGGTCCCAACACCGGTTGCGGGTTCCGGCGCTGCCGGGAGCGCCGGCCGGTGCCCCAGGGTCAGTTGAAGTGAGGCATGTATGAAAAACGTCGGCACGATTGCGGCGGCGGTGGTGTTGGCGGCGGTGCTGGGCTTCTACATGTGTACGTTCCAGGTTCGCTTCACGGAGGTGGCGATCAAGAAGACGTGGGGCAAGCCGGGCGCACACGCCATCACCGAGCCGGGTTTGAAATTCCGCTGGCCCCGTCCGATTCAGAGTGTAGTCATCTATGACAAGCGGACGCACGTGCTGGAGGATCGCACCGAAGAAACGCGCACCGTGGACGGCAAGGCGCTGCTGCTGACGACGTACACGCTTTGGCGGATCGCCGATCCGGCGAAGTTTCACATGAATTTTCCGGGCGGGGTGGAGGACGGGGCAAGGAAACTGCGGACGACGGTGGAGACGCAAAAGCACACCACGACGGGCAAGCGCGAGTTTCGGGATTTTGTCTCCACGGACCCGAAGGAGCGGAAGATCCGGGTGATCGAGAAGGAGATGTTGGCGGCCATTCGCGGGGGGGCATTGGAAGCCTACGGCATTGAAGTCCTGGATTTCGGCATCAAGAAGCTGGGGCTTCCGGAGTCGGTGACGACGGCGATCTTTGAGAGCATGAGAGCGCGGGAGGAGGCGAACGCGTCGCGCTACATCGCGGAAGGGCAGGCGACGGCGCAGAAGATTCTGGCCGACGCGCGCGAGCGGGAGCAGCGCATCCTGGCCGAAGCGCGGCGCAAAGCGAGCGAGATTGAGACGGAAGCGCAGCGGGTCATCAGCGAATACTACAAGGAATTCAGCGAGCATCCCGAGCTGCGCATTTACCTGGACACGCTTGACACGGTAAAGGAGGCGTTACGGCAACGAACGACCCTGATCCTGGACACCAACGAATCTCCCTGGAGCATCTTCAATGCCGCGTCCCGTGCCCGCGTCCCGCAGGAGGGTGGTTCGCAGACCGGCGGGGCGAGCGCGAGCCCGGACGGGGAGAAGACCAAGACGACCGCCCCGACGGAGTAGTTTTTGATGCACGAGGTACACGATCCGCACGGACACCGCGAGCCGGAGGCGACGGATGAACCGTTGGACGCGGCGAACCAGTCGCTGGCCGACGCCCTCCGCGCCAGCTTCAGCGTGCTCAAGGGAATCATGGCCGTGCTGGTGATCGTGTATCTGTTTTCCAACGTGAAGAGCGTCGAATCGCACGAGGAAGCGTTGGTGCTGAGGCTGGGCGCCCTGCGCCGCGTCGTGGATCGTCCGGGGTTGGTTTGGGCGATGCCCCATCCGATCGATCAGATCGTGCTCCTGCCGACGCGAAAGAGCAACGAACTGCACATCGACAGCCATTCGTTCTTCCGCACGGAGGATGAACGGGGAAAGCCCATAGCATTCATCAGCCGGTCGGGAGGGTTGAATCCGACGCGCGACGGGGCGTTGCTGACCGCCGACGCCGGTCTGGTGCACACGCGGTGGAAAGTCAGCTACAAGATCGACGATCTTTCCAACTTTGTGACGAACCTGTACGGGCGGGGCGTGGAGGCCGCCGAGTCGCTCCTTCGTCTGCTGGTGGAAACAGTGGGGATCGAGGTGGCGACGGAGATGACCGCAGAAGAGATCATTCGCACGCGCGTCGATTGGGTGCAGGGCGAGATGCGGCGGCGGATCAATGAGCGATTGTCGGCGCTTCACGCGGGGCTGAGTGTGACGCTGGTGGAGATGTACGAGCCCACGCCGCCGATTCAGGTGCGCGGGGCGTTCGACAACACCCAGCGGGCGGAGAACGCCAAGGAGCAAGCCATCCGCGCGGCGGAGAAACAGCGGGTGGAGATTCTCAACGCCGCGGCGGGCCGCGCGTACGAGCGGCTGGCGGCGCTGTTTGACGTCCTCGACGGCGGAGGGACGGCGGAGAAAGACGTGAAAGCGCTGACCCGTGAACTGGACGAGGTGCTGGTGAACGACGCCGAAGGGGAGGCGGGTCGGCTGATCAAGGACGCCGGCTCGTACCGCGCGGTGGTGGTATCGCAGATGAAAAGCGACGTGGAGCGGTATCGCACGCTGCTGCCGGAATACAAGCGGAATTCGCAGGTGCTGCTGACGCGGCTGTGGGAGGAGACGAAGCAGGAGATCTTCGAGAGTCCGGGAGTATCCAAAGTGTACCGCCCGACGGGATTGAGGGAGTTTCGCCTGAAGATCCCGCTGGATCCTGAAGAGCGGCGGGCGACGGAGACGAAACGGCTGCAGGAAACGAAATCGGACCTGGAGAGAATTCGCCCGACGAAGATCGTTCCGGTGGGACCGGAACATGATTGAGGGAGTTCGAAGAGAGCCTTACCCAGGTTGAATGGGCGGGGGTCCGCGAGGCGCGGACCCGCGTTGTTTCTTTCGCAGTCAAGGAATGGTGTCGATGCTGGTTCCTAAACCGTCCGTCGTGCAAACGGCCGGGCTTTGTAAGACCTTCAAGGACTTCTGGCGGCGCCCCGCGGTGGAGGCGGTCAAGGACCTCAACCTGGAGATTCGTCCGGGGGAGGTGTTCGGCTTGCTGGGCCCCAACGGGTCGGGCAAGACGACGACCATCAAATTGCTGCTCGGGTTGCTTTATCCGACACGGGGGCGCATTTCCCTGTTCGGCAAACCGCCGACGGACGTGGCGGTGAAAAGTCGCATCGGGTTTCTGCCGGAAGAATCCTATTTATACCGATTCCTGGTGGCCCAGGAGACGCTGGATTATTACGGGCGGTTGTTTCGGTTGCCCTCGCGGATTCGCCGAGAACGGTCGGAGAGGCTGCTGGACATGGTGGGGTTGCGGCACGAGGCGCGGCGCCGAGTGGGGGAATACAGCAAGGGCATGGCCCGGCGCATCGGGCTGGCGCAGGCGCTGATCAACGATCCGGAGTTTCTGATTCTGGACGAGCCGACCTCGGGGCTCGATCCGATCGGGGCGCGGCAGATCAAGGACGTGATCCGCGATCTGGGGCGCAAGGGAAAGACGATTCTGCTGTCCAGCCATATTCTCGCGGACGTGGAGGACGTGTGCGATCGGGTCACGATTCTGTACGGCGGTCAGCAGCGGGCGGCGGGCGATATCAGCGAGCTGCTGCGTAAGACCGAAGTGACGCAGATCAATCTCCCGAACGTGTCGCCCGAAACGTTGGCGCAGATCCGTGATCTGGTTCGACGATTGGAGAAGAAGGATATTCTCGAGGTGACGCACCCCCGCGTGAAACTCGAGGATTATTTTCTCAGAATCGTGGAGGAGGCGCAGGCGGCCAACATTCGCACCTACGGCGCTCGTTCGGGCGGAGCCATTCCGGACTTCCTCAAGAAAGCGACCGACACCGGCGAGGAAACGCTGATTGAATCCCTGGTGGCGGCATCACATCAGGGGCTGCCCGTGACGCCGATCGCGCCTCCCCCGCGCGGTGAACTCAAGCCGTCGCGGGAGGTCATCGAACAACTCCTTCACGGAGCGGACGCCGAAGAGGCCGAGGCGGAAGAGCCGCCGCTCAAGACTTCCACGAGGGAAGACGGCCGCAAAAAACCGCCGCCGGGCGCCTTGCCGAGTGCGTCGGTGAAGCGCGAGGCCGACGCGGCGGTGATTGATGAGCTTCTGGGGCGTACATCGGGCGGTACCGGGAAAGAGGAGCCTTAAATCGTGAGCATTGTCTGGGCCATCGCGCGACACACCATCGCGGAAGGCATCCGCATGAAGCTGGCGCTGGTGTTCATGGCCCTGGTGGGGCTGGTGCTGGTGGGGCTTCCGTTTTCGATATCGGGCGACGGTTCGCTCACCGGCGCGGTGCAGAACTTCATGACCTACGCGCTCAGCGCCACGGGGCTGTTGCTCGGATTGCTCACGATCTTCATGTCCCGCTCGATGTCCGACGAATTCGCCCAGCGGCAAATCTTCCTGGTCATGACCAAGCCCGTCCCGCGATGGCAATACGTGCTGGGCAAATGGGCGGGCTTGACGATGCTTAACGCCGCCTTGCTCACCGCGGCCGGCCTGACCATCTATGGGATGGTTCATTATCTCCGCGCGACGCACCCCCCGCTCGATGAGACCTACGACGCGGCCGCGCTGAAGAACGACGTGCTCGTGGCCCGGCACGCACTGCGGGCGAAGCTGCCGGACTTTCGGGTGCAGGCGCAGCTCGAGTTCGACAAGAATCTGGAAGAAGGGCTGTACGATCACGTACCGGATTTCGATGCCGGGGAGGAGCTTCGAGGTCTGACGAACAAGCACGAGGCGCGCTGGCGCGTCGTCGGACCTTATGAAACCCGGGTTTTTGAATTCGAAAACGTGCTGTGCGAGCGATCCAAACAGAAGGAGATTCACCTTCGCTACAAGACGCAGGTCAGCAACGGTCCGCCGGATGAGATCTTTCGAGCGTTCTGGATGGCGGGCGACATCTCCAAGGGGACCCCGGTCTATCGTCTGCCTGTTCGGCACGTGCAGGGGCGTTTTCACACGGTGCGTTTTCCGGCGGACGCGGTGGCGGCGGACCACACGCTGACGGTGTATTTCCGCAACGAGAATCCGTATTCCGACGAGCCGCAATTCCCCAACGTGATCGAGTTTCGGGCGGCGGAGGAAGTCGAGGCGCTGTTCGTCGTCGGCACGTTTGAGGGGAATCTGGTCCGTTTGCTCATCCTCATGCAGTGCAAGCTGACCTATCTGGCGGCGGTCGCGCTGTTCATGACGACGATCTTTTCGTTTCCGGTGGCGTGCCTGGGGTCGTTCACCGTATACGTGTTTGCGGGGGCGCAAAAGTTCCTCAAAGAAGCGTTGGACTGGGCGTCCACGGACATCGCCAATATGTTCACGTCCGGCAAGGAGTTCCTGGTCGGGTTGCTCCACGTGGTGACCGCCAAGATCTATTGGGTGGTGCCCAGCTTCGGGGAGTACGACGCGGTGGAGACCCTGGTCGGCGGCCGCAACGTGAGTCTGGCGTGGGTGCTCAACGGCCTCGTTTGGCTGGTGCTGGTGAAGACCGGCATCGCGCTGGGGCTGGCGATGCTGCTGTTCCACCGGCGGGAAGTGGCGGAAGTGTCGGTGTAGTGTGTCCATGGCGAATCCATCAGATGTTCGACCGCGCGGACTAAAGTCTGCGGCTCGCATCGAATCATGTCCGAGGCGTTGACATACCGTTTGCCGGAGCACCTGGCCGCCAGGCGGTCGGCCAAGCGCCGCGAATGGACGACACAGGTCGTCGCGGTGACGCTGGCGCTGGCCTGCTTTGTCGGGGCGGGTCTGCTCATGACCCCGATCAATGCGATCCGCCGCGAGCATCAACTGGTGATCGATCCCGAGACGCTCGGCACCCTGCCCCCCGGACTTTCCCTGGCGGGCAAGCTGGGCACGATTCGCGCGTTGGCGATTGATTGGGCGGCGATTCGCGCCGAGCGATTGAAGGAGGAAAACAAGCACTACGAGGCCTTGCAGTTGCACGAGACAATCTGCGCCCTGGCGCCGCGGTACGCCCAGGTGTGGGTGTATGCGGCGTGGAACATGGCCTACAACATTTCGGTCACCCAGTACTCTCCGGAAGCGCGCTGGCAATGGGTCCATAACGGCCTCACGATCCTTCGCGACCAGGGCATCCCGTACAACCCCCGGTCGGTGGCGTTGTACAAGGAACTGGCGTGGATTTACTGGCACAAGATCGGCGACTTTCTGGACGATCATCACCGCACCTACAAGCGGGCGCTGGCGATTGAGATCGAGCGGGTGCTGGGCGCGCCGCCGGTCGCCCTAAATGACCAAGAGTATCTAGCGTGGTTTCGGAAGATCGTGGACGCGCCGCGCGATCGGGAGCGCTTCCTGAAATCCGATCCGGAAGTCGAACGACTGACCTTTCAATTGAAGCAGGTTCAGTTGAATCCCGATGAGTCGCTTCTGGAGTTTGTCGCCCGCCATGTCCGTCCGGAATTGCAGGTCAGTCAGTTGCGCCTCGGCCGGTATGAATTGGACGAGTTGACCGCGCAGCGCATGCGGATCATCCGCGATCCGAAGCATGAGGCCGCCCTCGACAAGCTCCTCGCCGCGGTTCGATCGCACGTGCTGCGCACACGGCACAAGTTCGACCTGGACCACATGTGGTCGCTGATGGAACAATACGGGCCGCTCGACTGGCGAAACGCATTTTCCCACGCGCTCTATTGGTCCAGCCTGGGGGATCTAAAAAGCGAAGGCTACGCCAACCTGAGCATTCACGATCAGATCAACAACGCCCGCTTCATCCTCATGGCGCTGCAGAATATGATCACCCGCGGACGCATCACGCTCTGGCCGAACTTCGACGAGCCGTTTGAGTCTTACCTGGAACTGACCCCGGACACGCGCTACATCCCCTATCTGTACGACGCCTATCTGCGGATCGGCGAGAAGTACTTCCACGACGATCCCCGGTTCAAGCCGGGCACGCCGGGGCCCAACTTCATTAACGGCTTCGTCACCGCGATCACGACGTGGATTCAACTGCTCTATCTGGAAGGCGGCGAGCGGAACATGAACCTGGCCGAGCAGTTCTACGCCTGGTTGCGGGAGCACCATCCGCACCCCGACGGCTCGACTCAGGGACGTTATTTGCAGACGCTCGATCAGTTTGTGATGGGGGAGATTCTATCCCAACTGCACACCTACAAGGCCGTGGAGGCCTACATCCGCACGTTCATCAACAACGCCCTCAAGCAGTTTTCGTTGGAGTTGACGCAGGCGGCCATGACGTCGCTGGTCCGCGCGCGGCAGGCCTATGAATACTGGATGATCGACACGCGGAACGACATCAACGAACGCCGGCAGTTGCAGAGATTTCCGCTCATCGTCCGGGATGAGATCGAGTTGTTCTTGGTCAATCCGGACATCGCCGCGCTGTACAAGGCCGCGCTGTGGCGGAATCTGTCCATGGAATCGTTCGGCCTGTGTCAGATGGTGTACGACCGGCTGGCGCCGTTCTTCCAGAAGCTCTGCGAATCGCAGGACCCGCCGTGGGACGTCACGATCGCGTTTCCCGAGCCGCCGGGCATGGCCGAAATCCGGCTGAGGGACGCCATGGATTCCCGCGGCGCCCCGCGGCGCAAAGACGCGGAAGAGGGGGAGCGGTAGAACGGTTTCCTTAGTTGTGTAACGGCCCGCCTCCCCATAGGCCGTCTTTCAGGGCATACGCACGATTACGAAGGCACGGTACCGGCGCTCCGTGCTTGGAATCGACGTGTGATGCGGAGTCACGGCGACGGACAGAGCGGCAGCGTTCGATCCCACCTCGGCAGAAACGTGGGAAAATTCTGAAGCAGGTCAATGACCCGCAGAATATCCGGCGGCCCGCAGAGGCCGCTGCGGTCCACGTCGCACTGATGAATCTGGCAGGTGCGCACGCCGTTTAGGCAGTCAATGAGCCACAAAATGTCGGCAGCGTCCGAGGAACGATTGTTGCTTACGTCACCTGGTAAGAACCCAAAACACAACTCTTCATTGAACAAATCTGAGCAGGCGTTGTAGCGAATGCACGTCCATTTACCGGGCACGATTGCGCGATTCAAACGCACAGTCGCACGAAAATCGTCGTGCGCCGTGTAGGAGTAGATCGACAGGTTCGGCGTGGTGTCATTCGGCCATTCTCGTGCGGTGAAGTGCTCACGGTGAAGGTTGCGCGCCCCGTTTTCAAAACGCAACTCGAACTCGGTCCATCCCTCCGGGTCGGACCCATCGGGATTGGAAGGC
>Ga0214473_10003638_pt1 | contig 18652 bp, 10 predicted proteins | sample RVTome_7_FD_203509 | JGI IMG/M metagenome (GOLD analysis project Ga0214473, IMG submission 203509) | Soil microbial communities from uranium-contaminated site in the Upper Colorado River Basin, Wyoming, United States - RVT98D197 | ecosystem: Environmental > Terrestrial > Soil > Contaminated >... | reverse complement strand
GAAAGCATTCGACGGTCTGCACCGGAACTGGTCGGCGCAAAAGCCCTGCCTGTGTTCATCCGTGTCCCCAAAGCCCCATGTCGGGATCGGATGCGGACCAGGGCGTGCAGTTGACATCCGCGCGCACGCCATATTCATGAATAATTCGGGCTAGAAGGGCGAATCGGGCAGGGTGATGCGGGGCTTTTTCCCCTGGTCGAAGGCATCCAGACGAAACAGCCAGATGCCGATGCCGGCTGATCCCTGCATGAGCCCGGTCTGGGCAAGTATAAATTCCGGGCGGACCCGGTGCTCCGCCTGCACCCATCGAAATCCGGTCTCGTCGCGCGTGGCATGCTCCAGGAGATCCGCCGTCATCTTCCGCGCGAATTCCAGATATTCCGGCTTCTTCGTCACCCTGAACACGTCCAGCGCGAATTCGGCGATGCCGGCGGATCCGCAACAGAGGCCCACATTGTTCCACAAACCGGGGTGCGATTTCTCCGGGATGCCGCTTTCCAGCAGGCTGCGCGCCGCCCGGTTGAGCCATTCGAGCCAGGCGCCGTCGCCCGTGGCCTGGTAGAGGCGATAGAACAGGCGGCCTGTGCCCGCGGGGCCATGGCACCAGCCGAGATAGAAAAGGCGCTTTCCCGCCGGCTCGTCGTGAAAGATCAGGCAGGTATCCCCCTCGGTTTCCGCAATGGATTGCAGGTATTTCCCGCCCGCAAGGGCGCTTTCGAGAAACTGCGGCTCCCGGGTTTCCTGATAGAGTGTTGCCAGGAAATACGCGATTCCGGCCGTGCCGTGCGAGAAATTCGGCATCAGGGTGGAGGAATTCGGGCTCATCGCCCATTTCAGGCCGCCATTTTCCCTGATTCCGAGTTCCATCAGCCGGCGCCCGGCGGACGCGGCCAGATCCCTTGCGGCCGGGTCCTTCAGCTCCCGTGCGGCGTAAAGCAGGAACAGGCCCGTGCCGGCGCTGCCGCTGATGATGTCCGTGGTGTCGTTCCACTCGACGCCGGCCCCTTTTTTGACGGCGCGCTCGCGAATCCAGTCCACGCAGCGGCGGGCTGCCTGCAGGTATTTCCTGTCGGCGGTGGCTTTGTAGGTTTCGATCAGGGTGAATCCGATGCCGGCGGTCCCTTCATACAGCCCCGTCACCTTTTCTCCGGCCATGGACGCGACCAGGTGGTCGGCGCCGGCGCGGGCGCTTTCCAGGTAGCTCTGGTTGCCGGTCGCGGCATGGGCTTCGAGAAAGCAGAGCACCACTCCGGGAGATCCGCTGTAGAGATCGATCCGGACGGATTTCCTTTCCCGTGGATCCATGGGCCAGGTAGTGCCCCTGGATGTGCGCACGGCGACCGACTCCAGCCAGCGGGCGGCCTGTACGGCCGCATCGAGGTATGGCCGGTCGGATTGCTGGATCATGCCCGCAGCAAGCAGCACGGCTATTGCAAGGGCCCGAATCATATTTCACCTCGCCGCCGATGGGCAGGGAAGCGGCCCGGATGGTTGTGCCGGTTCATCCGCGCCCGGGAACGGGTGCCTTCAGCAGAGCTGGGCGATCGCCTTGCGCGCCCAGTGGGCGTCTTCAAGCATCCCCCGCCCGATGCCTACCAGGTCTGCATGCCCCTCGCGCACGATGCGGTCAGCGTGGGCTGGTTCCCGGATCCCTCCGGTCACGATGACCGGGGCCTGGATGCGCGCCTTGATGGCCGCGGCATAAGGCACAAAATATCCGGGGTCTTTGCCCGCCCCGCGCGATCCCTGCAGCCCCCCTGAAATGTCGATCAGGTCCGCGCCCCCCGCCGTCAATTGGCGCGCGGCCTCAAGGGCATCCTCGAGTTCGAGCCCTCCGGGGGTTTCATCATGGGCGCCCAGCCGGACAAAGACCGGGAAATCCCCGCCGACGCTGCGCCGCACCTCGGCGAGAACCATCATGTGCATGCGCAGGCGGTTCGTGACGCTGCCGCCATATTCATCGGTGCGCTGATTGGTGAGCGGCGAGAGAAATTCGGAAAGCAGGAATCCGTGTGCCGCGTGAATTTCAACCGCGTCGAATCCGGCTTGCCGCGCCCGGCGGGCCGCGCCCGCGAAGGCAAGGGCGATCTCCCGCATGCCTTCGGGGTCGAGCGCCTCCGGGACCTCGCCGGCGGGCTCATACGGGTGGAGCACAGCCGAGGGTGCCACCGGTCTGATCCCTCCCAAAGTCGCCGAGACCACCCGCGACCCGGCGTGGGAGATCTGCAGGGCGGCGACCGCGCCCTCCGAACGAATCGCAGATGCCAGCCGGCTCATGCCCGGAATCGCCTCATCCCCATGAATCCCGAGCTGTGTTCCCGAGTGGCGGCCTCCCGGATGCACGAATGAATGTTCCACGATGATGAGCCCGCACCCGGCCGCAGCCCGTTCCCGGTGGTACCCGACAATTCTGTCGGTGACCCAGCCTTCGGGGGTGGCCTGCCCGGACCACATGGGAGGCATGACTATCCGGTTTCGCAGCAAAAGCCCCCGGAACGACAAAGGAGTAAGAAGATCAGCCATGAGTTTCCAGAACGTCAGGTGTAAGACCGGTGCCAGAAAATACCCCACTTCCGAATGCCCGGGGCGCGACGATCCTATACCATTTCCGGGGGGCCGAACAACCAAAACCGGGAGCAGCCCCCATGCGCTCCGGTTGTGCGCCCGATGTCGCAGGAAAATGTGCATCGCGATATGCAGACTCCGACTTGGACCTCGACCTCGTCCTGGACGTGGACCTCGTCCGCATCAGACCAGGTCCAGATCCAGTTCTAAGTGCTTGAATTCATAAATACAGTGATGTGTCTGGGAACGGCAGGAGTGCAAGGAATTTATCATTTATCATTGGTCAATTGTCATTGAATCCAGCCAGCCTCAAGTCGTCAAATGACAAATGACAATTGACCACTGACAATTGAGGTCAGTCCTCCAAGGGCGGCTGGCCTGCGCCGGCTTTCCGGTCAAGGTCCATGGGGCCAAATGCGTAGCTGCCCTCATCGGTCACCCAGCCGCCCACCAGTCCTCCAAGGAAACTGTTGAGCGCGACCCGGAGTCGGGTTTGAGCCCCGCCCAGCTTGAGAACGAATTGAAATTTCAGGAGCGTGCCGACCAGCTTGACGTCCTGCAGTTCAGCCTTCGGGAATTGATCTTTCGAGGCGGCGATTGTGCCGGTGTAGCCGTCGTCCTTCTTGACAAGATCGAGTATTATCCCGATCTTGTCAGTAGATCCCGGCAGTGTGGTTTCACCTGTCCAGGTTCCGCTGAGGTCGGGGCTCTGTCCATTCGATATGGCAGGCAAGAGGATCAGCAAGGCCGTGAGCCAGAAGATCGTTATTCCTTTCATGAACGCCTCCGTGATTAACCCTATTTCCCATAACGATCCCTGAGTTGTCGATGTTTCGAAAAAGACACGCCTGGGGCCGGTAAAGTTAGGCTCATCTAATCCGAAATAGCCACCGATCTCGGGCGTATTCATAATCTGGGGTTCCGCCATTGCGGATGGCGGAGTGACAGCATCACAAGCTGTTAATGGGGAAATCCGTTACGGCCGGATCTTTGAACGCAGTAGTAAGTCCTAATAATTTCGTTGATGGTATCGAAATGTGGGGAAGGCGGCATCAGACTTTGAAATATCTGCATGGGACCGCGGATAGCGGGCCGAGAGCCTGCCGGCGGGCGCCGCCCGTGTTGGGAGACTGAATGGACCTCATTAAAGAAATTATCCTGATAATGGCTGTGACATGGTTTCCGGCCGGGTCGCAGGCCGGGCAGGGATCCCCGATGCTGTCGCTCGATCAATGGCGGGCAGCCTTGCGCAGCATCGTCCGGTCGGAGGAGGCGTTCGCTGCGGCTGCAGCCAGCCGTGGCACGCGCGAAGCCTTCCTTTCAGTGCTGGGGGACGATGCTATCCTCTTCCGGCCCCAGCCGGTCCCGGGACGAAAGTGGTTTCTCGATCGAGGACCCTCTACCGACAGATTAACCTGGTGGCCTGCGTTCGCCGATGTCAGCAGTGGGGGGGATCTGGGCTACAGCACCGGCCCATATGAGTTGAGAAAGACTGCAACAGACACTATTCCTTCATCTTACGGGAACTACGTCACTATCTGGAGGAGGCAGTCCGACGGTGCCTGGAAGGTCCTGCTCGATTTCGGGGCTCCCAATCCGGCGCCGGGGAAGCCGGTTCCCGAATTCGACCCTCTTCAGGGTAAGCCTCCCTTCGCCCCCGGGCTGGCCGGTGATGGGTCGGAGGCTTCAGAGGCTCTTCTGGCGGCAGACGGCAAGCTCTCGGACCACATTGCAGCGCATGATGCATCCTCTCTGCGCCCCTTCTATGCAGAGGGGATCCGGTACTTGCGGGCGGGCCAGCCCCCCCTGACGGGCATCGCTCTGGTGATTCCGCAGCTGACAAAACAGCTCGGGGTTTGGACCTGCAAACCTATGAGCGCCGGATGTTCGCATTCCGGGGATCTGGGTTATACCTATGGTTCGAGCGTCCTGAAAGCCGATAGTGCGGGCGGCAAGCAGAAGTCCGGCTATTACTTGCGGATCTGGAGAATGCAGGCGCCGGGGACCTGGAAAGTCGTCCTGGAGCTTGTGAACGACTGACTTCGGACGGCTTCGGGGAGATGCCAATACTTCCGGGTCCGGTGTACGGCAGCTGCCCCCGGGTGTGCAGGCGTGGGAACGAACTCCGGGCGCTTCGATCACCGTCAATCCCTCCTTCCGACTCCCCGGGGGCTTCAACGGTGAGCCGGCGCAACGGAAGACCGAAGCCTCAAATGCCTGTAAGACTTCCGGATAAGGCGCCCGGCACGATGTCGTGATCCGGAGTCGCCCGACTCAAGCGCGGTTTTTGGAAGAAAATATCTTCTTTCCTGCCGGAATTGTGCGACAATTATAAATTTTGTAAGGGGATTCCAACCGGGCGCCGCCCGTTCGGCAGGCGAAACGGCGGGAGTTTACTTGGGGTGCAGGTTCAGGGTATCGCCGGGCGGGCTATCCGATTACGGGGCACAGACTGTGTGCGCAACGCATGTCCGTGCGGGCCGGATGATCGGGCTGGCGCCCTGCACATTACTGGAGACAGGCTTAAGCGTTCGTCCCCGATCCCTCGCCAGGCAGGGGTGGAGACGATGTGCGAATACCGGAAAGATATGCATAAAGGACTCGACAAAGAAACTCTTGAATTGACTCTGCAGGCCATCCAGGACTTTGCCGGCGCCCACCTGCCGGAAAACAAGCTGCTCGAACTGGATGCGACTCACGAATTCCCCGAAGCGGCCGTCAAGGCGATGTGCGGTTCTGAGCTGGGGATCCAGCTGCTGTTCATTCCCGAGGAGTTTGAGGGAATGGGGGGGGGCGCCTTTGACGTCTATCGCGTCTGCGAGGAGATGGCCCGGATTGACCTGGGGGTGGCCACCAGTGTCCTGGCGACCTTTCTGGGCAGCGACCCGATCGTATTCGGGGGAACGTATGAACAGAAGAAGCGCTGGCTGACCCGGATTGCGCGGGAAGGGCTGCTGATGGCCTATGGCGCCACCGAGCCCGAGGCGGGGAGCGACCTGGCGGCCCTGCGCACCACCGCCACTCCGGTATTGCATGACGGGAAGGTCACCGGTTACCGGATCAACGGCAACAAGCAGTGGATCAGCAACGGCGGCGTGGCCGACCTGTATAGTGTGCTGGCCCTGACGCCGGGCGGTCCGAGCTGGTTTGTGGTCGAGAAGGGGACGCCCGGGCTGGGGCACGGCAAGCCGGAGGACAAGCACGGCATCCGCGCCAGCAACACGGCAACCGTATCGCTTGAAGATGTTTATGTCGACGCCGATTGCCTGGTCGGCGACCGTGAGGGGATGGGGCTCATTCAGGCTCAGCTCGTGTTCGGGTACACGCGCCTCATGGTGGCGGCTTTCGGCCTCGGCTCCGGATGGGCCGCGCTCGACCGCGCGCTCCCTTATTCGGCTGGAAGGATCCAGGGCGGATCTCCGCTCTCGGAAAAGCAGGGATATACGCACAAATTGATCGTCCCCCACGCCGTGCGGCTTGAAGCTGCCCGCTCTTACATCGAGGAGACGGCCGAGCGCATCGACAGCGACGGCGGCAACCTGAACACCGAGGGGGCGATTTCCAAGTATCTGGCAACCGAAGCAGGGAACCTGGCCGCCGACGCTTCGATTCAGGCTCTGGGCGGCTACGGCTACACCCGGGAATACATCGTCGAGAAGATCAAGCGCGATGCCCGCATCACCACGATCTACGAAGGGACCTCGGAGATCATGGAGATGACCATCTGCCGCGATCGCTGGCAGATGCACCTGAAGACGCACGGCCAGTTCTACCATGATCTGGGCAGGGAAGTGGAAGCGCTCAAGAGCGGCCATCCGGACATCGGTGCCGGCACTGCCGGCCGCTGCCTCCACTCGCTGGCGGAACTTCTGGAAGTGGCCCGTGTGCACCGCCTGACGCGGCATCAGCACATCCTCTTCCGCCTCGGCGAGCTGATCGCTTACGTCGAGTGTGCGGCCAGCTTTGCCCGGCGTGCGGCCAGGGCTGCCGAAGGGAAGCTCGCCGAAAAGGCCCATACCCGGTTTGACGCAAAGTCCCTGGCGGCCATGAGCCGGATCTTCGCGCGGGAAGCAGCCGTCAGGCTGGCAGCGGAAGGAATGCGCTGGGTGGTCGGAGCCGCTCCGCTTCAGGATAAGGAAGTCGCGGACCTCGAAGCCCGGCTGGGTTTGCCATCCCTGTATCGGGCACAGGCCGGTCTGATTCAGGACCTGGACTTCACTGCTGACTCCCTGTATGGCCGGCACCCGGCCTAGAACGGTATCGATATTGCGGGGGTTCGGATAACCCGGAAGAAACTCCGGCCGCCCGGTCCTGAACGGCATGAATGGCCCTGGCCCGGCGCCTGTGCATACCCGGTTCCAACCCTCCCGACTGCGACAGCCGCGCCGGAAGTGGCGGATCCGCAGCAACACCTTAAAGTCCGGAAGGAGCAGTCCGTAATGAAAGAAACGGCTCACAAAGCAGTCGCGATCGTCGGTGTGGGGGCGGTTTTGCCGGATGCGCCCGACGCGCGCAAGTTCTGGCAGAACATCAAGGAGGGGGTATACAGCATTACGGAAGTGAATCCCGAACGCTGGAATCCCAAGCTCTACTACGATGCCGACCCGAAAGCGCCGGACAAGACCTATTCGAAGATCGGCGGGTGGGTGCGCGATTGGGACTGGGACCCTCTGAAGTGGAAAATGCCGATGCCGCCGCGCGTCAGCCGGAACATGGACCTGACGCAGAAGTGGGCCATCGTCGCCGTGCGTGAAGCGCTGATGGATTACGGATATCCGCAGCGCGCGCTGGACCCGGAGCGGACGGCCGTGATCCTGGGCAACGCCATGGCGGGAGACGCGCATCTTTATTCGGCGGCCCGGGTGCTGTTTGCGGATTATCTCGAGGAACTGGCCCACACCCCGGATTTCGCCAGACTCTCTGCCGGGGCGCGCGCGGCGATCCTGGCGCAGCTGCGGGAGGGAATCTCCCGGCGGCTGCCCGAAATCACCGAAGATACCATGCCGGGCGAACTGGCCAACATCATCGCCGGCCGCATCGCCGCGCTCTATGATTTCAAGGGACCGAACTTTGTCGCCGACGCCGCCTGCGCTTCCACGATGGCCGCATTCAGCGCCGCCATCGGCGGCCTGGTGGAAAAAGACTACGATGCGGTGCTGACCGGGGGGGTGGACGCCAACATGAGCCCCTCCACATTCGTGAAGTTCTGCAAGATCGGCGCATTATCGGCCACCGGCTCCCGCCCCTATGCTTCCGGCGCCGACGGGTTTGTCATGGGGGAGGGCGCGGTGACCTTCCTCCTGAAGCGGCTGAGCGACGCCGAGCACGACGGCGACCGCATCTATGCGGTCATCCGCGGCCTGGGCGGCTCCAGCGACGGAAAAGGCAAGGGCATTACGGCCCCGAATCCCGTCGGCCAGAAGATCTGTGTCCGCCGCGCCTGGGAAAACGCCGGCGTCGTGCCGCGGCCGGGAGATCTGATGGAAGGCCACGGCACCTCCACGCAGGTGGGGGACGTGGTCGAGGTCTCCAGCCTCAGTGAAGTGTTCGCCGGATTCGGGCTCCCTCCGGCTTCCATGCCCCTGGGTTCCGTGAAATCGAACATCGGGCACCTCAAAGGCGCCGCGGGCGCTGCCGGCATCCTCAAAGCGATGTTCGCGCTGCACGAAAAGCTCCTGCCTCCGAGCGTCAACTTCAAGGCGCCGAATCCGGATATCGACTTCTCCCGCTCCCCCTTCTTCGTGAATACGGAACTGCGGCCCTGGGAGATGAACGGCGACGGCGTGCGCCGCGCCGGGATCAGCGCGTTCGGTTTCGGCGGCACCAATTTCCACACGGTGCTGGAAGAATATGTTCCCGGAAGGATCGCGGCTGAGAGCAAGTCCCGGATTTCCGTGCCTGCGGCGGCCTGGGGCCCCGGCAAGCCGGAGACCAAGACGCCGCTGCGCGGCGCGCTCCTGCTCGGGGCGGACTCGGAAGCCGCCCTGCTGGCGCGGCTGAAAGAGGCGCGCAAGGAAGCGGCGGCCGGCAGAGCGCCGGTGCCCGCGCCTCCGCTGGAAGCCGACTTGCGCGCCGCGGTGCGGCTGGCGATCGATTATGCCGACGCGGCCGACCTGGCCGACAAGTGCGGCAAGGCCCTCAAGGCGTTCGAGGAGAATCAGCCCGGCCGGTGGAAGGCGTTGCGCGCCAAAGGAATCTTCCTCGGCAGCGGGCCTGCGGCCAAGGTAGCCTTCCTGTTTGCCGGCCAGGGGTCGCAATACGTCAACATGCTCAAGCTGTTGCGCCAGAGCGAGCCGATCGTCGCCGACACCTTCGCCACGGCGGACGATGTCATGTTGCCGCTGATCGGCAAGAAACTCAGCGACTGCATCTTCCTCGACGAGGGGGATGAGGGCGCCGTGGCCCGCGCCGAACAGGACCTGAAACAAACCGCGATCACCCAGCCGGCGGTGCTGGCGACCGAAACGGCGTTGGCGCGCGTGCTGGCCGCTTACGGCATCATTCCCGACATGGTCATGGGGCACAGCCTGGGCGAATACGGCGCCCTGGTCGCTTCCGGCGCGATGTCGTTCGAGGAAGCCCTGAAAGCCGTCAGCGCCCGCGGCACGGAAATGACCAAATGCGCCCTGGACGACAACGGGGTGATGGCGGCGGTGTTCGGGCCGATCGATGAAATCGGGAAGATCCTGGCCACAATCGACGGCTATGTGGTCATCGCCAATATCAACAGCACGAGGGAAGCCGTGATCGGCGGCGCCACTCCGGCCGTGGAAAAGGCCATGGAGGCAGTGCGCGCGGCCGGCTATCGCGCGCAGCCGCTGCAGGTCAGCCATGCCTTCCATACCGATATCGTGGCCCCCGCAAGCTCCTCCCTGGCCCAGGTGCTGCGCGGCATGAACTTGAGGCCGCCGGCGGTGCCGATCATCTCGAATGTCACCGGTCAGTTTTATCCGATGGGGCCGGACGTGGTCCCCGAGATGATCGAGCTGCTCGGCAGGCAGGTGTCCTCGCCGGTCCAGTTCATCAAAGGGCTGAATTCACTCTTCGACGCCGGGGCGCGCGTTTTCGTCGAAGTCGGACCGAAGCGGGTGCTGTACGGTTTTGTCGAAGATGTGCTCGGCGACCGCGAAGGAGTGGTCCCGCTGTTTACAAATCATCCCCGGATCGGGGAGATCGCATCGGTGAATCTGGCTCTGTGCGGTCTTTATGCGGCCGGCCACGGCATCGGGCTGGCGGATCGCGCCGGGGCGCCGCCGCCGGCGCTCGAGGTGCGCGCAGCGGCGCCCGCGCCCGTGGCGGCGGCCCCGTTGCCTGCGCCCGCGGTTGCGCGCGCGACCGCCGGCTCCGCCGCAGACCGGTATCTGGAGCTCGGGCACCTGTTCGCCGATTTCCTCGAGCGCGGTTTCCAGGTTTATGCCCGAGGCGCCGCCTCGCCGGGACGGGCGCGTATCGGCGTTACCGGAGCTTCGCTGGGACTGCCGGGTGTGGACCGGGTTTTCGACGACGCGAACATCGGAAGCATCCTCGGCGGCGGCCAGTTCATTCATCCGGTGCCCATGGAACTGCGCCACGCCATGCTCGAAAAGAACATCACCCGCCTGGTGAAGTCAGAGACCGGCGAGGGCAGGTTCGAGACCATCCACGACCTTGACGACGTGATCAAGCTGGCCGCCCGGGCCCGCGAACTCGACCTGGTCCGTGATTTCGGCTTTCCGGAAGACCGTCTGGCGGCGCTCGATCACGTGACCCGGCTGGCCATCGGTGCCGGCATCGACGCGCTGCGGGACGCCGGCATACCGCTGGTCATGCGCTACAAGACCACCACCAAAGGTACCCGGCTGCCGGACCGTTGGGGGCTTCCGGACGACATGCGGGACGATACCGGCGTCCTGTTCACCTCGGCCTTCCCCGGGTACGATTCCTTCGAGGAGATCATCTCGGGATTCCACCGCAACCGCACGCGCCAGGCGCGCCTCGAGGAACTGACCGGGTTGCGCGCGCACACTCTTCAGGTCGCCGGAACCGGCAACGGCCTGGTCGAGGAGTTGGACCGGCGCATCGCGGATCTGCGCGCCGAGATCGAGAAAAAGCCTTACCTGTTTGACCGGCGGTTCCTGTTCCGGGTCCTCTCCATGGGGCACTCTCAGTTTGCGGAATACATCGGCGCCCGGGGCCCCAACACCTCCACGAACGGCGCCTGCGCCAGCGGCACCCAGGCGGTCTCGATTGCATCGGACTGGATTCAGGCCGGGCGCTGCCGCCGGGTCATCGTGATCTCCGCCGATGACATCACCTCGGACAATCTGATGGGCTGGTTCGGATCGGGATTCCTCGCTTCCGGCGCGGCCGCGACCGACGAGGTCGTCGAGGAGGCGGCCACGCCTTTTGACCGGCGGCGCCACGGCCTGCTCATCGGGATGGGGGCATCCGCCATGGTGATCGAGAGCCTGGAATCGGCGCAGGAACGGGGTCTGCAGCCCATCTGCGAGATTCTCGGCTCGATTGCCGCCAACAGCGCGTACCACGGCACCCGGCTCGACGTCAGCCACATCTGCCAGGTAATGGAAAAGCTGGTCTCCGACACGGAGGCGCAATGGGGCATCAACCGCTTCGAGATCGCGCCCCAGACGGTCTTCGTATCGCATGAAACCTATACGCCGGCGCGCGGCGGCAGCGCCTCGGCCGAGGTCTTCGCCCTGCGCCACGTTTTCAAGGATGCCGCGGCCCAGATCGTCGTGGCCAACACCAAAGGCGCCACCGGCCATCCGATGGCGGTCGGCGTCGAGGACGTCGTCGGCGTGAAGATCCTGGAAACGGGGATCGTGCCGCCGGTGCCGAATTTCAAGGAAGTCGATCCTGAACTCGGGATGCTGAACCTGTCGCACGGAGGCTCCTACCCCGTGCAGTACGCATTGCGGCTCGGGGCCGGCTTCGGCTCCCAGATCTGCATGACCCTCTCGCGCTGGATTCCTCCATCGGATGGGAGGCACCGTCGCCCCGAAGATCTGGGGTATGCCTACCGGATAGCCGATGAAACCGCCTGGCGTTCCTGGGTGAAGCGTATCAGCGGATACGAGGCCCCGGAAATCGAAGTGGTCCAGCGGACCCTCAGGATCAAGGATCAATACCGGGCGGCGCTGAACGGACAGGCGGCGCCCGCGGCGGAAAAGGTCGCCGCAACGCCCGCGCTGCCGGTGGCTGCAGCTCCGGAGGCCGCCGCGCCGGAACTTCCCCGACAGCCCGCGATGCCGGCGCCGGCCGCAGCCGCTCAGGCGGCCCCGATTCCGCCCGCGGCCCCCCCGATGGATCCTGTGCGCGCTGAAGTCATGCGCATCATATCGGAAAAGACCGGTTACCCGACCGACATGCTCGACCTGGACCTGGACCTGGAGGCCGACCTCGGCATCGATACGGTCAAACAGGCGGAGATGTTCGCCGCCATCCGGGCCGCCTACGACATCCCGCGCGATGACGCTCTCAAGCTGCGCGATTTCCCGACGCTGGCTCATGCGGTCCAGTTTGTCTACGACCGCAGGCCGGATCTCAAGGCCGCCGGCCCGGTCCCGATGCCGCCTTCAGCCGCGCCCGCGCCCGCAGCGGTCTCTGCAGCGCCGGCGCCGGATGCGGTCAGGGAGACGGTCATGGCCATCATTGCGGAGAAGACGGGCTACCCGCCCGACATGCTTGATCCGGACCTGGATCTGGAAGCCGATCTCGGGATCGACACGGTCAAGCAGGCGGAGATGTTTACCGCCATCCGCGCCGCCTACGATATTCCGCGCGACGACGCGCTCAAGCTGCGTGATTTTCCGACGCTGCAGCACACGATCCAGTTCGTCTATGACCGGCGCCCGGATCTGAAGGCGCCGGCGTTAATCCCGGCCGCCGCTCCGGCCGCAGCCCGCCCGGAACCCCCCCGGGCGGAGGCGCCCGAGATTCCGCCCGCTGAAGACGAGGTTGCCGCAACCGTGCTGCGGATCATTGCCGAGCAGACCGGGTACCCGCCGGACATGCTTGATCTGGACCTGGACCTGGAGGCCGACCTGGGCATCGACACCGTAAAGCAGGCCGAGATGTTCGCCGCCATCCGCGCAACTTACGACATTCCGCGGGAAGATTCGCTGAAGATGCGCGACTTCCCGACCCTGAAGCACGCGATTCAGTTTGTCTATGACCGCCGGCCGGATCTGAAGCCCGCGACAGAGCCTTCTGCGCCGCCGGCAGGTACTCCTGCGGCAGCCGCGGCGCCGGTTGCGGAAGCCGCCCGGGCCGACCAGGTGCAAGAGATGGTGCTCGGCATTATTGCGGAAAAGACCGGCTACCCGCCCGATATGCTCGATCTCGACCTCGATCTCGAGGCCGACCTGGGCATCGACACCGTAAAGCAGGCGGAGATGTTCGCCGCCATCCGGACGGCGTATGACATTCCGCGGGATGACGCGCTGAAGCTGCGCGACTTCCCGACCCTGAAACACACGATTCAGTTCGTCTATGACCGGCGCCCGGATCTGGTCCCGGGCCGGGCGGCGGCCGTTCCGGAAACACCGCCTTCCGCCGCCCCGGCCGCGGCGGCCGCCGGCGGCCCCATCGTTGCCAGTCTGGAAGCCGCGGCGGCGCTCCCGCGCAGGATCCCCGTGCCCCGATTGCGGCCGGCGCTAGGCCTCTGCCGCGAGACCGGGGTCGAGCTGACGGCGCGGAGCCGCGTGGTGGTCATGTCGGACCAGGGGGGCGTCGGCAAGGCGCTCACGGCCAGGCTGGAGAAGCTGGGAGTGACTGTCCTGCCGCTCGGCGAAGCGCCGGACGCCGATCAGCTGATCCGCCGGATCGACGAATGGAAGGCGGCGGGCCCGATCCAGGGAGTCTACTGGCTCCCGGCTCTGGATGCCGAGGAGAGCATCGAGGCCATGGACCTGAACTCCTGGCGCGAGGCCACCCGGATCCGCGTGAAGCTTTTGTACGCGACCATGCGGTCGCTGTACGACCAGGTCGGCGGCCGGGGTTCTTTCCTGGTTGCCGGTACGCGCCTCGGCGGCCTGCACGGGTACGACGACCGGGGGGCCGTGGCGCCTCTCGGCGGCGCGGTGACGGGGTTTGTCAAGGCCTTCAAACGCGAGAAGATGGAAGCCCTGGTCAAGGCGGTCGACTTCGAAGCCAGCCGGAAAACCACGGCGCTGGCCGATCTGATGATTGATGAAACTCTTCGGGACAACGGCGCGGTGGAAATCGGGTATCACGAGGGTAGGCGCTGGACCGTCGGGCTGGAGGAAAGGCCGTTGGCGGGCGCTGACGGCGGGATGAAGCTCGGCAAGGATACGGTGTTCCTGGTAACCGGCGCCGCCGGCAGCATCGTTTCGGCGATTACCGCCGATCTGGCGGCAGCCTCAGGCGGGACCTTCCACCTGCTGGACCTGGCGCCCGAACCGGATCCGGCCAATATCGACCTGCAGAGGTTTGCGGCCGACAAGGAGGGGCTGAAGCGCGATCTGTTCGGGCGCATCAAAACCCGCGGCGAACGCGCCACTCCCGCCATGGTGGAGAAGGAGCTGGCGGTCCTGGAGCGCATGCACGCGGCCCGGTCCGCCATCGACGCCGTGCGCCGGGCGGGCGGAGAGGCGCACTACTACAGCGTCAACCTGCTTGACGGCGCCGCCGTGGCTGCCATCATGAAGAACATCGCCGGCACAAGCGGCCGCATCGACGTGCTGCTGCATGCGGCCGGGCTGGAGGTCAGCCGGCTGCTTCCCGACAAGAAGCCGGGCGAGTTCGACCTGGTGTTCGACGTCAAGAGCGACGGGTGGTTCAACCTGATGTCGAATCTTGGCGGCATGCCGCTCGGCGCCGCCGTCGTGTTCAGCTCGATCGCCGGACGATTCGGCAACGGCGGGCAGACGGATTACAGCTCCGCCAACGACCTGCTCTGCAAGAGCATTTCCCACTTCCGGACGTCGCGGCCGGAGACCCGCGGCCTGGCGATCGACTGGACCGCCTGGAGCGGCATCGGCATGGCGGCCCGGGGTTCGATTCCGGCCGTGATGAAACAGGCCGGCATCGACATGCTTGCCCCCGAGGCGGGAATCCCGTTCATCCGGCGCGAACTCGGCCTCGGCGGACAGGGAGAAATCGTCGTCGCTCAACGCCTCGGGATCATGCTTCAGGAGTTCGATGAAAGCGGCGGTCTAGACCCCGCCAGGGTAAACCTCCTGGAAGCCGGGCCGGGCATCATGACCGGCAGGGTAACCGGCATGGGGCTTCACGGCGGCCTCACCGTTGAAACCACGCTCGACCCGGCCCGGCAGCCCTTCCTGTATGATCATCAGATCAACGGCACGCCGGTGCTCCCGGGCGTGATGGGGATCGAAGCCATGGCGCAGGCTGCCCGGGTGCTCTTCCCGGACCGGCACATCACCGCCATCGAAGATATCCACTTCATGTCCCCCTTCAAGTTCTACCGGTCGCAACCGCGCACCGTGACCGTGCAGGTGGACTTCTCAGGTGACGGCGCCGACATCATTGCCGACTGCCGGCTGAGCGGGGCCCGCACCCTTCACGGGCAGAGCGAACCCGAGGTGACCCGGCATTTCCGGGCCCGCGTCAGACTGTCGGCCGACCCGATTTCGCCGGCGAAGCGAAAGGATGCCGCCGTGGCGCCGAATGGCGACGCCGTGCCGGCGGCCGACATCTACCGGCTCTATTTCCATGGTCCCGCGTATCAGGTCGTCGAACGGTCCTGGAGGTCCGGCGATGCCGTCGTCGGCAGGTTCGCGGCCGGGCTGCCCGCCAATCACGATCCCGGGCATGCGCCCACCTTTATGTCGCCGCGGCTGATCGAGCTCTGCTTCCAGACCGCCGGAATGTGGGAGCTAGCGACCCAGGCGCGGATGGGGCTCCCCTATCAGGTGGCGCGGATCCAGGTGTACCGGCCGGCTGAGCCGGATAAGGAGACGCTGCATTCCGTGGTTACCCCCAACGCCGATGGCGGTTTTGACGCCCGCGTCGTTGATGAACGGGGGAACCTCTGGCTGTCGTTGCAGGGTTACCGCACGATGGCATTGCCGGATCCCGTGGCCGACGCTCTGCTGGCGCCGCTGCGCGCCGCGATGCGCTGAATGCCCGGCCCGTGGATGGGCGCTCTCGACGGGACGCCCTCCGCGGGCGCCAGGCGTTTGCCCGACGCTATGGATCATATCGAAATCTTTTTCATAATGCAGGCGGCCGCCGACGTGCCATCGGATGAGGCCTGGCTTTCGGGCGGCGAGCGCATCCGGGCCGCCGAACTCCGCTTTCCCAAGCGGCGCAACGATTGGCTGCTGGGCCGCTGGACGGCAAAGGCGGCCCTGCGGGCGTTTCTGGCCCGCGCCGGCGGCCCGGTCCCGGAGGCTGCCGCAATCGAGATCCTCGCCGCCCCCGATGGCGCGCCCGAACTGATGCTCTTCGGGCAGCCCGGCCCGGTTTCCCTGGCGCTCAGCCACAGCGCCGGCCGGGGATTCTGCGCGCTCTGCGCCCCGGGCATTCCGCTGGGATGCGACGTGGAGGCGATTCCGCCCCGGATTCTCGACTTCATCGGCGATTATTTGAGGGAAGAGGAGCATGCGCTGATCGCGGCCGCTCCCGCGGGGCTGCAGGCAGAGAGGGCGACCCTGATCTGGAGCGCCAAGGAAAGCGCGCTCAAGTGCCTGCGGGAAGGCCTGCGGCGCGACACGCGCAGCGTGGTGGTTTCTTTGGGGGATTCTGCGGTTGGCGGGTGGCAGCCCTTGAGCGTAGAGTGCCTGGAATCGGGGCGGCGCTTTCCCGGCTGGTGCCGCGCGGAGCCGGGGTGGGTGCAGACCATCGCCGCCGGAACCGACTCGAACGAACCATTCGAACTGCGGGGCTGATGCTTGCCCTCCGACGGAGTCGTCCCCATTCGATGGTGGGGGAGGATCTCCATGGGATTGATCCAATTACCTCGGATTGCGAAACTGGTGATGGAACGCCGATCTCCATCAGCCGCACGGGAATCAGCGATTTATGCCAAATGGCTTGCATTCGGGAATAGCGAGCCGGAACTTGCTTGAGACTGCCATAGTGCGATTGGCAGATGGGGGAGATCCAATGTCCGCCTCGATTCACAGGACCTCGGCGCGGGACCTCCTGGAACTGTCCGACAGGGAGCTTGCTGCGGTGGAAGCGGAGTACAAGCATTGCACGCTAACTCTGCGAGCATCGCCCGAGCTCCGGATCAAATTCTTTGATTTTTTCGTTCACCAACGCGCAATCTTGGATTACCTGGCGCACGATATCGCTGCCGCCTGCACCAGCATTCCAAGAAAGATTTATTTTCCCCTCGCAGCGCCCGGAATTTCAGCAGCAAAGTTCAGGCAAAAGATGGACAAGGAATGGATGCCCGGGCTTTCTGTAGGGCGTCCGGACCTGTTCGCGCTTCTGGATTCGGTACAACCTTACAATGATAATGCATGGATAGAGGCTTTCATAAGCATCACAAACTCAAACAAGCATTTTGCGCTTATGACCTGCGATGTTGCTGACTGCCAAGGATTGCTCATTGGCGTGCCCGGCTTTCCTTGCCTTCAGCTCGGCGACCGTGGAATCCAAAAACTCCGCATCGAAGCAGGAGGTGTATTGACATTCAGAGGGGCGGGAGACAGTCATTTGCAAATTCGAGGTCCGCAACTGATTGAACCTACCACAAGAATGTTGTGCGACGCCGATCGTGGCATCGAGCTACGTATCTCTAAGTGGCATGAGTTCAAATTCGCACAGTTTCCTAACCAGCCGGCCATTGTATTTGCTGGAATCGTAAGGCGCGAGGTAGCTCGCATTGCAGACTCCATTGAAAAGCTCATGCCCAGTTGATATTCGATTAATCTCCCCATTGATCGTGCTGGCGATGAAGATTTCATTACGAGGGCGGCTGTTAGAGACGTGGGGGAAATGGACGTGAAGAATACTGGGAAAAGAAGTAAGGCAGGCAGCGGTGCGAGGGCTCAGTTCTTCTGCGGCGCCTGCGGGAAAAGGGCGGCGATGGTTGTCCTTCTGCAGGCCGGACCGCCCGATCCGCGACTGGCACTCGAGCCGAAAGGTGCGCCGCCCGGCGTCAGCAGGCTGGGAATGGAATCCGCGAGGCTGTCAATCGAAGGCGGACCGGCGAGCTGCACGATGATGGTTACCGGCGCCCAAGCCAAATCCGTGAGCGAGGCCCTGCTCGCCGGGAGCGCAAGCGCGCTCTATGCCATCAATTATGAGTTTGCGCCGTTCTGGTGCCCCTCGTGCCAGTGTTCCTATTGCCATGAGCACTACGTCAGCTTCCCTACGTTCGACGATGGCTTCTATGATGCTACATACGGCACCTGTCCGCATGGAAATCGCAGAAAGCTTGACGACTGAGACTGCCGGCATACCCGGGCGCCGTCACTCTCGAATCCGGCGGAGAGATCCGCGAGTCTCCGGGCGGCCTTGAAACTATCAAATTTCTCAGGCTTCACAAGGAGAGCTGATGTTCACGCTCAGGTTTGACAGGAACAAGATTCACTACTGGGCCACGCAATATGATTATCCCGGCGATGCCGAAGTCGAAAAAGAGGCAAGAAAGAATAAGAAACGCGGATACCTTACCAGGGACGAATTTCTGAAGCTCTGCAAATGGAAAACGCCGCGCAGCGGACCGTTATGCTTGAGAAACCCGGACGAGTTCATTCGTGAGACAACCCGTATAGCGCTGTCATCGAACCGCGAGGAGATTCGGATCGGAGTCCTTATGGTTCTTAATGGCGTCAGCTGGCCGACGGCCTCCGTAATCCTTCATTTCTGGCATAAAGATCCCTATCCGATACTTGATTTTCGGGCACTTTGGAGCATCGGATTGGACGAACTGCCAAATTCCTACACATTTGATTTTTGGTGGGAGTATACAGGGTTCTGCAGGAGGCTGGCCGAGGAAAGCAATGTCAGCATGAGGATCCTGGATCGGGCCTTGTGGCAGTTTTCAGCTAAAAATCAGCAGAAGGAAATCGGGAATCGCACTTAACGATTGTCACTTTTTCAATCCCGTCGGAGCCGACGGCGGGCCTGCAAGCACGACGTAGTTGCT
>Ga0214473_10003637_pt1 | contig 18652 bp, 10 predicted proteins | sample RVTome_7_FD_203509 | JGI IMG/M metagenome (GOLD analysis project Ga0214473, IMG submission 203509) | Soil microbial communities from uranium-contaminated site in the Upper Colorado River Basin, Wyoming, United States - RVT98D197 | ecosystem: Environmental > Terrestrial > Soil > Contaminated >... | reverse complement strand
CTGAGCTCAAAGTGGTGCGGCGCACTATTCACCGGCTGAAGCGACAAATCCATAAAGCTACCGTGTAGCCTTGGCAATTTGACTTTCGTTACAAACTGGCATAGAAGACTGCGCAGTAATTCCGCCTTCCCTGCAAATCCACAAAGTGAGGTAGCTCATGAAAACGGCTATCAATATTGAGGTCAATGGTGTCGCTCATCAGGATGAAGTCGAGCCGCGCCTGTTGCTGGTCCACTATTTGCGCGACGTCCTTGGTCTAACAGGAACACACGTCGGATGTGAAACTTCCCTCTGTGGCGCGTGCACCGTGTTTCTTGACGGACAGGCTGTCAAGTCCTGTACACTTTTCGCAGTCCAAGCCACAGGCTCCCGCATCACGACAATTGAAGGCCTGGCCAGAAACGGCGATCTCCATCCCGTGCAGGAAGGATTTTGGGAGCGTCACGGGTTGCAATGCGGCTTTTGCACGCCCGGCATGATTGTCTCCGGCGCTCAACTCCTCGAGCGCAATGCCAATCCGTCTCGTGAGGAAATACGCCACGGACTTGAAGGCAATCTCTGTCGCTGCACCGGCTATCAGCACATTGTTGAATCCGTGGAATACGCGGCACGCCGAGCAGGCACTGGCGAATAACAGCGTACTGCGGTTTCACTTCGCGATCATCATTCACCACTGAGCGTCTTTTTTCCGCGGAGGCAGCATGGCAAACAAATACATCGGAAAACGAGTGAAACGGACCGAGGATCCACGACTAATTAAGGGATTGGCCCATTATGTCGATGACATTCGTCTACCGGAAACCCTGCACGTAGCGTTTGTACGCTCTATTTACGCGCATGCTCGCATAAGTTCGATAGATACGGCGGAGGCCCTGAAGTTGAAGGGCGTGGTGGCGATCTACATCGGCAAAGACGTTGCCCAGGCAATTGGCCCAGTACCTTGCGCCAGCGCTCTGCCTGATTTGAAGGTGCCAGAATATCGTGTGCTGGCGACTGAGAAGGTTTACTTCGTGGGGCATCCCATTGCGGCCGTTGTAGCGACCGACCGGTACATCGCACAGGATGCAGTGAGTCTAATAAATATAGATTACGAGGAACTCCCGCCAGTAGTCGATGTTGAGGCGGCAGCCAATGGTGGCCCTGTAATCTACGAAGATTTTGGTAACAACATCGCGTACAAGTTGTCTTCCGGTGAAGGTGATATTGACGCGGCGCTTGCTGCAGCCGACCGAATCGTTAAGCAGCGCATGACTCACCAGCGCCTGGCGCCAATTGCCATGGAACCTCGGGGAGTGCTGGCGCGCTATTTTCCTGGTGAAGGCGAACTAACCGTCTGGTCCTCAACACAAATTCCTCACTTGCTTAGGACGCAACTCGCGCTGATGATCGGCATTCCGGAAAACAAACTCCGCGTAATCACACCGGAAGTTGGAGGAGGGTTCGGTTCTAAACTGAATGTCTATGCAGAAGAAGCTCTCCTTGGCTGGATTGCCATGCAAATCGGTAAACCAGTGAAATGGATTGAGGGACGCCGGGAGAATATTCAGAGCACCATCCATGGACGTGGTCAGGTCGGATATATCGAAATAGGCTGCAAGAACGATGGCTCGATAACGGGGCTGCGTTATAACGTATTTGCGGATCTGGGCGCGTACCACCAGTTGCTTACGCCAGCCATACCAACTTTGACCGGCCTGATGCTGTCGGGCGCATATAAGATCCCTGCCATTCAAATAAACATTACAGGCTGTTTCACCAACAAAATGGCCACCGACGCATATCGCGGCGCAGGCCGACCCGAGGCAACTTACGTTGTAGAGCGTGCCATGGATCTTGTCGCTCGAGAGTTGGGTATCGATGTCACTGAAGTCAGAAGAAGAAACTTCCCGGCAGCAGACGAATTTCCTTTTCATACTGCCACCGGACTTGACTACGACAGCGGGGATTACGAAGCGGCGTTGAACAAGGCAAAAGAGATAATCGGCTACGAGCAACTACGGCAAGAGCAGAAGCGCGCACGTTCAGAGGGTCGACTTATAGGTATCGGAGTTTCCACTTATGTTGAGATTTGCGCCGTTGGTCCATCGCAGGCAATGCCCGCCGGCGGTTGGGAGAGCGCCACTGTGCGCATCGAACCCACAGGTAAGGTTACGGTGTTAACGGGAGCGTCGCCGCACGGTCAGGGCCAAGAGACCTCCTTTGCTCAAATCGTCGCCGACGAGTTAGGTGTAGACCTCAACGACGTGGCAGTCATCCACGGGGATACCGGTGTGGTTCAGTATGGTATCGGCACTTTTGGCAGCAGGGCAACGGCGGTTGGCGGCACAGCAGTGCTGATCGCGGTTCAAAAACTTAAGGAGAAGGCCAATAAATTTGCTTGCCACATGTTGCAGGCAGACGCGAGCAACGTTGTTTTTGAGACCGGGAAATTTTCACTGCAAACCGCCAAGGCGGCTGCCGCCGGAGTCTCCGAGCCGGTTCACCCGGTAGGAGAGGCCCCAGCCGGAGCACTTCCCGAGCCCCAGACCAACGGAAAGACGAGCGTCAGCATTCAAGACATTGCTCTTGCTGCTCACCTGGCTAAGGATCTGCCGCCGGATACTGAACCCGGTCTCTCTGCTACCTATTTCTTCGAGCCTAAAAATTTCACATTTCCGTTTGGCACCCACATCGCCGTGGTTGAAGTCGACCGCGAGACGGGAGAGGTGAAGTTCTTGCGTTACGTCGCTGTCGACGATTGTGGAAAAGTAATCAATCCGATGCTCGTCGATGGGCAAGTACAGGGAGGCATCGTTCAATCGATCGGTCAAGCACTTTATGAGGAGATAGTTTATGACGACCAGGGACAGCTCGTCACCGGCACACTGATGGATTACGCCTTGCCCAAAGCGTCGCAAGTTCCCTGGTTGGAATTGGACCGCACTGAAACGCCAACCACTGTGAACCCTCTGGGAGTGAAGGGCGTAGGCGAGGCCGGCACGATCGGAGCAACTCCTGCGATCGTCGGCGCTGTTGTAGACGCGCTCGCTCCTTATGGCGTGAAACACCTGGACATGCCTGTTAAGCCGGAGACGCTTTGGCGAATAATTAATGGACAAAATTCGTAACGGAGGCAAAGCATGATCCCCGCAGAATTCGATTATCAAGCTCCTCAAACACTTGCCGACGCCATAGCTTTGTTATCCCGTCATGGCGATGATGCAAAATTGCTCGCCGGCGGCCACAGTCTCATACCAGCGATGAAACTAAGGCTGGCCCAACCTCAACTACTGGTGGATATCGGCCGCATTAAGGAACTGTCTTATATTCGAGAAACAGCCGATCGAATCCTCATTGGCGCCATGACGACGCATTACGAGATCGAGTCGTCTGCGAGCTTGAAAGAAAGCTGTCCTTTGCTACCCGAATGCGCTGCTCATATTGGGGACGTGCAAGTGCGAAACAGAGGGACCATTGGAGGAAGTATTGCGCACTCGGACCCGGCGGGTGACTGGCCGGCAACAGTCCTGGCCTTGCGAGCTGATTTGGTGGCCACAGGACCGAACGGAGAAAGAGTCATAACTGCGGACGATTTTTTTATCGACCTATTCACGACAGCTTTGCAGCCCACCGAGATTCTAAGAGAGGTGCGAATAAATCGCCTGGCAGGCAAGCTTGGCCAATCTTATAAAAAGGTCCGGCATCCGGCTTCGGGGTTTGCAGTTGTGGGTGTGGCGGTCAGCCTTGGTTTGGCCGTTGATGGCACTTGTGAATCGGCCGGCATTGGCATAACCGGAGTAGATTCGAAGGCATACAGGGCCTCCCAGGTGGAAGCAGCCCTTCTGGGTCACAAACTAGACGAGCAGACCATCGCCGCAGCTGCCGACCATGCCTGTGACGGCATTGATCCAAATTCGGATCTGTACGCCTCAGCAGACTATCGTAGGCAACTCGCTCGAGTTTACACGCGGCGTGCAATCAAAGCCGCTGCCTCAAAGATTTGAAACTCGAAGGGACAAACCAGCTTCACGCCCCTCGCGAACGCGTCTACCAGGCGCTAACCGATCCTGAGGTTCTCAAGCGCTGTATTCCAGGTTGTGAACGCCTAGAGAAAACGGATGACAGCACATATGCTGCGACGATCCGCGTAGGCGTCGGTGCAATTAAGGGCCTATTTAACGGCAATGTGCGCCTTGAGGAGCTGAGACCCCCTGAGCACTATCGTCTGGTGGTGGAGGGTAAAGGTTCGGCAGGGTACTTAAAGGGCTTTGGCGATTTTGATCTGCAAGCGCAAGGCGAGGCCACAATAGTGCAGTATACCGGTGACATTCAGGTCGGCGGCACCATTGCCAGCGTGGGGCAGCGCATGATTCAGGCGACTGCCAGAATGATGGCGGCCCAGTTTTTTACTGCGCTTGAGGCGGAAGCAAAGAGCAGTGATCACCCGCCCAAACATGGGTTTTTTCGCACCGCCCTGAGGTGGTTCTCAGGGTGGCTACGCAGACATCTTTAGTTGGAGCCTCCGTCAGTAGGGGGACGGACCATTTGACATTGGACATTTGACATATATCAGAATTCATTTTTTCCCGCTTTATTGTCGCACCCCAACTAGCGACCTCCGTAGACGATGGCAAATGGTAAATGTCCAGTGTCAAATGTCCAATGCCAAATGGGTACGTCCCATAGCCTCGTGCTCCAGCCGTAATCACGACCCCGCAGCACGGCCGCGCGCGATAAAGTCTTCAATTGCTGACAACTCTCTGGGCAACGCTTCTGTTAGCCAACGTGTTCCAGTCTTAGTAACGAGCATATCGTCTTCAATTCGTACTCCGATTCCCTTGAATCTCTCAAACGCCGGTCGCACTGCGGTCTTGAATTTCTCCCACTCCTCTGCCTTCATCCCGGACGGAAGATAATCAAGCGCGTCTGGACGTATGTAGATCCCTGGCTCAAGGGTAAACACCATGCCTGGTTCGAGTTTTGTCCCGTAATTGCCCACATCATGCACATTCATACCCAACCAATGGGAGGTGCCGTGCATGAACCAGAAACGATACTGCTCTGTGTTCTTATCGGTAATCAGGCCCAGCTTCAGAAGCCCGTCCTTTATTACTTCGGTCGCAGCGCGATGAACATCTGAAACGTAGGCGCCGGGACGGATGGTTCGGGCCCCAGCTTCCTGAGCATCGTAAACGATACGATAGATCTCTGCCTGCGCTGGCGAGAATTTTCCGTTAACGGGAAAGGTGCGCGTGACATCCGCGGTGTAGTGCTCATATTCGGCCCCAATGTCCATAAGCAAAAGATGCCCTTGGCTGACTGGGCCTTGTGATTCCTCATAATGAAGAGTCGTAGCGTTAGGACCGCAGCCCACAATTGAGGGATAACCCCAGTGGTCGGCGTTGCGCAATTTGTAGGTGTATGCCACCTGCGCATCTACTTCGTATTCCCACTTGGCAGTTCCGGCAGCGAGCCAGGCGCGTTCTTGAGCTTCGATCGTGATGTCGATTGCATGCTGGAGGAACCGCAGTTCGAGATCAGATTTGCGCAGACGCATATCAGAGAAAATTGGAGTTGCATTGCGTATCGAATAGCCGGAAGCCAGCTTGGACCATTCGGCCGCGAAATGTTGCTCTTGTCTATACTCGCGACTCTCTGCCTGATCAGGAACCAACAAGTAGATCTGCCCTTCGTTTTTGCCTGCCGCAGCGAAGAGTGACTCAAAGCCGGTGGCAGTAACCGGCTGCGCGGCGGTGGCGGATAGCAACAACTTCTCAGGCTTCGGCCGGTAGGGCTGTCGCATACGAACAGCCTGAAGAAATGGCTGAAACTCGCTAGTCTCCCAGATCTCCTTGACTCCAGAAATCCGATGGGCCTCCTCCGGACTATACATATGCCCAGTCCAGGTTTCGGCAGCAGGATTTCTCCGTGGTAGAAAGAGAATTTCCGGCATCTCAGAGTTCCCGGGAATTAATACCAGAGTTGCGTTCTGCTGTTTCAGGTTAGTCAGGTAGTAAAGATTATTCTCCTGGCGAAACTCATAATCCACATCGTTCGTGTAGACGCGCGGGTCCGCGCTGAAGAGTACCAACATCGCACTCTTACCAATTGCTTGCGACACACGTGCGCGGCGCTGGGCCAATTCCGCAATTCGTTCCTGATCGTCGATCACGGGAGCAGGCGGAGCTACTCGTACGACGGTCGCCACCTCATCTGCCGCCGCGCGGGCCGGCTTTCCGGCCGGAATAAGCGCCAGAATCGATATAACGGTCAACGTAAGCGCCCACACGAGCACTCTAGAGTTTCTGATCACAATCATTGTTTCCCCATCTGTTGTTTTCAAGCCTGGGAGAGCTGGATGTCTCTGGTAGAAACCTGTCAGTTCCTTCGGCGCATGACCCTACTACCGCGACGAAACACCCGACGTGTGCCATCCGGATAGACCACGACGGTCCCTTCGGGAGATGAGATCAACTGCGTCCCGTCAGGAAGAGTCCGAACTCTCACGCCATTCGGCCGGCGAGGAAAGCGGGGTGGCGTTTGAACATCTCCCTGGTTCTGTTCCGGCTCAGGCACCTCCGCTTCCACTTCACTTGTCCCTCTTTCAACAGTGGGAGGGACTTCTTCCTCTTCCGGCGCCTTTTCGAGCACGGTTTTGGTCTTAGGCTTAGAAACTGCTTGCGCCGCCGGAGATGCGGTTTTCTTGATTTCAGGAGTCGCGGCAATCGTGGCCGCGGGTTGAGCAGCCTGCTGCACTTCACCTGTTGGAGTTTGGCTAATCTCAGGAGGAGCTGATGTCGAACCATTTGATAGAGCCGGAGTTTGAGCCGAACCAGCCCGCCGCTGCTGCAGCACGAAAAAGCCTCCCACGCCCGCACCCGCGATCAGTATCGCGACCGCTGCGATTGCCCATTTCGAAACCCCCCCTCTGGGCTGAACCACCTGCCCTCGCACCACGGTAGTTTCACCAGTAATCTCGGTCTTCCGCGCAGCTTGCGGTATGGTTTCAGCAGCAGCTGCCGCCGCCTTCGTAGGTGCAAAGAGCACTGTGTCGGCCTCTGTTCTATTTAGTACAGTTGGCCCTTGCTCGATGCCTTTGAAAGACTTGCGCATCTGCGCCGCGTTAGGGAATCGCTGTTCCCGATTTTGCGCCATGCCACGTTGCAACACAGCGGCGATTTCTTCCGAAACGGTTGCCAGGACTTCGTTGGCAGGCTGCAGTGGATCGGTTTGCCCGTTGACTAGAGCCGCCGCGCGCGTCAGAGCGTCGGGAGGTTTGACGCCTGTCATCAGGTGATACAGAGTGGCAGAGAGTGAATAGATATCGCTGCGCACGTCCGTTCCCAGTCCCTGAACCTGTTCCAGCGGCGCATAATTGGGGGTATAACCAAAGATACTTGCGGAAGTCGTGACTCTGGAAACCTCACTCACCTGCCCTTTCGCTAGTCCAAAGTCCAGCAAAATAACCTGTCCCCGAGCAGTCAGTTTCAAATTCTGCGGTTTGATATCACGGTGGATTATTGGCGGGTCTTGCGTATGCAGGTAATCGAGCGCATCAAGCAATTGATCGGCCCAAGTGAGCACCTGGTCTGCCGGGAAAGGGCCTTTGCGCTGAGCAAGCATCTCGGCCATGTCATCACCCGCAATAAACTGCATTACAAGAAACTGGCCCGAATTTTCGGAAAAGTGGTCGCTAACGCGGGGCAAAGCAGGATGATGCATACGAGCCAGCAAACGCGCTTCTCTCTCAAACTGTTTTCGCAGCCGCTCGTCCGTGAAGAGCGTTTCCTTTAACGCCACGGTAGTGTCAAGGCGCTCATCGACCGCCTCGTGGACTGCGCCCATTCCGCCCTGGCCAAGCTGGCGTACAATGCGATAACGGCTCTGCAGGATTGTTTCTGGTACTAACATCTCACGGGCTAATGAATCTTGCGGTAGTTTCTCGGCACCCGAATCAACTGAGTGCGCGCGACTTTGATTTGTTCGCGTGCAATTCTCAGGTATTATACACGGCCATTGGATTCCGTCGAACGAACAGCTTACAGCTCGAGGCCGCCCGTCTTTTGATCAAATTGCGGTTCTGCGGAAAGGCAGTCTTTGATCTCTTTGCTCTTAAATCTGACCGCTTACGGACAGCAGCGGTATTGCGAAACCAGAGAATACTGATAGTGTGAAGCTTTTCATATTCGATTAGGTTGAAATTCCCTTATCGACTACACTTATCGTACGCGCGAAAGCAGAAACTTGAGATTTACCAACACGAACATTCAAATGCATGAGTAAGCAGCTGTTAGACGACGACGAAATCATCGATGTAGGTCGGCCCCCACGGCGGCGGTGGCGTCGCTGGCTACTGGTTGCCCTCGTTTTGCTCATTATCGCTTCTTCAAAGCTACTTGGGATATACCTTTCCGCTCTCTGGTTTCGCTCGCTGGGCTACACATCAGTCTACTTCTACCTGCTCAAAATAAAAGCTGGACTGTTTTTGATTTTTGCCCTACTGACCGTGGCCATTCTGCGTGTCAGCTTCGGGCTCCTTGAACGTGCGTTCGCGTCGTTTGGTTTGGAGCAACGAACCTTTATTCTCAACAATCAACCGATTCAATTCTCTCCGGCCAAATTTGTGCGGCCCGCTGCATGGTTTATTTCATTACTGTTTGGGCTTTACTTCGGTCTTGGGATGAAGTCTGAATGGCAAACGTTCGCTTTTTATTTCAACCAGACTTCGACCTCGGTAAGTGATCCAATCTTTCAAAAACCCCTTAGTTTTTACCTGTTCTCGCTTCCTTTTTACAATCTAATCACCTCGTGGATGATTTCGCTGGTCTTCACGATTCTCTGTGCCGCCATCATCTACTTTATTGTCACCTTGCCACCTCGGGCGCTGAAACCGGCCGGCAAAGCGACAAAAGAGAATTCGTTATTTGCGGTCTCGCTGGCACTTGGCGCTTTCTTTCTAATGCTCGCCTCCCGGGCATACCTTTCACGTTTTGACTACTTATGGCAGGACCACCAGACCTTCTCCGGAGTCACCTTTACCCAGGCCAATTACCTACTACCCGCTCTTGTTTTCGTCGCCATAGCTCTGCTGGTTGCTGCCGGAATCTCTATCCTGAACGCTTTTCTGAACAAAGGCTTGCGTCTTCTGCTGCTCGCAGCCTCGATCCCGCTGGTTGTCTACGTTGTTGGCGTAATACTCGTTCCTGCTTATGTGACTAGCTTTATCGTGAAACCCAACGAGCTGGGCCGCGAAACTCCTTACATCGAGCACAATATCGCGTGGACCAAGCAGGCCTTTGGTCTGGATCAGATCACTACACGCGAATTTCAAGCCGAGCCGTCTGCGGAAGCGCTTGATCTTGCCAATAACCGCGGCAGTCTGGACAACATAAGACTCTGGGATTGGCGTGCACTTCAAGACACACTAAAACAGCTTCAGGCCATCCGCACCTATTATGACTTTCCGGATGTAGACGTGGATCGCTACACAATCCAAGGGCAGCGTCGTCAGGTAATGATTGCGGCGCGAGAGATTGCCACTGAAAAACTACCAGAGTCTTCCAGAAACTGGATTAACGAAAAGCTGATCTATACCCATGGCTATGGGATCACCATGAATACGGCAAATGGCTTTACTAACGAAGGAATGCCGTATTTCCTAATCTCGAACATGCCAGTTACGACGAATTCTCCCGACCTTGAGTTGACGCGCCCGGAAATCTATTATGGTCAGGAAACAAACTCTGAGGTCTACGCTCCCACGCAGCAGAATGAGTTTGATTTTCCCCAAGGCGAAACGAATACATATACAAACTACCAGGGCACAGGAGGTATTCCACTTGGGGGTGGCCTACGTCGAATATTGTTGGCGTGGGCTCTGGGAGATCTTTCCAAACTACCTTTTTCCGATGACGTTACCGCCAACAGCAGAGTATTGATTCATCGGAATATTCGCGAGATCCTGAACGGTGTTGCTCCTTTTCTGGTTTATGACGACGACCCGTACATCGTCCTCAACGAGGAAGGCAGGCTCTTCTGGATAATTGACGCATTCACCGAGTCGGCAACCTATCCGTATTCTCGCCATCACCTCGTTGGCAACAAGTCGGTCAATTACATTCGCAACAGCGTAAAGGCCGTAATTGATGCCTATCACGGGACGGTCTCGTTCTACGTTTTCGATTCAAGGGACCCGTTAATCTCGACCTACCGCGCCATCTTTCCGACACTGTTTCGCGACGCGAGCCAAATGCCCGCTGACCTGCGTTCTCATGTCCGTTATCCTGAGACATTGATTCGTGTTCAGGGAGAGGTCTTCGGTCTCTATCACACGCAGAGTCCGAAGGTGTTCTTTCAGCGAGAAGATGTGTGGAGTGTCGCGCAGCAGATAAGAGCGGATAACCAAAACAAAAAAGAGACCGTTCCGATCGACCCCTATTTTGTTCTGATGAGCCTGCCCGGGGAGCAGGCAGCGAATGAATTTGTTCTGATTCTCCCTTTCACACCCGCAAATCGAAATAACATGATCGGTTGGATGGCGGGACGTTGCGATGGCGACAACTACGGCAAACTGGTCGTTTACAACTTTCCGAAGTCGCGCCTTATTGATGGTCCTCTGCAGATTGAGGCTCGCATCGATCAGAACCCCCAACTCTCGTCCCAGTTCACCCTCTGGAACCAGCAGGGGTCTCGGGTCCTTCGTGGACATCTGCTAGTAATTCCAATCGGCCGTTCACTGCTTTATGTGGAACCCGTGTACCTGCGAGCCGAGAGCAGCCCAATGCCGGAATTACGTGTAGTAATTCTGGCGACTCAGGAGAAGTTGGGCTATGGTCCCAACTTTGATCAAGCCTTAACGAGTCTGGTAGGACAGGTCCCAACCACACCGGCAGATAGTGCCGCGAATAAAGAGAGATCCCCAGAACAAACGGTCAGACCGGAGCAGCCTTTCACACAGGACTTACCACAGCTAGTCAATCGGGCTCTGCTGGAATTTGAGGAGTATCAGCGATTAACTTCTCAGGGTAAGTTGGCGGAAGCTGGGCAAAAACTTGAACAGCACAAACAGACGCTTGAGCAACTCAAGCGAGCTGCCGGCCAAAATAGTCCCAGATAGTATCTGATCGCGGCACTCCCGTGCATGCGCTATTTACCAAACGCCCTGCTTTTGCCACCGGTTCTGCGTTCCTCTGTCCCTGCATTCATCTTTGTGCTGCGATCTGTTGATCCAGCTTGTTGGCTTCATCCAGCGCTTCCTTGTACTCCGGCAAATAGTTAGGATTGGGATCCATCTTCCGGATCTCATCAATCTTCTTTCGAGCTTCTGAATCGCGGCGTGTCGCGTGATAGGCCTTGGCAAGATACAGTCTAATCATCGCATTGCTACCGTCGACTCGAACCCCCTTTTCCAGGTATTCGATTGCTTTCTGATTATCCCCGCCCAGCACCCGAGGGGCCTCTTGATAGAGTTTACCCAGTGCTAGATACGCACTCGCGCCTTCAAACTTCGGGTCGATTTTTAAGACAGCGTCCATCTCGCGGCGAATATCCTCGACATTGGCCAGTCCTGCCAGTGTGCTGTTCTCTGCGTCCCCTCCATAGTTTGCTCCAAGCCAAAAATGGCCTTCCGGCTTATCAGCGTTGAGCCTTATTGCAACCGTACCGGCATCAATTCCTTCCCGAAAAGCAGTCTCGCGCTCGCGATCGTCAACGGTGTGAGCGCCAAGATAATAATTAAACTTCGCCAACTTCCACGCTGCCTCGTAGTTTCCGTAATCGGCAATTTGGGCTTGACGCAGTAACGCTATTCCCAACCTAACCCGCGATAGATCGCTTCGTTCGGAGTACAACTTGTCTGCTTCGGCGATCCTGGCTGCAGCCGTAACTGGGTCGCCGGAATCCACCGCCGGCTGCATTACAGGCGTCTTACGGCAGGCGGAGATGCTTAACACCAAACTTAGCGCGAGAGCTGTTTGGAGCAAATATCCCGCTAAATCCCCGATTTTATTAGCAAATGATGATCGATTGTCTAGCATTACCATACACCCGCATTCTTAGTATCTCGAGATTGGCCAAAAGCCGATGGCATGCGGTATATTGGCACGCCAATAAGGTTTTTCAGCACATCCGGGGACGCGACCGGTGTTCCTGGTCTGGGGAGCAATGGGGATTGAGAGCTGCTGCATTTTACGACTTGGAGGGAACACTCGTCAGCACCAATCTGGTTCATACGCTCGGCTTTTATGCGCGGAATCAGCCGCACATTTTACAGAGCGTCAGGATGAGCGCTGCAACACTTCTGAGTCTGCCACTTTTCGCGCTCTCCGACCAGTACAGTAGAAAGGTCTTCAATGATCTGTACTTCAAACGCTACAAGGGCGTTTCGGAGGATAGGCTTCGTTTCCTGGCGCAGGATCTATTCGAAAAGGTGCTCAAGCCGGCGGTCTTTCCCGGAACCTACGAGCTTCTGGAGAAATCTCGCAGCCTCGGCCTGCGACAAGTTGTGGTGACAGGCGCACTCGATGTTTCGGTTAAGCCCCTGATGGAGCATCTGGGTATTACAGAATACGTGGCCAACCGGTTGGAGTTTGTGAACGGCGCGGCCACCGGTCGCCTCTTACCACCTGTCATGGCGGCGGCCACGAAGGCATCGTGGATCAGAGTGTTTGCCGAACGCGAAAAGATCAGTCTGGGAGACTCTTATGCCTACAGCGACAGCATGAGCGATCTGCCTATGCTGTCGGTGGTCGGACACCCGGCCGCGGTCAACCCCGATTTCCGCCTTAAGCAAACCGCCCTTCATCATGATTGGCCGGTGATCAGTCTCAAGTAAAAAGCCATGGCCCTCCAACTACGTCGCAAAACGCACGAGTCTGTGGTCTTTATTGACCGCGATAGCGCGCCTCGCATCATGCCATCGGGAGAGGACTTCATACTTGAAGATCTGCCCGTTGGCACCCGAGTGCTCTATCCAAATCCACCCATCAAGGGCTTGCCTAATCGCGAAGCAGCTATTCGCTATGCGCTAAACCATCCGCTGGGTTGCGATCCGCTTTTTTCCCAACTTGAACCGGGAATGCGCGTTACAGTGGCAGTTGACGATATAAGCCTGCCGCTACCTCCAATGGCCACGCCCGATATTCGCCAGACGGTCCTCGAAATTGTGCTCGACATGCTGGTAGGTCATGGCGTCGACGACATCCACATCGTAATCGCCAATTCCCTGCACCGTAAAATGACCGAGTGGGAAATGAAGCGCATGGTAGGGGCAAAAGTATTCGATGAGTATTACCCGGATCGTTATTACAACCACGACGCTGAGTGGCCAGACGGCTTGATGAAGATCGGTGAAACCAAGCATAAAGAACCACTGGCATTGAATCGCCGTGCTGCGGAGAGTGATCTTCTGATCTACGTAAATATCAATCTTGTGCCGATGGACGGCGGGCACAAATCTGTGGCTGTAGGGTTATGCGATTACGAGTCTCTTCGCGCTCACCACGAACCCCAGACGATTCGCGACTCCGACAGTTACATGGATCCGGCTCGCTCTGAACTGAACAGAAAAGTAGTGCGTCTGGGAAAACTGGTCGATGAACACCTCAAGGTATTTCACATCGAAACAGCAATTAACAATCGCATGTACAAGGGTGACATGGATTTCTTGTTGAAGAATGAGGATGACTTCTCCGCCTTCGATCGCATGAAGTTTGAAGCCATGCGGTATACGATGAGTAAACTACCGCGCCCCGCCAGACGGAAATTGCTACATTCGCGACCTTCTCAATACGAGATGATTGCTTGTTATGCCGGTAAGACCGACTTAGTTCACTCGAAGATCATAGCCAAAGCTTTTGAGCAATACCTCATCCCCGTTCGCGGTCAGTGTGACATTCTAGTTACCGGAATTCCCGATATTTCACCTTATAACGTCTATTCGATACTGAACCCATTGCTGGTGCAGGTGATGGGACTGGGCTACCACTTCAACTTCTATCGCAATAAGCCATTGTTGAAGAAGGGCGGAGTGCTCATAATTCACCACCCGTGCTACGACGATTTTGACCACCGATTTCATCCGAGCTATATCGAGTTTTTTAATCGCCTGTTACCGGAGACGCGGGATGCCTTTGTGCTGCGTGACAAGTACGAGCGAGAGTTTGCGAACAATCCCAGTTATGTACAGATGTACCGTCGTGGAAATGCCTACCATGGAGCACATCCATTCTTCATGTGGTACTGGGGAGAAAATGGGCGCCAACACGTAGGCAGGGTCATTGCCGCGGGAGCAGAAAACGCCCATGTACCGGCAATGCTCGGGTGGGAACGCGCCGATAACTTGACTGAAGCCATCGCTATGGCTCGCAGCTATATGGGCAGCTCTGCACAGATCACCATGCTGCATCAGCCGATGATTGGCATAGCGGATATGGAATGAAGCTTTCACCTACTGAAATCTTTAAAGGTCGTAATGTCTTTTTGATTGGAAGCACTGGCTTTCTGGGCAAAGTGACTTTCAGCATGCTGCTGCACCGTTTTCCGAACATCGGGCGCGTTTATGTGACCGTCAGGGCTCGTTCACAAGAGGAGTCGGAGTCACGATTCTGGAACAATGTGATTACTTCACCACCCTTTGACCCGCTGCGCGAACGGTATGGCAATGCGCTCGAAGGGTTTGTTCGCGACAAAGTAGTTGTGCTGGGCGGCGACATCGGTGAAAAGGACCTTGGTTATTCCGAAGATGAAGCACAGTCCATAGCGGATGATATCGATATCATTATTAATAGTGCCGGAAACGTAACGTTCAATCCCACCCTGGAGAGCGCCCTTCGGACTAATGTTGTGGGTACGCAGAACGTGATTGCCTTTGCGAGAAGGATGAAGCGGCCCGCACTAATTCACATTTCAACCTGCTTTGTTGCCGGCAAGCGTTCAGGGCCGGTTTGGGAGAGCGACCCCGTCATCGGGTATTTTCCGCGCAAGAACGAACTGGAGGGAGTGGAGTTTTCGGTCGAGCAGGAGATTCGAGACTGTGCCAAGCTGGCTGACCGCGTGAGAGAAGAAGCGCGCGACGCCATGATGGTGGCGCGGTTTCGTGAGCTGGCTCGTAAGCGCTTAAACGAGGAGGGTCGAGATGCCGACGATCCAGACGCATTGGGCCTCGCAGTGGCACGCGAACGTAAAGTTTGGACGCGGACCCGCCTGACCGACCTCGGAGTTGAGCGCTCCGCCTGGTGGGGCTGGCCTAATATTTATACGTACACAAAGGCGCTCGGAGAACAACTCGTGGCGGCCGAAACGGGAATGGTTAGAAGTATTGTGCGCCCAAGCATAGTGGAATCTGCCCTTTCATATCCATTCCCAGGCTGGAACGAAGGTTTCACAACCACAGCCCCAATCATTTTACTGGTACTCAAGGGTCAAACCGCGATTCCCGCCAACAGGAAACTGATTCTCGACATCACTCCGGTCGATCAGGTTGCGTCGGTGATGCTAGCCGTTGCTGCCCAGGCGTGCGTGGAGGAACCCCGCCTTGTTCATCAGGCAGCAACGGGAGATACAAATCCAATCAATATGGAACGCATTATTGGTTTAGTCGGGCTGTTCAAGCGCAAGCACTTTCAGGAGAAGGAGAAAGGTTTGAAGGTGCTGAATGAGATTGCGGCCCGTCTCGAACCGCGTCCCGTTTCCACTGAGGCGTTCGAGAAGACCTCGATACCGATGCTTAACAACGCCGCTAAACGAGCTTCTTCACTACTGGAGCGGGCTCGTCCGCGCTGGGGTGGCGGGCGCGCCGTTGAGGTCATCGACCGTCTGAAGATTGGCGTCGACCGCTTTGAAGAGATCACGCGCGAGACTACCGACGCGTTTGAAATGTTCCGGCCATTTACCTTCGAGAATGCCTATATCTTCCGCACTGATAATGTGCGCTCGCTGTTTACGAGAATTCGAGACGATGAGCGGTCGCTGCTTGGCTGGTATCCCGAGCAGTTCGACTGGTATCACTACTGGATGGACGTCCATCTTCCTGGACTCAAAAAGTGGGTCTTCCCAACGCTGGAAGAGGACATGCGAGCTCAACCAAAACGAATCTACACCTACAGAGATCTGCTCGAACTTTTTGAGACATCGACCAAACGGCATGCGACGCGGGTAGCGATGCGCATTGAGCGCGATGGGCGTCATGAGCAATACAGTTATGCGGATTTGCGCGAGCTTGCGACTCGGGCCGCCGCTTTTCTTGCCGGTAAGGGAGTGAAGCCGGGCGACCGCGTGATGCTAGTGAGCAGAAACGCGCCCGAGTGGGGTATGACTTATTTCGGCGTCCTAAAAGCTGGCGCAAGCTGTATTCCAGTTGACCCTGAGAGTTCGACTGAAGAGATCATCAGTTTTGCTCGTGCTGGCGGGACCGCAGCCATCATTCTCAGCGAAGAGCTTCGGAACGAGCACCCAGAACTTCTTAAAAGATTGCAGTCCGCTTCGATCGTTTCCCACGTGTGGACGTACCCCGAACTCTTTGCTTTGCCGGATGAAGAGACCGAACAGCGCCATGTAGCCCTGCTGCCACAAAGAGTTCATGCGCAGTCGGTTGCCTCTCTGATCTTCACTTCAGGCACTACGGGCCGGCCAAAGGGGGTAATGCTATCCCATCGTAACCTAACCAGTATGGTTTCGATGCTTTCTTCTGTCTTTGACATGTCTACAGGCGACGGAGTTTTGAGTGTCTTGCCTCTCCATCATACTTTCGAATTCTCAACCGGATTTCTCACACCGCTGAGTCGGGGTGCTCAGATCACCTATCTTCCGGAATTGACTAGCGAGGCACTAGCGCGAGCGATCAAGAACGGGCATGTGACCGGCATGGTGGGTGTGCCCGCGCTATGGGAACTGTTGCATCGGCGAATCAGAAACAGATTGTATGAACGCAGCGACTGGATTGGTAAAACTGCTGATTCCCTTATACAAGCGAACGCCTGGCTGCGCGATAAGACGTCGCTGAACCTCGGAACTTTACTTTTTTATCCGATTCACGAAGGACTTGGCGGCCGCGTTCGATATTTCATTAGCGGTGGTTCGGCCCTCAGCGAGACGATTCAGAAGGACTTTCAGGGACTTGGTTTCACAATTCTGGAAGGCTATGGCTTGACGGAAGCTTCTCCCGTGTTGACTGTAACTCGTCCTGAAAACAGGATGATCACGGGCACTGTAGGCAGACCCCTGCCAGGTGTGGAAGTCAGAATTGCCGGGGCAGATGCTAACGGAGTCGGCGAAATAATAGCCCGGGGACCAAACGTTATGCTCGGGTACTATGAAGATGAGGAGGCAACCCGCAGCGCGCTCATAGAGCGTTGGCTCTATACAGGGGATCTTGGCAAGCTCGACGATGAGGGGAATTTATATTTGGTTGGAAGGTCCAAAGAGATCATAGTCGATACTAACGGCAAGAACGTTTATCCGGACGAGCTGGAAGAGGCATACCAGAACTCGCCCTACATAAAAGAGCTGAGCATTGTCGGGCTGCCCGATGGTCCAGGTGAGAAGGTCGCGTGCCTTGTTGTGCCTAACGACGAGCACGACATTTCATTGTCAAGGGATGAGTTGCGACAGAAGATCGAAGAGCATTTCCGCGAGACATCCGCATCGCTGCCGTATTTTAAACGCGTTAAGGTGCTCCATTTCACGGATCTCGAGCTGCCCCGGACAGCAACCCGGAAGGTAAGGCGCAGCGAGGTCGTGCAAACAATGGGACTACTTGAACAGACTCGCAAATCCGACCGTGTGGCTCTCGCTCATGATTCTCGGAACACTGATGCCAGCTGGTTGGCAGGACTCGTGGCTACAGTGTCTAATCGGCCGCGTCAGGACATCTCCCTCAATTCGCGACTATCAGAACTGGGTTTTGATAGTTTGATGTTTGTTGAGTTGGCTACTGCAATTGAGAACGCTGGAGGCCACATCCTGGCCCCGGAGCGATTGAATGAGGTGCAGGACTTGCGCGAACTGTTAACGGTAGTCAGCCGGCATACCGGCGCCGAGCGGAGAGATGAAGTGTCTGCGCGAAACCGGACACAACAGAGGCAGTCTGATGAGATTAGTGTCCCTTCTGTTGTTCGCGTGGCCGGTAACAAAGCCGCGGATCTGCTACAGAAAGTGTTCTACGATCGTTTCCTGCAAACGCGATACGAAGGCCGTACAAATATTCCTCCACATACTAACTTCATCGTGGCGGCAAACCACTGTTCGCACCTCGACATGGGTTTGGCAAAGATGGCTTTGGCGGAAGCAGGTAAAGATCTTGTGGCCCTTGCCGCAGCCGACTATTTCTTTGATAACAAATATAAACGTGCGGTAATGGAAAACTTTACCAACCTTGTGCCAATGGAGCGAACTGGATCGTTGCGCCAGTCACTTCGGCACGCGCGCTCATTTCTGGACCGCGGATACAATGCACTGATTTTTCCCGAGGGCACGCGCTCAATGACCGGAAAGATGGCAGAGTTTAAACCTGTAGTTGGATATCTGGCCCTTGCCTCTCGCGTCGGGATCCTTCCTGTCTATCTTGAAGGCACCTATGAGGCGATGCCCAAAGGCTCCAATATCATAAAGAGTCGTGAGGTGGGCGCGCGTATTGGCCGGTATCTGGAGATAGATGAGCTCGAGGAGATGACGAAAG
>Ga0214473_10003635_pt1 | contig 18654 bp, 16 predicted proteins | sample RVTome_7_FD_203509 | JGI IMG/M metagenome (GOLD analysis project Ga0214473, IMG submission 203509) | Soil microbial communities from uranium-contaminated site in the Upper Colorado River Basin, Wyoming, United States - RVT98D197 | ecosystem: Environmental > Terrestrial > Soil > Contaminated >... | reverse complement strand
CCCCGCATGTTCTACTCCGTGTGATAATCCTGCGACCTTCCATTCATTACTGTCCTTAATAAACCACCCCCCGCCCGAATCCCAGAGAGCTATGATGCATTCGTATGGTCTATAGGTATCGTCACCGATTCCGTCAAAATCGGCCTCAATTACGTCGGATGTATATGTATCGTCACTTGCTATTCCATCGCCATCGACTATATTCTGCCCCCAGCGCCGGACTGTGTTTGCCGACCCATACCAAGCATAACCGTACACAATATCATCGGTCATAAGCGATGTTCCGCGGCCTTTTCCGTAGCCGCCTATTACTATTTCTTTTTCGACTTCATTGCTGTCCTCGTAAGGCCTGGCATAATGAGTCAAGTCTGCATCATTGCCATCTGCTTTCGTTAATCGGATTAAGCGGATATCCGCGTTACCGGCCGGGCCACCGGTCCATGCAGTATTATAGTTGCACGTATATGAAAGCCCGTTAATTGTTACCGTAGTCGGCGACGTGCTCTGGTGACGTGTTGTAACAATCCAGTTTGGCGCGATTACCGCAAATGAGGCGTTGGAACTCCATCTACCCACAACATTCGCGTCCGGCCGGTCAGTCCATGTGGCGAGATTCGGCTCACCGTCAGGATGCAGAACAATTCCGAATGCGGGCACGGCCTGCAAAAGAAATAGAGTCATTAAAAGCTCGATCTGGAAATATTTATTCCGCGTCGATTTCAATATAGAGCCTTCCCTGCTTGCGCACACCATAGTCGCTGAGTACACCTACTTTTTCGGGGGAGACCCTCCTCCATTGTTCAGGCCGCCTCCGGTTATTACTTTATGAGTATTATAACAAATTTGCCACGTTTATAAAAGCGAAAAATGTCTCAAACGGCCCTTTTTGCAGAACTATTTGCTGTTTTTGGCGATTGGTGAAGCGTATGTTTGATAGTTATGGGGCGTGATGTCAACAAATTATCATGCGGCGTAGATTATCAAGCCACCGAATAACAACGGTACTAATGATAACGCTCGCAGTACAACAATGGGCTGCCTGAGGTACCAATTTAGCATACGTCGGATTTTCGAAGTCCCGAGCATAAATATCAGCAGGCCGGAAAGCAGGAATAAAATCGCTAATACGACTATTACACGGGTCATATCACATTGGCGGGCCCCCAGGAGGAAAACAATAGCCAGTGCAATGCGCAACATTCCCACAAAATAAATTCGGTAGCCTTTTTGCAGGAACGTGATTATCCGCCTTATGACCTGCGGCTGCAACAGAAACAAAATCCCTGCAAGAAACATCACAATGCCTATAACTTGTATTACGGTTTGCATATTCGAACCTGCCTTTCAAATTCTTTATTCGATAAATTCTATCAGGTCCGTGTCGATTTCAACACTTGCGGCCTGTCCCAGAATATCGACCTGCAATATCAGCTTTGCCCCGGCTTTGGTTTTTACGACAATGCCTTCAAGCCCCATCAGCGAACCTGACAGCACGCGGCATCGCTGGCCCATCTTGACGTAATGGTGCGGCTCCAGTGGCGCGCCTTTGCGAAGCGCAAGCTCGATTTTGGCCAGTTCCTCGAGCAGTTTTTGCTGGTCTTTGACTTCTATAATATTGGCTACGCGGTTGGTTTTTAACGCCTCGACACGTTCATTTTCCCCACCGCAAAAAAATAGATAGCCGCTAAACAACGGTAAAAGCGAACGCATTTTTCTACCGTGTTTATGCTGAACTTTCCAGCTCATAGGCAGAAAATAGCCGATGTTCCTGCCAATTAAATCGTGCGCAAGCGCTTTTTCATTCCTGCTTTTGGTATGCGCTACCCACCAACGTCCCATAAAATCGCATATTGAAGTTTCCTCAGGCCATATTATCGGAGGATTTTCACTTTCTTTGAGCACCTTCTGGCCCTAATCAATTACAAAAGTCTAAAACTAGCTCAAAACACGATTGTCAGCCGGTCGATTATTAACAGGAGATAATCTTAAATATATGCGAGCAAAAGTCAAAGAAATTAAGTACTTATCTGCACCATTGTCATTTTGGGAATAATTACTTATAATATTTGTTTCGGATTTTTGCAGGTTTGCAATGCCTAAATCGCAATTACGCGTGGGTAGTAGAGATAATCGCATGAATATTATGTTTACATGCATCGGCAGGCGAGTTTCGCTCTTAAGAAGTTTTGCCGATGCGGCTAAACAACTGAGCATCAGGGCTTGTTTTTTCGGTACCGACACCACCGCCCTTAGTTCTGCGCTGCAGCTTTGCGACAGAGCTTTTCTGGTCAATCCAGTTACCCACAGGCTTTACATAAAACAGCTTCTCGATATCGTGCATAACAATAAAATAAAATTGCTTGTCCCTACTGTCGATTTGGACCTCAAGCTGTTAGCAGAAAATGAACGCAAATTCGTCGAGGCTGGCTGTAAAGTTCTTGTTTCCAAGCCGCGCATTATCGATATCTGCCAAGATAAAAGAATGACATATAACTTCCTGATGGATAATGGCTTCGATACGCCTCTTACGCTAAACGTTCAACAAGCACTTACAGGAAGACTTCTGCGGTGGCCTTGCTTCATAAAACCGTGGGACGGCTATGCAAGCAGAGGTACGGCGATTGCCAAAAACCGTGAGGAACTGGCCTTCTATGCCAAAAGAATTCCTAACCCCATTGCCCAGGAATTTATCGACGGTACAGAGTATACCTGCGATGTTTATGTTGACTTTGGAATGAATGTCCGCTGTGTTGTGCCGCGAAAACGAATCGAAACGAGGTCCGGCGAGGTCAGCAAGGGGCAGGCCGTGAAAAATCTTCGTATTATGAACAGGTGCAAAAAACTTGTCGAAAAGCTGGGTGCCGGCCCCGGGGTTATCACAATCCAGTTATTCCTTAATAGTAATAGTAAAATCAAATTTATCGAAATCAACCCACGTTTCGGAGGCGGTGCACCATTATCAATCAAGGCTGGCGCTAACTTTCCAAAGTGGATTTTGCAGGAACTGTTAGGACAAAGACCGAATATTAGTTTTGATGGTTTTGAGGACGGCTTAACTATGCTTCGCTATGACAGCGAAGTTTGGCTCAAGTCTCACAAACACAGGGTGAAGGATGATATTTGACAAAGTAGTAGGACCAACTCGACCCATTACATGGGTTTTTCAGTTCTGGCCATGCCTTGTCGCTGCCCTGGCTGCTTCTCTTGCCGCCACCGCCCTGTGCAAGAAAATCGCCATCAGGTTCGGAATCGTTGATAAGCCCGACGACCTTGTGAAAACACACAAAGAGCCAATAGCATACCTCGGAGGCATAGGTATGCTTGTCGGTCTGGTGGTTGGCGTTTTGGTCGGAATGGTTGTTTTGAAAGACGAAAATACTTTTGGCGAGTCGTTTAAATGGTTGCTTGGAATTCTCGGCGGCGGTGCCATCGCCTGCATCGTGGGACTTGTTGACGACCTGTTCAACATCAAACCGTGGCAGAAAATCCTCGGACAGCTCGCGGCTTCAATGCTGCTGCTGATGGTAGGCATTATCCCAACACTGGATTTTTTGAATACATTTTTCCATTTGTCGATACCGTCTGCCGCTATATCCTTTTTAGAAATCCTGACCGTCGTATTCTTTGTGCTCGGTGCTACGAATTCTTTAAATTTGCTCGATGGCCTTGATGGATTATGTGCGGGGGTAACGGCTGTCATCACTATTTCAATGCTGCTTCTGGCTGCTCACTTAGCAACGTGGGGATTCAGCGAAGTGGGCGACCCTGTTCGGATTATACTTTGTCTTAGCCTTGTCGGCTGTGTCTTTGGCTTTTTGCCCTTCAATCGATATCCTGCAAAAATATTTATGGGTGATGCGGGAAGTATGCTTTTGGGCTTCGCTGTAGCGGCTTCGATGATTTTATTCGCAGAACGTATCCCGCGATGGTGGATGGCCTCCATTGTTATCTTCGGCCTGCCTATCCTCGATACCGCGGTAGCATTAGCCAGGAGGCTACTCAATCACAGGCCCCTGTTCGTATCTGATCGGGGCCACATTTATGACCAGATGATTGACAGGGGAATCCCTTTGAAAAGAACCGTCGTTATTTGCTATCTTCTGGCCGGTATTTACGCCATTATTGGTCTATTAATGAGCCAGATACGAACACGTTATGCCGCTGTTGTGTATGTTACAGTATTCCTTGTTTCAGCTTTGATTGTCTGGAAAAAAGGCTATTTAAAAATGGAAGGCCTACGCGGCGCAGTTCGCAAAGAAAAGTAATGGATGGTTACTTGCGCCCCCTTAGTTTCCAAATCCCGTCGCTTTGAACAAAATCATACCGTTCGAGAAGAAATTGGGGGCAATACCCCCGAATCGGTGAAACAACATAAATTGAATAACCGGCCAGAAGCTGTTCAATATTTTGCTCCGTTGGAAATGGAATCGAATTTTGGTAGCTGCCATGAGTGCTTAGCACTTTTACATCGCTCCCTTTGCCTTTGCACGTCTGAACGTACCACAGCGGATAAACGGTCGTGCCATCCGCTATAATAATAGCAGGCTTATGTGCTGTTTCCATCGCTTCCTGTGCAAATTTCTCAGGGCCGTTATAACCTTGCTTCCACGGCTGTAAAAACCACGTGTAATTACTGCGATATGGGATTTCTCTTTTTGACGGAATCGCGAAATGAACTTTTTGGGCGATATAAGGCGCAACAACGTATACGGAGATTGGCAGCAAAGTTAAAACTAATGCCATTTTTCCTAATGAGCTACGGTTGTGTCGTGATAAGAAAACTTCGAAACCTACCCCTATGAGCAAGGCGACCATACAGTAAAATGGTATGAAAAAGGCGTACCGGTCGGGCACGGTGTATCTGAATGCAAATAATAAAAACATAACCAAAAGCACAATGACGATATTCGAGAAACTGCGACCCGGTGACACCCTTCCAAGTCCCCAAAGGCCAGCGATAAACAGCAAAGCAGTAGGTGTCGGAAAATTATAAGCGATAAGAATGAGATTCTCTTTTATCAGTCTGACCGAGATACCGACGTTGAGAACACTCTTCTGCCAGCCTCTCCCAAATAATGCCGATGATATTGCAGCAGTAATATTGCCCGTCTCAATCATCTCTCTAATTATAAGATACGCATATGGCGCAAACCCGATGAGCCATAAAATGATTATGGGAACCAGATGCCTGAGGTGAATGTATCTTCGCATCAGCAAAACTATAAGAAAAACTGCGTAGCACAAAAATGACAATGACCCGAACATGTGGTCGGAAATCGAGAGCCCGTTAAATAAGCCCAGCAGATACAGATAACCTATCTGCCGTGTTCTTGCGTATTGCAATAGCACTATCATCTCAGCAGTCAGCAGCACGGTGTACAAAGTATATGTTTCAACAACACAGGCGTGCTGCCAGAACGTGTGTGAAAATGCCAAACTTGCGGCGCCAATCACCGCCGGTAGATTCTTGCCAAGCCACAACCGAAGCAGCAAAAACAAATTTGCGACGGTTACAGCTCCCGCGATTGCCGTCACAAGATTTACTCTGTACGTAAATTCCCCCAAGGGTATATATTTCACACCGATTGCGATTATGTAAAACAGCGGATGAGCAGATGCAAGACCCAAACCCCCCTCAATATCGTTATGCCAGATGCGATATTGTATCATTCCACTATCCTGCCAGAGGACCCCCGGTGCGCAGGTCAATACATACAGCGCCGCCGCACTTAGAAAAACGGCAGCGTAACTGAATTTTGGATTATCAAGGCTCGATGGAAGCATATTGAAATGTCGGCCTGATTAGATTGTAACCTTTAAATATTCGGTTTCCGCAAAAAACTTCATTTTGCCTTCATAAACTGCCGGAACCAACAATGTATCACCCGCTGTGAATTCCACCGGAATCGTTCCACCGGACTCAATTACACCGCAGCCTTTTAGGATTATAAGTGTGTGCATCTGTCCAGTGCGTAAAGGCCTCAGTGAATCTTTAGCATTTTGTCTCCTGCAAACTTTAAAATATTCGCAGTTCACTATGCCTCCGCTTGCATCTACAAGACTTGTATCCGTACTATCGAAGTTGATAGTCGCTATCGCTTCTGTGATATGCAATTGTCTCGGTTTGCCACCGGCATCGACACGGTCCCAATCAAAAATCCGGTATGTCGTGTCAGACGGTGTCTGAATTTCGACAATCAATATTCCCGCTCCAATGCTGTGAACGGTCCCACCGGGCAGAAAGTAACATTGACCTTTTTTTACAGGTATCTTATCAAGCAGTTCGACAACTGTACCACTTCGGATTGCCTGCGAAAATTCCTCCTTTGTTACTCCTTTTTTCAGCCCCTTATAAATCACCGCGTCTTTTTCTGCCGCGAGGATATACCAGAATTCGGTTTTAGGGACACCTGAACCTGTCCGCTGACATGCTTGTGTGTCTGGATGAACCTGTATACTCAGAACCTCCTGTGCGTCAATAAATTTAATCAGCACGGGAAACGGCCCGCGGAAATTCTTATCACCCATTATCTCCAGGGGAAACTTAGTAATTGCCTGCCCAATCGTGTGTCCCGCCAATTCACCGTTTGCAATTATTGATTTGTCGTTCGACAAGTCAGCCAGTTCCCAGCTTTCACCAATTTTCTCCCCTGCAGGTAAGTCTTTGCCAAAAAACTCACGTAGTTTCTGTCCGCCCCATATCAGCTTTTTGTAAATCGGCTTGAATTTGAAAGGATAGAATTTCGGTTGGTTCACTTCGGTTGCCTTTACAGCAGGACATTACCACTTTTTCCGCCACCAGAATAACGCAACCATCACCGACGACGATACTGCCAGCGCAGCGATAAGCCAGAAAGACCACGTACCTAACTCCTGTTCGATTGGCAGTTTGACGTTCATCGAAAAGATGCTTACTATCAGCGTCGGCAGCATGATTCCGATTGTCAGAATCGTCAGCGCCTTGATTCGGATATTCAGATTGTTGCTTACTATCGAGACCCTCGCGTCCATCAGGCTCGAAAGCACATGCGAATACGTTTGCGCCTGTTCGCGACACTGATTATTCTCAATCGCAAGGTCGTCTAAAAATTCAATATTCTCAGGCGTAAAGCCAAGTTTTGCCGCGTTGTGCCGCATACGCTCTACAAGGACCGCGTTCGAATTAATGGCGTTGATATAATAAACCAGACTTTTTTCCAGCGTAAACAGGTTAAGCAGGTATTTGTTTTCCATCGCCGTATTTATCAGATGCTCTATCGAGGACGAAAGCATGCTCATCCCGCGCAAGTGCTCCAGAAAATGCGACACCGACCGGTAAATCATCCGCAATATTATATCCTGCGGCGTTTGAACCTTCAGAAATGATTTCCCCTCGAACAGCGGCGCATCCTCATCCATCACGACAAACAGTTTATCGCTGAACATAAACACACCGGTGGAATCGACCTTAAACAGGAAGTTGTCTTCCGCGCTGTAATGTTTCGGCCGCTTATAAATTAATGCCACATGGTCAGGTTCGAACTCAAGACGCGAAAGTTCGTCCGGGTCAAGTGCCGAACTCAGGGTGTGTTCGTCGATTTTGTACTGCTCTACAAGCTCCTTTTTTTCTGCTTCGGTGGGCGCAATATAAACGTACACCAGCGGCAGTGTTTTATCACCGTCGCTTTCAACCAGCTTCCCATTGCTTATGCATAGTTTCCTTAACATTTATCATTCCTTCAACCATGCAATAAATGATTATTCATTCCCTGTGCCCACAAAGGGTTAACTGTATCTTTCGGCATTTACTAAGTCAAGCCTGCTGAATTTTTTTTACGATATTTTTCAGCCTCGTGTTCTGCAGGCCGGGCACAAACCCTCCAGCTTTATCTGCTGGCGATGTACCACAAATCCCTTCAATTGCACTTTGACAGCAGGATTTGAAGCTTCCGGCAGACACCGTGTCTGCCCGCAGCCGTTACATACAAAATGGGGGTGGCATTGCTCTTTGCCGCAGCGGTCCGCAAGCTCAAAATGCCACTTCCGCGCCTCCAGATACGCCTTGTGAACAAAACCTGCCTTAACAAAACTTTCAAGGGTGCGATAAATCGTAACCTTATCAGGCCTCTTGGCCCCGAGTTTCGACGCTATTTGCTCCGCCGTTTGGGGTCTGCGGGTACCCGCTAAAATGCCGAGTATGGCAATTCTCGCGCCCGTCTTTCGCATTTTGAAAGACGCAAGCAATTGTTCTGATTTTTTCGTTATGTTAAAATTCATAATTCAGCGACATTCGTTACAAATGCATATGGCCGCCTTTGCCGCAGACGGGGCACGACCCCGTCAGTGCCACATCGGATTTGATAAACAAAAGCGGGAAAACAATATCGCCCAGACAGCACGGCAGCCAGACTGACAAGAATAATGTAATAAATACACTCGCTGCCGAAGCAAACCCTATTGCGGTTCCCATATCCATCATCAAATACGCCGCCGATGCCCAGGTGCTTATCAAAATGTGTCCAGCGTGTGGAAATTTAGTGTGGGGCCAGAAATACGCAATAAAAATGCCCAGAAAGGCTGCCGGATTAACCAGGTACCACTCCTCGATAAAACCAAAATGAATCCGCTCGCTGTGCGGCGTCGGGCCATCATGTATTTCATCTGCAGAACCTGCATTTTCCATATGATGATGTATTTCTGCTTCCGGCGGAATGTTAAGCCCGAATACTTCCGCGCCAAAATGCGGAATTATGATATCACTCAATGTCGCAATACCAACCGACCCGAAGTAACCAACCAGAAGTATGGTAATGATATGGGTTCGCTTTGAACGCAGTTTGAACATAGAGGCGGTAACCATCGCACTGAGTACCACATGTGCGGGATGAAATAATGCAAACAATCCCCACAAACCCTTCTGGGTGGCGTTTCTGAAAATAAGCATGAAAGCTATTCCCAGCACCGCGCCCAAAAGCGTAAATGGCGCATGTGCCTTTAATTCATAAAATATATGCTGAGCCTTCGCCTTTGCCGTCATTTTCATTCTCCTGATGTTTATTTATTCTCTGTTTTGCTGATTTTATCTAAATGCAACTTAGTTGCAACTATTTTTTGCTTCATCACAGCCGAAAAATTCGTTGCAGTTTTAGATATAGACAGGTAAATTGACGTGGCTTGCTATGAAAACCATAGAATCAATACCAGGACTTAAAAATATAAAAAAGGGCTGCATCCTAACTATCGGCAACTTCGATGGTGTGCATCTCGGCCATCAGGCCATTTTGGCCGCCGCCAAGGATTTGGCGGTAAGAGCCAGCAGCGAACTGGTCGTTATGACCTTCGAGCCGCACCCTGTGGCTATCCTGCACCCGGAAAAAGCCCCAGCCAGATTGACACCTCTGCCGCTTAAAAAATATCTGCTCGAACAGCAAAATGTCGATTGTCTTATCATTCTGAAAGACAGCGCCAATTTGCTTAAACTTTCGCCCGCCGACTTCATCGATAAATTCCTCGTCAAACATATCCAGCCCGCCGTTGTCGTCGAGGGCGAAACCTTTAATTTCGGCGCAGGCCGCGCCGGTTCGGTCCAGACCTTACGCGACCTCGGCAAACAAAAAGGATTCGATGCTCTCACTGTCCCCCAAAAAGAAATTAAATTCTCAACCGGCGTTTCCGTAAAAATCTCCAGCTCTATAATTCGCGGCTTACTTGCTGAAGGTAATGTCACTGATGCCTCTCTTGCCCTGAGCAGGCCTTATCGACTAACCGGCCGCATCATTCCCGGTAAGGGTAAAGGCCGACATCTGGGCTTTCCCACTCTCAATATGGAAAAATCAAACCAGCTTGTCCCCGCCGAAGGTGTTTATGCCGGCCTCGTCGAGGTTAGCGATACTTGCGAACAGGTTGTGAAATCGAAGCAGAAACTGCTCGCTGTTTTCAGTATCGGCCGTTCCGAAACCCTCGGTCCAGACCATCCTCTTCTGATTGAAGCGCATCTGCTTGCCGAAAACGCTGAAAAAATTTCAGGCAAATGGCTCGCCATGGATTTTATCCACTACATTCGCCTACAGCAGAAATTCGCCGCTGAATCCGGCCTTGCCGCCCAAATTGCAAAAGATTGTCAAACCGCGAAAAATATATTAAATTCCCTCGGAAACGGAAGATAAAAATGCTCACAAATACCGATTACCAAAAAGCACTCGATATAATAAATAAATCGAACAACATTCTAATTACCTCCCACGTCAAGCCTGATGGTGATTCCTGCGGCTGCATCGTGACGATTATGGAGGTATTCAAGCACTTCGGTAAAAAAATTACACCGCTTCTGCTCTCGTCCCTGCCCGAGTGGTATAAATTTCTGTTCGATACATCGCCCGCTGTCCTCGATGAAAATATCACCATCGAACAATTAAAGCAGTCTGCCTTCGATTTAATCATAATCGTGGATACCAACAGCTACACCCAGTTGCCCGATTTCGAAGATTACCTCAAAGCCGTCGATATACCCGTCCTCGTTATCGACCACCATTTAACTTCCGACGGTCTTGGTGACGTCGAGCTGGTTGATAGCTGCGCTGCCGCTGCCGCCCTGGTGGTTTATGATTTTCTCAAATTCGCCAAATTGCAAATTACCCAAAAAATCGCACAGGCCCTTTTCGTCGCCATTGCCACCGACACGGGCTGGTTCCAGTTTAACAATACCGACAGCCGAGTACACAGAGTTTGCGCCGAACTTATTGAGACCGGAGTGCATCCAGCGGAGATTTACCATCGGCTGTACCAAAATTTTTCCCCGCAGCGAATAAAACTGATGACCAAAATGTTCGACAATCTCGAACTGCACTTCCATGGACGGTACGCCGTCCAGCATCTGCTCCAGGCGGACTTCCAGGAGACCGGCGCTAATCTCAACGACACCGAAAATCTTATCGATGAATGCCGCCGAATACGCACCGTCGAGGTCGCGTCGCTGTTCGTCGAAATGCCCGACGGCAAAATTAAATGTTCCCTGCGAAGCCGCGGCTCCGTAAATGTAGGACAAATCGCTCAAAAACTCGGCGGCGGTGGCCACAAATTAGCCTCCGGTGTAACTATGAATATGTCCGTCGAGCAAGCCAGGCAGACGGTGAAAACCGAAGTCCAAAAACAATTAGGGTAACTCAACCCTCGTGCGTCAAAACATTTACCTAACCATAACCTGGCCGGAATCGGGGACGAGGGTCTGGCCTGTGATGGTGCGGGCGCGGTCGGAGCATAAAAAGACGACGGTATCGGCAACATCCTGACCTTTTATCTCGCGCTTTAAGGCGGTCTTATTGACGTAGTACGGAATGACTTCTTCGGGTTTGATGCCGTATTTTTTTGCGCAGATTTTTATGTACTGTGGATTCCAGATTTTTGAGCCTTCGAAGACGTTACCGGGGGCGATGGAATTAACGCGTATGCCGTATTGACCAAGTTCGAGCGCCCAGCCGCGAGCCATGTGGATTTCGCCTGCTTTTGTGGCATTATATGGAGTGTTGTCCCTGCTTGCTTCAAGACCCGATTTGGAGCTGACATTTACGATAGAGCCGCCCATACCCTGGGTAATCAAAATTTTCGCGGTGGCCTGTGCCATAAGGAAGTAGCCGGTAAGATTTATATCGAGAGTTTTGCGCCATTTGAGGGGCGGAATTTCCACGAGTGGGCCTGCAGGAGCGATGCCTGCAGCATTGACGAGAATATCGAGACCACCCCACTTGTCGAGTAAAGTATCGAAAGCATAATTTACGCTTGTTTCATTGGTAACATCACAGGGAAGTGTCATCGTGGAAACTTGCGGCAAATCTTTCTTAATCAAGTCGATGGTTTCCTTCGCAGCTTTTATATCGACATCCGCGATTGCAACGGATGCCCCTGCTTTTGCCAAGCCGATGGCAATGCTTCTGCCGAGACCGCTGCCTGCGCCGGTAACGACTGCGATTCTGTCCTGCAACTGCCCTGCCGCTTCACCGGCGGCAAGTTTTTTGCGGAAGGATTCGGATTCCCATTTATTGATGAAGCCCTGCTGGCGTTTATTGAGGGTAAGGATTCCACCGAAGCGTGCGGCGTTGACACGAATGAAAACGGAGCTTTGCACGAGGTCTTTAATGGTCGGGGCGAGCGATTCCTTGGCGGCGACGAAAAGGCCTAAATCCTTTACTAAAAAGGTCAGCGGTGCTTTTCCGTTTTGGGCAATTTTGGCTTTTAGTTTCTTTGTGATAATATGTGGGTCGCACTTGTCAATCCACATCGCAGGACCATTAGCGTAAACAAGCTCATCAGGAGCAAGAGCCGGTGTCGCGAGAAACTTTGCGGCATCTTTTTGGCGGCAAAAGACTTCGATAGCACCACCACCGAAAAAGCTGATGGTGGTATAACGGCCGGTTGTATCGAAAAATGCTTTGCGGATGCAAAGTTTTGTGTTGTTGATAACGGCAGGATTTGCCGGTTTGGATTTTTTGAGCTTAAGAGTGATTAATTTGCTGCTGCAACGTGCAACAACTTTATGAACGAGGCGCAAAGCCGCGTCCGGGGTATTTGCAGAGACAAAGAGGCCGTGCTTTTCGAGGATTAGAACGACTGGTTTTCTGCCAAAATGATTTTGATAATCAGCAATTAAAGCGTCTATTTTTTTGGCGAGCATAAAGCCGGGGTCGGTGTAAGAGACCCAAAGAGGCGGAAGTTTTTCATTAGCGAAAAGTTTTTCAATTTCGGCTTTTCCATTTTTGGCGTTCACATAGGCCCCTACCGCGCTCGGGTGCAGATGGATGACACACTTATCGAGAAAGGCGTGCAGATGAGCTTCGACGGAAGGACGTGAGCCATCGGCGACATAGTCGTCGCAGGCCACGGCGAGACGACGTACGACTTCGGTTTCGCGAGGATGCGTGTCGAAAGCAGCAAGCGATTTATCCTTCAAAATTCCCAAAACGGAATCGATGCGAAGACGGCGCCAGCCCTTTTTGGCGTTCATATCCTTCAGAGCGGTACCGCTGGCCTTTATGTACATAAATTTTCCGTCGGCTGTTTTGACGGAGGTATTTCCGCCGCCACCTTGCACGAGGGCGGGGTCTTTGCCTGTCGTATTTGAAATTTTTATCAGGTCCGCAAGGGCTTTATCCATTTAACAAATACTCCTTATATATGCGAAGTCGCTTCGCCTTTATCTTTCAAATAGAACCAAATAATACCGCTTATAAAATAAATGACCGTCGGGTACATAATTATTATTTTAAAGGATTTGAGCCGGTCAGCATAGACGGCCTGGTCGGAAAAAGCCACCCATAAAGCCATAACCAGACAGGCAACCAGTGAAGCAACAGCAATCAGACCCGAAATATGAAACAGCGGTCCATGTTTGACCGGTGTCTTGGCAGACTGCTGTGTCACAGCGGACTGAGCAGTTTGAGCAATGTCTTCCGGCAACGGCGGTAATTTTTCAGCAGCACCGGAGATGGCGGCTAAAATTATATAGAGGATGGCGGCTGAAAGCCACATCGGTATGACAAGGAAAAACAAATCAATGTAACCGCCCTGCCAGGCATAAACGCCACCTGCAAGAGTAATGAACCATGCCAATAGAGCAGGCCAACTTATCAATTTACCCTTTCGCGAAATCCAGTATTGAGTGAGACCGATTTTCGGGAAAATCCAATGCTCTACAAAGACTATTGCACCGACAGGCATTAACAACAGGCCGTATATACCTATGAAATCAAGCGCCCTGGTGAAAATGAAAGGCGAGCAGGCGATAATGGTGGTAATGGTACCTGCGATTAAAGTAACTATCCAACGAGGCCAGTTGGGGGTAACAATCTGCAGGGCAAGACCCGCACGATAAATGGTGGGATTAGCGGTTGTCCAGCCCGCAAGAACGACGGCAATAGCGCCGGCTATGCCGAGAGCGGTACTTGCCACCGCACCGGAATCCAACTGAATAAGCGGAGTCTTTAAAATGATGGCGGCACCAGCGCCCATTATGCCTGCGCAGACCCATGCGAGGTAATGGCCGAGGAACATACCGAAGGCAGAGTAGAAACCGTATGCTGAATTTTTAGCAAAACGGAAAAGGGCCATATCTGACAGGCCGACGTGCATCGCGAGATTGCAGACCCACGCGAAAAACACAATATGGAGAAAGCCGAAACTGCCAGCTTGTCCCGGCTGAGGTCCCAGCCAGATTCGGGCGTCGGCAAGTTTCCAGAAATCGAAAAAGCTTCGCATAGAACCAAGTTCGGGCATACTTGCAAGAATCGCGGGCATAAGAGTCATGGCACCGGCGATAAACATCAAAAACATCCAGGGAGAACAGACTTCGGAAAATTCGGCTAATCGTTTGAAGCCTAAGATGGCCAACGTTACCACAACGGCACCAATCACGAGAACGAGAACGACAAAGCCCATGTCGGTTGGCAGCCATCCTAACTGAATTGGGATACCAAAGGCGAGACGGATTGCCGAGGCGGAGACGGTAATCATCGAACCCGCGAGGATGCAGTACATAATCGCGTTGAGGATATTATAAATAATCATCACGACGGGACCAGCGATTTTTCGCAGGTACCAGTAAAGAGTAAGACGTGTTTTTACCGCAATTGGGGCACAGATAAGCACCCAGGACAAAACCGCAAGGAGATTACCCAGAACCAGTCCAACGATGACGTCGCAGGTGTGTGCGCCTTTGCTGACGAACAAAGCACCGATGACAAATTCCGTGGCGGCGACGTGTTCGCCGGAAAAAACACCAGCGAAGTGGCGGCCACCCTGCAATTTGTCGGGCGTGACGGGCTGGCGTTCGAACTCGTTTAATTTGTCGAGCCGTGCGATAAGACCGGAAGGCTTCGCTTCATCCATAATTCATCCTTTCCTTTTTATTGTCGTTTGGAGGTCACCTTTTTTTCGTAGTCCTTTACGTCTTTAATCCAGTTGTCCCCAACGGGGACATTGGCCTTTAGGCAGTAATAATCCCAGACGGCGCCGAGGGGGAGGGATTTTAATTCTTCGAGCATTGCAAGGCGAGCGGTAAAGTCACCGGATTGTTCGAGTTTTCGCAACTGCTGAGTAGGTTCGAGCAGTGCCGCTAAAAGCGCTTTTTGCATTGCACGGGCGCCGATTACCCATGCGGCGATTCGGTTAATGCTGGCATCAAAATAATCGAGGCCGATATGAACACGGTCGAGAAAGTTGCCGCGGACGATTTCCTGAGCGATTGCGGATAGTTCATCTGAGCCGATTACGACATGGTCGCTGTCCCAGCGGACTCCCCTGCTTATATGCAGGAGTATTTCGTCGAGATATAAAAGGACCGATGAAATCTTGTCGGAGACGGTTTCGGTCGGATGGAAGTGGCCGGTGTCGAGGCACAACAGCACGTTCTTTTCAATCGCGTAACCGAGATAGAATTCGTGCGAGCCGACGACGTAGGATTCGGAACCGATGCCAAAAAGTTTGCTTTCGACAGCGTCGAGAAAATAGCGTTTATCTATTTTGGCCTTGAGAATTTCATCGAGGGATTTTCGCAGTCTTTCGCGAGGGCCTTTGCGATCGATTGGGATGTCCTTGTAACCATCTGGAATCCAGATGTTGGTGACACAAGGTGAACCGACTTTGCGGCCCATCTGCTCACCAATTTTGCGGCAGGCGATGCCGTGCTCGACCCAGAATTTGCGGATGCCTTCGTCGGAACTTGCGAGGGTGAAACCGCTTTTGGCCTTTGGGTGGGAGAAAAATGATGGGTTGAAATCGAGGCCGAGTTTTTTATCCTTTGCCCAATCCATCCAGGCGGAAAAATGTTTCGGTTCAAGTTTGTTTCGCTCGATTCGTTTGCCGCCTGTTTCGGCGTAAATGGCGTGGAGGTTGAGGCGGTGACTTCCCGGAATCAGGTCGAATGCTTTTTGCAGGTCCATTCTTAATTCGTCGGCATTGCGTGCCCTGCCGGGATAATTGCCGGTCGCCATAATGCCACCGTCACTAAGGCCGCCGCTGCTCTCGAAGCCCCCAACGTCGTCACCCTGCCAGCAATGAAGCGAGATGGAAATTTTCGAAAGTTTTTCGAGGACTTTGCCAACGTCGATGCCGTATTGCGAGTATCGTTCGGAGGCCAGTGCATAAGCTTTTTCTACGGAACTGTTTTGCGCCATAATTTTATCCCTGCTTAAAATGTCATAATTTGCAGGGAAGTTTAACAGTATTCGGGGGATTCTTCAAGAAGTTTCGGGTACGGAATCTTTTATTGACGTTGGAACGTAAAGGGTCTAAAATTGGCCGAAATTTAAACATTAAAATTTTTGAGGGAACAAATATGATAGCGGCAGGGTTGCTTTTGCTGGTGGTGGGCGGATTCACGGCGGGAAGTTTTTATATTCCATTTAAAAAGGTCAAAAACTGGGCGTGGGAGAGCTACTGGCTTGTTAATGGTGTGTTTTCGTGGATTGTTATGCCGTGGCTGGTGGCGTATCTGACTGTGCCGCAACTAATGTCGGTCCTGAAAGAATCTTCCGGCAGCACTATATTCTGGACATATCTTTTCGGCGTGATGTGGGGAGTCGGAGGACTTACGTTCGGACTTTCGATGCGGTACCTGGGGATGTCGCTGGGGTACGCGATTGCGTTGGGATTTTGCGCAGCGTTCGGCACAGTAATTCCACCGATTTTCGATGGTACGTTCGGGGGTATGCTTGCGAGTTTTTCCGGTCAGGCGATATTTGGCGGTGTGTTGGTTTGCCTTATCGGTATTGCAGTTTGTGCCAAAGCGGGGATAATGAAGGAAAAAGAACTTTCGGCGGAGCAGAAAAAGGAGGCGATTGCGGAATTTAATTTTCCTAAGGGACTTGCCGTCGCGATATGCGCGGGAGTGATGAGCGCATGTTTCGCGTTCGCGTTTTCATCAGGTAAACAAATAGCGGCACTGGCAATTCAGCACGGCAGCGCGTTGCTGTGGCAGAATAATCCGATATTAATTGTTGCGCTCGCGGGAGGATTTACGACGAATTTTATCTGGTGCGTATATCTGAATATTAAAAACCGGACAGGGGAAAATTATATCGACAGCACCAACACGTCGATTGCGGCCAATTATATTTTTTCGGCCATGGCCGGTACGATGTGGTATATGCAGTTTCTGTTCTACGGGATGGGTACGACGAAGCTGGGCAAATACGCGTTCTCTGCGTGGACGATTCATATGGCGCTAATAATTATTTTCAGCAATATGTGGGGCCTGATTTTCAAGGAATGGAAGGGCTGCAGCCAAAAGACGCTGAGCGTTATTACAGCAGGCATACTCGTTGTGATGCTGTCGATTGTATTTATCGGGACAGGAAATTATCTTGCGTCAGTTGGAAAATAATTTCAAGGCACCGTTTGAGCCTAACATCGACGAACTCATAGAAATAATTTACCGGCACAAGCAGGGCAAAAGAGTTCATCACATTGAATTGTTTCTCGATGAGGAAATAAAGCAGCAAATATGCCAGCGCTTTGGGATTGCGAAGGATATAAAGCCGGATGAACCGTTCGCAATTTTGAAGCGGGAAATTGAACTGCAAAGATTTCTCGGCTATGACGCGATTAGGTGGGGCTTGAGGAAAAGTTCACTGTTTACGCTGCCGCATATTACGGCTGCCGACGAAGCGGACAAACGCAATTGGGCTGTCGAAGACACAGGGCCGATACAGTCGCGGGAAGATTTTGAGAAATACCGCTGGCCGGATGTGAAGGCGATAGATTTTTCCGGTTTGGAATGGCTTGAGAAGAATCTGCCCTCCAATATGGGCTGTTATGAACTGACGGCTCATATTCTGGAGATAGTAACGTTTCTGTTCGGCATAGAAAATCTATGCTACAAGGTTTTCGATGAGCCGGAACTTGTGGATGCGGTCTGCGAAAGGGTCGGGAATTTTTACGTTGATTTGACGAAGGCGCTTTGCGATTTTGCGTGTATTCGATTTGTCTGGGGGGCGGATGATATGGGGTATCGCAGCGCAACATTGATGCCGCCGGAATTTCTGCTTGAAAAGATTTTGCCGTGGCATAAAAAATGCGTCCAAATCGCCCATTCGAAAAATAAGCCTTATCTATTGCACTCGTGCGGGAATATCAATGCGATTATGGATGATTTGATTGACGATGTCGGCATCGACGCGAAACATTCGTTCGAGGACGCGATTATGCCGGTAACGGAGGCGAAGAAAAAATACGGTGATAGAATTGCATTATTAGGCGGGATTGACGTCGATTTTCTCTGCCGCGCCGATGAAAAGGCAATCCGGCAACGAACCCGTGAAACGCTTGAAATCTGTCTGCAAGGCGGCGGATACTGCCTCGGCACGGGCAATTCGGTGGCAAATTACATTCCAGTCGAGAATTATCTCGTTATGTTAGATGAAGGAAGAAAAGGGAATTGAGAATTTAGAATTGAGAATGCAGAATTCAGGAGATAGAAGAAAAATTACAGGGGCCAAATTTAAAAGGATGATTGCTTCGCTTCGTTCGCAATGACGTGCCCCGGCCACAGGAGGCTGTGTCGCAATTATGAGTAAAGCGGATTTTCTTTTTCATTCTATATGTTAATATCAGGATGTTAAAGGAAAGGATTTTAGCGTGGCATATCGATATGGAGATCGCAGACAAAAAATATTATTCCCCCAGAGC
>Ga0214473_10003634_pt1 | contig 18655 bp, 16 predicted proteins | sample RVTome_7_FD_203509 | JGI IMG/M metagenome (GOLD analysis project Ga0214473, IMG submission 203509) | Soil microbial communities from uranium-contaminated site in the Upper Colorado River Basin, Wyoming, United States - RVT98D197 | ecosystem: Environmental > Terrestrial > Soil > Contaminated >... | reverse complement strand
AAGACCGTCGTCATCGAGTTCGCCCGGGGCGGCAAGGCGGACGCCCCCATGCCCCTGGCCGCTCCCTACGGGTATGCCTACTCCCTGAGCCGGTTGAGCGACCGCATCCTCTCCCAGGCCGCCATCCTCTACGTGTGGGTCACGCCCGAGGAATCGCGGAGGAAGAACGAGGCCCGCGCCGACCCGAACGATCCGGGGTCCATCCTGCACCACGGCGTGCCAATGCACGTCATGCTCCACGACTACGGCTGCGACGACATGGATCACCTCATCCAGACCGGCGACCAGCCCGACCACGTGCGAGTCGAGGCGCACGGACGCGTGTTCCATCTGCCGGTCGCGCGGTTCGACAATCGCGTCGACAAGACGTCCTTCGTCCGGGATCCCCGGGAGCGATGGGATCCCCAGGACGTGCGGGCGCTGCACGAAGGACTGGCAACGGCCCTCGTGCGTCTCGCGAACCTCGGCGGGCAGTGAGCACGAGCCAGCGTCGGGGTCGGCGCCGGCCCCGCCCTCGCGCCTTGCGCGATCGAGCAACTGTTGCACGAGAGCTCGCTGGAGCCTGTCACTAGAAGCGCATGCGTTCCGCGCCGTTGGAGTGTTGGGGCCGGCCGGGAGGATTGGCCCCGCGCTTGCCGTAGCACCAGGACATGGCACGGCGAGCGATGGCGGTTGTAGTGGGGATCTCGGTGGTCGGAGCCGCGCTGGCGCCCCTGCTCCTCTGGACCCTGATCCAGCTGCGGGCGGGTCCGCTACCGGGCGTCCGGGTCGGTGGTGCTGTCCTGCCCAGCGGCGATCCGCGGGCCGAGCTCGTCGGCCGGGCCGATGCCTGGCTCGACGCCCCGGTGACCCTGCGCGCCGCCGACGCGGTGACCGAGACCACGCGCCGGCAGATGGGTGCCAGGATCGACGTTGACGCGGCACTCGAGAGCGCCGGGCGTGTCGGCCGCTCAGGCGATCCAGTCACGGACCTGGCGGCGTGGTGGTCGGCGCGACAAGGCCGGGTCGATCTGCCATGGCCGATCATGGTGGACCGGGGCGTGCTCGGGGCGCACGTGGAGCTGCTGCGCCCGTTCGTGGATCGCACGCCGGCGCCCGCCCTGCTCGACGTGACCGCGCGCATCGCGCACCAGCGCGAAGACGGGATGAGGCTGGACGTCGCCTCGAGCACCGAGCCCCTCGCGCGGGCGCTCGCCCGGGGCGAGGAGCTACCCGAGGTCCAAGTCCTGCGCGAGCCCGGACCGGGACGGACCCTGCCTGACGGCCTCGCGCTGTCGACGGTGCTGGCCAACTACGAGACGCCCTACCACTCCTGGGGGCGCTACCACGGCCGCGCGCACAACGTCGAGCTCGCGACCCGCAGGCTTCACGGAACGGTCATTCCATCTGGCGGCGTGCTCTCCTTCAACCAGCGGGTCGGTGCCCGCACGGGCCGCGAGGGGTTCCGGATCGCGCCCGTGATCTCGGGCGGGGAAATCACCGACGGAATGGGCGGAGGCGTGTGCCAGGTCGCGAGCACGCTCCACGCCGCGGCGTTCATGGCGGGGATGGACATCGTCCAGCACCAGCCCCATTCCCGACCGAGCAGTTACATCCCGATGGGGCTCGACGCGACTGTTGTTTGGCCGGCGGTGGACTTGCAGATCCACAACCCCTTCGCCTTTCCCGTGGCCGTGAACGCAATCGCGATCGACGGGCACGTCCACGTCGAGCTCCTCGGGGCGGAGCAGCCCCGCGTCGTCGAGCTCGAGCGCCGAGTCCTGGGCCGCGCCAGGTTCAGCGAGCGCGTCGTCGAGGATCCGGCATTGCCCCGCGGAACGCGGGTCGTCTCCCAGGAGGGCGGGCTCGGGGCGCGGGTGGAACGCGTGCGCGTCGTGCGCGAGAGTGGCCGTGCCGTCGCCACCGAGGTGGACGTCATCCGCTATCCGCCCACGGACCGTGTCGTGCGCGTCGGAACTGGAGCGGTACCGACGGCGACCCCGGCGACCGGTCCTGTGGGCGCCGTGGCGCTGCGCTGAGCGGGGCGGCGGTCGAGGCTCGGTCGAGGGGTCAGGGACAGCTTCTGTCGCATACGGTCACGCCCGCGCCGCAGCTCATCTCGCCACTGTGGCAGGCTTCGAAGGTGCACACGCTCGCGTCGCAGAACAGAACGCAGCTGCTGCTGCCAGTGCATCGCGGGTGACAGGAACCCGCGGGCACACCACGGCAGTCGAACGTGCACTGGCCCGAGCCTCCACAGCTCGGCTCGCAACGGCTCGCCCCGTCGCAGTTGACCGCGCAGACGGTGGACCCGTTGCAGATGGGCCTGCAGTCGCTGGCCAGCGGACAGTCATAGGTGCATTCGCAGCCCGAAGGGCACGAAGGGCTCCAGGTGCCGCTGACCATGGCCGGCGACGCGGTACAGCAACCTGGACCGCAGCTCGAGCACCCCACAGCGCAAGCCACTCCGCTGGCCGAGACACAGGTCCCCCCGGCGCACGCGTCGGTGGCGCACTGTCTGTCGCACGAGCCACAGCTCGTCGGACCGTCGCGGAGATCGGCCTCGCATCCGTTGGTCGAGTTGCCGTCGCAGTCGCCGAAACCTGGACTGCACGCGAGCGTGCATGCGCCGGCCGCGCACATCCCCATCGCGCCCGGCCCCGATGGGCACGCATCGCCGCACGCCGTGCAATCGGTGGGCGTCCCGAGCACCGTCTCGCAGCCAGGTGCGGTCGTGCAGTCGTCAAAGCCTGGATCGCACACGAAGCCGCAGCCGCCCGCGGCGCGGTCGCAGGTCGGCACGCCGTTCGGGACGGTCGGGCACACGACGCCGCAGTCGAGGCAGTCGCGGATCGTGTCGAGACGCGCTTCGCAACCGTTCGCCGCATTGGAATCGCAGTCGCCGAAGCCGGCTCTGCATTCGAAGCCACAGGTCGCCGTCGTCCCCGCGCACGTCGGCGTGGCGTTCGTCCGCACAGGACAGGCCAGACCGCACACGCCACAGTGCATCACGGTATTGAGGGCCTGTTCGCACCCGTTGGTCACGGCGCCGTCACAGTCGTCGAACCCTGGGTCACAGGCGAGGCCACACGTCCCACTCGTACACGCCGGTGAGCCGTGCGCGACGGACGAACAGGCCCGGTCGCACATCCCGCAGTGGAGCGGGTCGGTCCTGGTATCGACGCATCGGTCGCCGCAGAGCGTTCGCCTAGCCGAGCACGCGTCCACGCACGTGCCCCCGTCGCACAGGGGAAGCGGAGCGACACAGGCCCGGCCGCAGGACCCACACGTGGACGGGTCAGATAGGTCAGCTTCGCACCCGTTGCCTGCGACGCCGTCGCAGTCGGCCCAGCCCGCGTCGCAGTTCATGGCGCACGTGCCATCGCTGCAGAGAGGAGCCGCGTGCCCGGGATCCGGATCGCAGGCATGGCTGCACGCCCCGCAGTTCGCCAGATCGGTTGTGAGGTCGAAGCCCTCGTCCGCTTCCCCGTCGCAGTCGTCGTCCACGCCGTTGCACGTCTCCGGGCCCGGCGTGCAGCCATCCACGGCCGCGTGACCGTCGCTCCCGGCGTCTCGTGTGGCGCCATCGACTCGTTGCAGGCCTCCGCGATCCACGGAGCACCCTAGCGCCCCGACCAAGATCGCTGCCATCAGAGCCGAACAAGCCCCCACGGCGGCACGATAGCACGGACGCGGGGGATCACTCGACGATCGGGCCGGGCGGCGACGGGCGTTCGCTCGCCTCCGCCTGCAGGGCCAGAACGACGAAATTCCCGAAGCGCCCGAGCAGGTCCCGCGTCTGGGAATCGGGGATGCTCAACCGGCCCACCGTGTCGTTGCCTTCGGTCGTGAGCGAGATGCTCTCGAGCAGGCCCGCCACGCCCATGGCGCGTGCCATGGGCTCGCGCATCACCTCGTCCATCTCGCCGCGCAGCTCGGCCCGGACAGCTTCGGCGGCTTCGGGTGCGCTCATGCGGAGCACCATGTCGATGGTGACGCCGCTCTGCGCGTCGCCGGCGACGGCCGCCGCCCGGAAATCCTCGCGGGCGCTGCGCGGGATCTCGAGATCCGAGCCCAGGCGACCGCGGCTCTGTTCATTGGGGACGGCCACGAAGGCCCCCGCCCTTCGATCGAAGCCGATGCGGTCGGCCAGCTCACGGAACGCAGGCGAGGAGAACAGCGCGACCGGCTCGCCCCCTCCCGGCGCGAGCGCTCGCTCGAGTCGCTCGGTGGGACCGAGGACGTAGGTGCGCGGATCGATCTCGATCAACGCCACGTCACGCTTCCGCAGGGCGGGATGCCCCCGCACCTCGACCTCCTCGAAGCCCCGTTCCCCCGTGCGCGCGACGATCTGCCGCATCAGCTCGAAGACCTCGCCCTGCCGGTAGTCGCCCTGGATCACGATCGCGCCGAGGTCCGTGCTCCCGTGCTCGGTCTCTACGATGCTCATCCAGAACGACTCCGTGCGGCCGAGGCCATCGAGGATCTTCCTCTCGATGTCCCCGCCGAGGGGCGCTCCGCGCTGGAGCCAACCCGTCACCTCCGCCCAGTAGGGTGACTGTCGCAGCTGCGCCACGTTCACGCGCAGCACCGCAATGCAGGGCTCGCCGAGCAAGGCCCTGGGGTCGGCACCCGTGGCGAGGTATCCGCCCGCGCCCTGCCCGTCCGACACATCGGAGGGGTCTTGGGTCTCGGGGGTCCCTCCGCCGCAGGCCGATGCCGCGAGGAATAGGATGGTCGATACGAAGAGGCGCTCGATGCTCTGCATGGCGCGCAGGCTAACCCATCGAATGGCTCCGAGCGAGTGGCGGGATCGCCGGCGAAGGGCACTTCCCGGACGCCGGCCCGTTGGCGCTATACTCGCGCGCGCATGAAGCCCTTTGCGCGATGGTCCAGCTTCGCGATCCTCCCAGCCGTCGCCTTCTTCGAGGGCGCCGCGTGGTACGGAACCCGCACGGTGCTCAGCCAGTACATGGTGAGCGAAGGCGGTTCGACCTCCGCGGAGGTCGGCACCCTGCACGCCGTGATCAGCGTCGTCGGGCTGGTGGGCACGGTGCTCGCGGGGCTCGGCGCGATCGCGATAGGCCCCTGGGCGTTCATGGCGCTCGGGACGCTGGTCGCGTGCGGAGGAGCCCTCGCGCTGGGCATTCTGCCGCCAGACGCGGCGCTGCTCGCGGCGGCGCTCCTGTCGTTCGGACATGGCTTGCTCAGGCCGACCATCTACGGTGCGGGCGCGCGCGCCTTCGGCGATGACCGCGAGCACCTGCGCTCTGCGCTGTTTCTCTTGCTGTGGGGCTCGATGAACCTCGCAGGGTGGCTGAGCCCCATGGTGACCGGGAGCTTCGGGGGCGTGCTCGTGGACGGCGGCGCAGGGCTCGCATTCGTCTTGGCGGGCGGCAGCGCCGCGCTGGCCTTCCTGCTCGCCACCGGCCTCGCGGTCGCGGTAGTGGTGACGCGGGAGAAGGACCCGGCGAAGCGGAGCAATCCGCCCGCCCGCGGCGTTCATCTCGTTGTCGTGTTCGGCATCGTGCTGGTGGTCGTGATGCCCTGGGGCCTCGTCACCTCGACATCGTTCGACCACCTCTTCGTGCTGGTGAACGCGCTCGACGACCCGGACGCGATGTCGACGTTCTTCTCCATCAACCCGCTGACCGTGATGCTCGCGTGCGCGTTCGGCGCGGTGGTCCTCGTGGTCTTGCATGTGACGAAGGTGCGCCTGCCGACCCTGCTCCTGGTCGGTCTTGGCCTCGTGATCCTCGGCGCCGGCATGGTCATGATGCTCCTCGTGGATCGCGACGCGCCTTCCGTCGCCGCGATCTCTTTGGCGCTGGTCACCATGGCCGTCGGCGAGGTCCTGGTGGGACCCCTTCTGCTGTCGCGCGTGACTGGCGATCTCCCGTACCGTCTGGAGACGCTCGTGGCCGCCCTCTGGATCGGCTTAGCCAGCGTGCCGAGCATGATCGTGTCGTGGCTCGACGCGGACGAGCCGAGCCGAGCGCTGGCGTGGTCCGGCGTGATCGCCGTCGTGTGCCTCGGATGCGTGCTCGTGGCGGCGGCCTTCCCGCTGCGACGGGTGTTCGCAGCACCCGGCCCCACGACGCAGACAACTCCCTGATCGCGCCGGTCAGCCAGCGCTGACCACGTGAAGCGGAAGATCGATGACCGTGGGCATGGCGGCCTGCGGGAAGGTCCACCGTCGAACCGCTCCCGCGACGCAGCGCGCGGCGGCGGCGTCCACGGAAGCGTGGTCGACGACCGCGCTCGACTGAACCGCGCCCGAGGGCTGAACCACGACCCGCACATTCGCACCCCCGGCCTCTCCGTTCGCAGCCGGCGAGTCGAGGCAGAACCGCAGCTCGGCGCGGTGGCGCGCCACCACGCGCGCGACCTGCTGGTCCGTGAGCCCGCGAATACTCCCGGTCACGATGGATCGGACGTTCGGCACGGCGTTCGCGCGTGACGCGGAGCGCCTCGATGGAAACCGCTCGCCCGCGCTCAGCGACAGGCGACCGCCCGTGCCGAACAGCGCATGGAGGCTGCAGGTCCTGAAGTCGCAGCCCGCACCGAAACCGCCCGCTGCGAAGAACCCGCCGCGGCCGACCGTGCCGGCAGCGCACCGGGCATCGCCGGCCGGACAGCCGCCTCGACCCGTGCCGATCATGTCGAATCCACCGAAGCCTCGACCGAATCCCGCCAAGGCGGCCAACGGGTCACCATAGGCATCGATCGCGGAAGCGCCGGCGGCGCGGTCCGTCCCGTACGGCGCGGGAACCGGCGACAGATGCGCCTCGAAGCGCGAGAGCACACCGAGGATGCCCACTTGGGCGGGCGCCACGATGGGATCGGGCGCGCGCGGGATCAGGTCGGCGTCGTGGCCGCGCACCTCGATTCGCCCGCGCTCGCTCGGGGCCGCGTCGGGCGCTCCGGCCTCGCCCTGTTCGCCCTTCATCGGCCAGCCGGCTTCGTCGGCGACGGAATCCACGCCGTCGGACCACCGCGCCCGATGTCGCACCGTCGGTGCCGCCGCCGGAGCCGTCTCGATCGGCACCCACGTGCGCGGAACCGACAGGAGCTCGATCGACAGGGCCGCGGACCGGGGCGGCGTGAGCGCCGCGCACACGCCGAAGACCGCGGCGAGCAAGACGGTGGCTCCTAGGCTCGCCGCGAGTCCGCGATCGGGCGCGTTGAACCGGGGAAAGGGCCCCGCCTTGCCCACGCACCATTGCACTCGGTTGCTGGCCATGCGGTTGGGACCGCGCCCGGCGACGGAAGTTCCGCGCGGCCCCGTGCACCCACTTCGGCATCTGTGGCACTATGGAGGCATGACTTGTCGTTTCAGCTTGCTTGCTATCCTGACGTGCGCCCTGTCCTGTGCCGGATGTGGTTTGTCGCTCGACACCGAGGCTCCCGGAAGAGACTCGGGAGCCGACGGCGCGAGCATGGGCGGCGACTCGTCGCTGCCCGACGGCGGCGCCCCTGAGGCTGGAGCTGCCGATGGGGGCGGGGGGATGGACGCGGGCGAGACCATCGACGCCGGTCCGGCTCCGGATGCTCCAATATGCAGCACGGTCGACGCCGACGGCGACGGGTTCAGCGAATGCACCGGCGACTGCGACGACTCGGAGCTCTTCGTGTTCCCGGGCGCTCCCGAGGTGTGCGGGGACGGGTTGACCAACGACTGCGGATCCGCGGACCCACCGGACGCCATCTGCGGCGGGATCGGCACCTTCGTCGCCGAGCCACCCACCGGCGACCCGCTGAATCCGGGCACCCGCACGATGCCCGTCGATACCATCGCGCGCGGAATCGCCAACGCCATGACCATCGGAGGCGGCGTGGACGTGTACGTGGCCGAGGGCACATACCAGGAGGACGTCGCCCTCGCGGAAGGTATCTCGCTCTGGGGCGCCTATGACACGGCCTTCACCCGGCGCGACCCCGCGGCGCACGTCAGCCGCATTCGGAATACGACCGCCGGAGGAGTCCTCGTAAACCACGGCATCACGCGCGCCACGGCCATCGACGGGTTCACCATCGAAGGCCTCGACGGTGTGATGAACTCACGCGCGATCACGGTGGCCTATGGCGCGGCTCCCGTGATCTCGAACAACGTGATCTTGGGACCCGACGCGACCAACGGTTCCTTCTGCGTGGACGTCAACGCGACCAATACACCATCGTCGGCATCGCCCCTGATCCAGGGCAACGACATCGTCCTCGGCAAGGGCGGATACCAGTGGGGGACGGACCGCGGGGCGTGGGGGATCCGGCACCGTGCCTCCCCGATCGAGATACGGCAGAACCGGTTCCTGCTCCCCGACGACAACGACACGATCGTGCGAGGCATCGAGCTGGGGAATTGCCCCTCCATGACCGTCGAGGGCAACACCATTCGAGGCACGGGTCAGGGCTGGGGGGTGTACGGCATGGCCTTGTTCGCCAGCGCTGGCGACGTGTGGAACAACGACATCGACGCTGGCCGGTGCGTGCAGTTCGGAAACGGTCTGGCGCTCGATGCCTCGCGTGCACCTGGCGTGCGGGTGTGGAACAACATCGTCTTCGGGGGCGCCGATGGCTCGAACACCAACGGCCTCGTGCTCGACTTCGAGAGCCCGATGACCTCCACCATGGACGCCCTGATCCACTCGAACTTCCTGCACGGCGGCTTCAACGCGGTCGAGACCTCGGCGGGCGTGTACATGTCGGCGGGTGCACCGGTGATCGTCGGACGCTTCTACAACAACATCATCTACAGCGGCACCGGTCGTCTTGCTCGGTACGCGTTCATGGAAGCACGCGCCGCAATCGACCCGGAGCTGCTGCACAACAACGCTCTCCACGTGATGACGCCCGGCTCCGCAATGACCGCAGCGCTCTACCGGAACGAGGCCAGCACGAACCTGCCCAGCATCACCGCCGTCAACGCCCTCACGGACCTGACGGGCGGCAGCGCCATGAACCGGGACGACGACTGCGCGGTGACGGACCCGGTCGTGGACGGCGACTTCCATCTGTCGCCCACGTCGATGTGCATCGATCGAGGCTCCTCCGCGGAGCTGCCAGCACTGGATTTCGAGGACGACACACGACCAGCTCCCACGACCCAGCCGGACATCGGCCCGGACGAGACTGGGTGATCGCCCGCCGCTGGTGATAGGATCGCGGTCACCGTCGTGCTGCGCACCGCAATCCTGTCGCTCGCCGTGGCCTGGGCCGTCCCGTCGCTGGCCCTGGCTCACCCGCTGGTCGACGAGGGGGTGCGGCGCCTGCACGACGCCGACTTCGCTGGGGCACTCCAGCTGTTCGGGGACGCGGAGCGGTCCGACGATCTCACCCGCGCCGATCTGGTGACGCTGCTCGAGGCCCGCGCCACCGTGCACCTCGCGCTCGACGACCGCCTGTCGGCGGACTCGGACCTGCGGATGCTGGCCGCTCTCGACCACGACCACCCCGTCAGCTCGGCCGCATCCCCGGACTTCACCGAGGCGTTCGAGCGAGCCGTGGCTGCGGTTCGCGAAGGCCTCTCCATTTCCGCGACGCACACGCGCTCCGGCGACCGCGTTCAGATCGACACCTGGATCCGGGCGGACCCGGCTGGGCTCGTGCGATCCATTCGAGTATTCGCGCGCCGCGGCGACAGCCCCTGGGGCGACGCATCCCCCTCTCAGGCGAGGGTCAGCGCGTCGCCCGACACGCGGGTGTCGTACTACGCCGAGGCGATCGGGCCGGGCGGCGCCGTCGTGGCGACGATCGGGTCTCGACAGCACCCTCGCAGCGTGCCGGTGGGCGACAGCGGAGAGAATGGGGGCGTCCCCTGGCTATGGATCGGTGTCGGCGCGGGAGCGACGGCCCTGGTGGCGACGATCGCTGTCGTGCTGGTCGCCACTTCTGGCGGAGGGGACACCGTGATCGACGGTCCCTATCCCACGGACTAGGTCGATGGGAAGCCCGGACACGATCATCGACACCTTCACGAGCTTCGAGGCAGAAGAAGAGCACGCCGAGCTCGTCTACGATCCGCGCGAGCAGGACTTCGGCCGGTACCGCCTCTGCTACCAGCTCGCGGCCGGGGGCATGGCCACCGTATTCCTGGCCCGCGCGATCGGCCCCGGGGGCGTCGAACGCCTCGTCGCGATCAAGCGTATCCACCAGCACCTGGCGCGCCGTCGCGCGCTCGTGGAGATGTTCCTCGACGAAGCGCGAATCGCATCGCGAATCAACCACCCGAACGTGTGCATGGTCCTCGACTTCGGGGAACATCAGGGCGCGTACTTCCTCGCCATGGAGTACCTGCTCGGCGAGCCCCTCAACCGCGTCGCGAGCACGGTCGCGAAACGCCCAGACCTGCTCGACACTCGCAGGTGGCGCGCCGTGGCCGCGCGCATCATCGCCGACGCGGCCGAGGGTCTGTACGCTGCCCATCGCCTCAAGGACGAGCATGGGCGCCCGCTCGAGGTCGTCCATCGAGACGTTTCATTGCACAACCTGTTCGTGACGTACGCAGGAGTCGCGAAGATCCTGGACTTCGGGATCGCCAAGGCGGCGACGCAGGTCCACCAGACTCATTCTGGCAGCTTCAAGGGCACCTACGCCTACATGGCCCCGGAGCAGTTCGTGGGCGGGGAGGTCGACAGCCGCACAGACATCTGGGGTCTCGGCGTGTGTTTGTGGGAGCTGTGCGCTGGAACCAGGCTGTTCCGTCGCGAGTCGCAGATGCAGACCATGCTGGCGGTCTGCTCCGATCCGATCCCTCTGCCCCAGACCGTGCAGCCGAACGTGCCGGAGGAGCTCGCGACGATCATCATGCGGGCGCTGTCCCGCGACAGGGAGCAGCGCTATCCGACGGCCCGGGCCATGAGTCAGGCGCTCGGCGAGTACCTGAGAGGCTCGGGGGAGCGCACCGGCATCGCGGAGCTCGAGGAGTGGATGGCCGAGCTCTTCGGCGCCCAACGCACGACCAAGCTCGAGCGGGTCGAGTCCGTCATCGCGCAGGGAGCGCCCGTCTCCGGATCGATTCACGAGCGGGCCACGCAGCTCAAGGGAGCAGCCGAAACCACCACTTCCGTGGTTCGGCTGGCCCGCCCACGATTGCCGCCGCTGGTTCTCTGGCTGATCGCGGCGGCGCTGCCGGCGGCGATCGCGCTGGGGGTCGCCGCAACGTTCCTCGTGATGCGCTTGGGCGAAGACGACGTGCCCACGGCGTCAAACGGGGAAGTCGCTGCTGGCCCCGGGAGCGACGGTCCAAACCAGCTCGACCGATCGCCGCCGGCTGGGCTCGCCCGCCCGGAACCCGCGCGGCCAGAGGAGCCCGTCCCGGCCATCGCTACCGAGGTCGTGCACGAAGAGGAACCCGTCGAGGGGGACGCCACACCGGCAGCGCAGGTGGGGCCCGTGCGCGCGAGACCTCAACCCCGGACGACGACGCCAGAGGCGGCCGGGTTCGGGCATGTCAACGTCAGCACTCCCGGTGGATGGGCCGAGATCTACGAAGGCGGTCGGCTCATCGGCCGCTCTCCGAGGCAGATCCGCCTGAGCCAAGGACGCCATCTGATCGAGCTTCGGCCCTTTGGCCGCGCGCCCGGACTGCGCCGGACGGTACAGGTGCCCGCAGACAGGGTCGTCCGCCTGTCGGTGCCCGTATCCGGCCGCTGAGCGGCAACACCGGCGTGAGGCCCGCGCTCCGACCTGATAGTCTCCGTCTTGCCGATGCGATCCGGTCGAGTTGCTGTCGCGCTGCTCTTGCTCAGCCTGTCTGGGGCGTGCGACGAGTCCGCTCATGCCCCTTGGTTGGTCCGTTTCCCTTCCGACGCGCCGCGCGGTTGCTCGGCCCTGCTGGAGGTGTGGATCCTGCGGGGAGGCTGCGCGGACGGGTTGCCGGAAGTGTTCCGCTCCGAGTATGGCGCACGGGTTCGCCCGGGCCCCATACAAACGCTCGAGCCGGGACGATATGGTTTCGGAGCCCGCGCGCGAGACGCCGCCGGCAACTGGTTCGCCGACGGCTGCACGGAAGTGACCCTTCCACTCGAGGACGGTCAGGCGATCGAGGTCATGCTGACCCGCAGCGCGACGCCCCTCGATTGCGGTGCCGCCGATGGAGGAGTCGACGCCGCCGTGGATGCCGGGCCACCGATGGATTCGGGCATGCGCGATGCGGGCACGGACGCGGGCACGGACGCGGGCCCCCCGTCGTGCGAAGCGTCGATGGTCGATGCCCGGCTCACCCTGGGCTGCAACGGACCCATTCGGGGACCGGCGGCAGACAACGAATTCGGCGGCTGGTGCGCCGTCAGCGTAGACCCCCGGGGCACCTGTCACGATCCCGTGGCGCTCTGTCTGACCACGGAGCCCAGAGCCACCGAGGGCGTGTGCCTGTACGAGTGCCCCGAAGCCCCGACCTACGTCAGCCAGGGCGGGTGCCCCACGGGTAGCCGATGCTTGACCTTCGGTCCGGGCGACGCTTTCTGCTTCCCCGACTGCGCGGCGAACGAGGACTGCGCGCTCGGCGTGTGCCTGTCTGACGGCACCTGCGAGTGACCCTGCCCTGCGCGATGACGCCGAGCATCGCTGCCTTCCTAGGCGCAGTCTCCGTCGGGCGGGACACACTGGTGTACGGGTCCCGCCCGCGTGGGGATCTCCTGACAGGCATATCCGTCCGGGCAGGGCTCTTCGGCGCAATCCCGGCTACAGAAGGCGAAGCCGTCGCGACGGAATAGGCACAGGTCGTCGGGACCGCCGCAGTGGTCGTGCGCGTCGCAGTAGCTGCACAACGAGCCGTCGCGGTGGCATGAGGGCGGGACGTGATCCTCGGGGATGATGCAGTCGGGCCCACCGTCGCCGTCCCGGTCCTCCTGGTCCTCGCAACAATCGGGGTTGAAGTAGAAGTACCGGCAACCGCAGTCGGTCGCCGGTCGATCGGTGAGCCCGTCACGGGTCACTGCGGGTTCGATGCACGACCCCCAGCGCCCATCGGGCAAGCAGGTCTGCTTCCCCGGACCATCGTAGATGGCGTCGTCACACCATCGCTGGACACCCGGAACGCACTCGGACCGAACGGGAGTGACGGCGTCCACGCCCGCATCCACTACGGGCAAGGGAGGCGGTGGCGACGGCGGCCGAGGCGGCCTCGCGTCCGGGACGCTCGCGTCCGGGTCCAGCGTCGCGGACACGTGCGACCGCTGGCACGCCGGCGCACAGAGCAGCACGAGCGTCCAGGTCAACGGGACCACCCGCATTTGACAGTGAGATGCACGCGGCAGGCCACCCTGGGCGTGCGTGAATTCCCCGTTCCGCGCGGGTCGTTGTGGGGGCGGGCGACCCAAAGGAGCGCGGGGCGCTCCGCCGAGGGACCCAGTCGCCCCGAGAGCTCTTCCCGCGCCACCCCACCCGTCGCGCTGGGGCGCCGAGCGGCATCTGGTCAGCGCATGGTCATCTCGGCCAGCATCAGAGCCAGCTCGACGACGATGAGGATCACGATGTACCACTCCACGCGGTGACTGCTGTTCTGTTGGAGAACACCGAGGAGCGTCTCGGCCGTCCGGGAGACGACGGCGAGCTTGCGCTCGAGCCCGACGTGGCGCTCGGTCAGCTCGTACTCGTCGGTGAGCCGCGCGTAGAGCAGCTCGAGGTCCGCGTTCTCCCAGAGCACCTCGGGCTTCTCCGTCACCTGCACCCGCCCAATCGTGGTGGTCTCCACCAGTAGGGCGTCGCCGATGTGCTTGAGCAGCTCCTTGACCTTCCGCCGGCTCCGCCCCCCCTGGGCCAGATCCTGGGCCAAGGGCTCCACCCGATCGAAGGCCGCGCCGGTTGCTTCTTCGTAGTGGGTGAGGACCGTGCTCTTGGCCAGCACATCGGCCACGACCTGGAGGCGCTCCACGGTGGGCGCCTGCAAGTGCAGCACCCCGTCGCGGGGGCGATCGGGGAGCTCCGTGTTGAAGAGGATCTCCACTTCGTCCTGGTCCGGTCGTTCGAAGGGACGCGTGACGAGGGGCTCGATCTGCTTGAGGAGCGCCGCCTCCGCCAGGGGAGGCACGTCGAAGAGAACAACGACGCCGTAACGGAAGAGCACCGCGACGCCCTGGTCTCCGGCCTCCACGATGAGGGGCGCGTCGCCCAGGCGCTTCCAGCCCGACGAGGCGCGGATTTCGAGCCGCTCGCCCAGGAAGTGGGCCCGCACCTGGATCCGTGATTTGCCTTTGAAAGAGACGTCCATCGGCCGAGCGGCGCGGAGGCTATCACGTCGACGCGGCCCTCGCAGGGCTTCGTTCACGCCGTTCTCGGGGAACTTCCAACACCGTGTCGTCGTCACACGGGAGCGGCTTCATCGGGCCGGTCGGGCTCGCTTGCGTCGCGCTCAGTCTCCTCGTGTCACTCAGCACCATCGGCGCGTCGTCAGGAAGCGCGGCGCACCGTTTTGGTGTATTCTGGTTCGAGTCGTGATCCGGTCGCTCTTGCTCAGCTTCGCCGTTCTCCTCGTCGCCTGCTCCAGCCGAGAGCACCGCGCGGATTCGGGTGTCGACTGCGCCGGGTTCGATTGCGGCAGGGCACCCGTCTGCGGCATGTCCTGCGACTCGCCCTGCGGTTGTTGCCCTTGCGTGGACGGGGAGCACACGAACGTGGGCGGCGTGGATCACGTGTGTGCGGGCGGGTGCTACGCGCCGGCCGGTGACGTGGACGCGGGTGACCTGGACGCGGGCGGCGTGGACGCCGGCGAGGTCATCGATAGTGGAGCGGGCCGGGACGCGGAGGCTCCGTGGGACAGCGGCCCGCCCGACGGGGGAATCGACTGCTCGGTGATCGGCTGCGGAGCACCGACCGTCTGCGGAATGGCCTGCGGTGCGCCCTGCGGCTGCTGCCCGTGCGGCGACGGCGAGATGATCACGCTCGATGGCCGCGACTACGTGTGCGTGGGCGGCTGCTACGTCGCCACGACGGGGGGGCTGGGTCCGGGCGAAGTCTGCACCGCCCACGGCGACTGCCGGACGGGGCTCAGTTGCTGCTATCCCTGCGGCATCGCGGGCTGCGACAACGTCTGCGAGCCCTCCTGCGATCCCGGGACTCCCGGCTGCTTCGGCGGGTGCTTGCCCCGCGCGTGAGCCCGGGGGCGCCTCGGCTGCGGCTGGTCAGTGGACGCGTTTATGATATCCCTTCCAGTAGGCCTCCCGGAGCTCGCGCTTGAGGATCTTACCGGTCCCGCCCTTCGGCAGGTTGTCGACGAAAGCGATCGACTTGGGCACTTCGAAGCTCGCCAGTCGAGCACTGCAGAAATCGAGCAACGACAGCTCGGTGGCCTTCGCATCCGGCCCCAAGACCACGACTGCCTTGACCGCTTCGCCCCAGCGCTCGTCGGGCACAGCGATGACGGCGCACTCGAGCACGTCGGGGTGTCCGTAGAGGGTTCTCTCCACCGCGATCGACGAGACGTTCTCGCCTCCGCTCACGATGATGTCCTTCGCGCGGTCGACGATGAGGACGTATCCCTCCGGATCGATCGTGGCCAGATCGCCCGTGTGAAACCACCCGTCGACCATGGCCTGCGCCGTCGCCTCCGGATCGTGGAAGTACCCGGACGTGACGACGTTCGAGCGCACCACGATCTCGCCGACGGCGCGACCGTCCCACGGGAGCTCCCGTCCCGAGGAGTCCACGATCGTCAGCTCGGTGCCGATGAGTGGCATGCCCGTCGAGGCTTGCCGGCGAATGCGCGCCTCGTCGTCGTCCCCGGCGAGATAGCTCTTCTCGCTCGCGAAGCAGATCATGGGCGACGTCTCGGTCAGCCCGTAGCCCGAGACCACGCGGCAGCCGAGGATGCGCTCGCCTCGACGCACCATGTCGGGCGGCGTCGGGGCTCCGCCCGTGTTCACCAGCTCGAGGCTGCTCAGATCGCGGCGGCCCACGTCCTCGTGATGGAGGATCATGTTGAGCATGGTCGGAACCACGAAGATGCGCGTGACGCGCTCCTGCTCGATCAGCTTCAGGACCTCGCCGGGATCGAACTTCCGGAGCATCACGTGCGTGCCGCCGACGGCCGTGATGGCCTGTGGTGTGCCCCAACCATTGACGTGAAACAGGGAGATCGTGTGGAGCTGCACATCGCGCTCGGAGGCGCGAAGGGTCACGAGCACGCCCATGGCGTGCAGGTAGAGGTTCCGGTGGGTCAGCATGACGCCGCGCGGATCACCCGTCGTGCCGCTCGTGTAGAAGAGCTCGGCCACGTCGTTCTCGTCGATGTCGAGGGGCGGCGGCGGCGCCGGCGACGCACCTTCCAGCATCTCTTCGTACAGGTCTTCGCTTCGCCCCGTGGGTCGCGAACCGATCCAGATGAGCGTCGGCGCGGTCGCCGCGGGAATCGTCCCGGTGAGCTGCGCCAGCTCGGCATCGACCAGCAGGAAGCGGGCCCCCGCGTGCTCGACGATGCGCGCCACCTCCGCGGGTGATAGACGCACGTTGATCGGCAGGAGCACCCCGCCCGCCTCGAGGACGCCGTAGTAGGCCTCGAGCAGCGCGTGGGAGTTGAAGGCTAGCGTCGCCACCCGGTCCCCCCGCTCGAGGCCCCGCGCGATCAGGGCATTGGCGAGTCGGTGCGTGCGCTCGCCGAATTCTGCATACGTGAACCTGCGCGGCCCATCGACGACCCCGACCTTGCGCGCAAACAGGCGGACGGCCCTGCGTTTGAGATCCACCGGAGTGAGCGGCACGAGCATCGCGGGATTATACCGGTCGTCGACCGCGGAGTTCACCTGCCGGTCAGAGAGTCGTCATGAGAAGTCGCTCAGTCACACGCTTCGGGCAGATCTCAGGGATCGGGCAGCCCCTCGAGCGGTTCGGGCACCGGTAGGGTGGTCGTTTGCAGATTGGTTCCGTTGTCACGATAGCCGACGTCCGAAGACAGCGTTCCGATGTCGTAGCCCTCGATCTGCACACAAGCCCCTATCTCGTTCTCCCGTACCTCGCCGGTCCTCAAGCGCAGAATGCCGGCGCTGGCAACTTGGATACCGCAGAGGCTGGCTCGCTCGACGACGAAGCGCTCGACCTCAACCGTCGCACCGGCGAATGACCCGACGCCCAGCCCCTCCGGCTCCGGCGGGCATCCGGTGTCGGTACATGGCGCGCCGAGCATGTCCCGCACGATGATGTCGGTGGCCGCGATGCGCGTTCCTGCGCCCATCGCCAGCAGGCCTGCTCGAGCGTCGGCGATGTCGGCTCGGTCCAGCGTCAGCGCGGCGCCGTTCTGCACGCTCATCGCCCTCCCTCGCAGCGGCCCTGTCGGGCGCGTGCACGTCACCGAGACCAGATTCGCCGTCGAGTCTGGGTCGGAGAGAAAGACGTTGGCGTTGGCGTTTGCGCTCGAAGAGCGCACGATTGCCCGTGACGCTTCCATTCTGGACCAGCAGGCCCTCGCCGAGGTCAGCCGCCACGCGCGCTCCTCGCGGATCCCGCTCCGCCGGAGCCGTATCTCGCACAACGAGGTCCGAGAACATCAGTTGGCCTCCAGCGAGCATGACCACACCGACCTCGCGGTTGTCTTCGATCAGTGCCCGCATGCGGTCGACCTGGGCGCCTCGCAGGACATCGATGCCGCGGCCCAGAAAGCCTGTGGCGTCGTCGCCGCGTGTCCCCACGATCGTGAGGTCTTCGAGGTGCACGTTCACGCCGTTGACGTAGACTCTCGATGAACGATTGTCTTCCACGTGCGCGCGCAGCACGGACGAGTCGCCCGCGAGCTCGACTCCGCGACCATAGCCGCCGGACGCGGCGTCGGAGCGGGTCCCATTCACCGTAATGTCCTCGAACACGGCGCCAGGGGCCAGGGAGTGGACACCAGCGCCCGTGTTGTCGAGGAATGCGGCGCGCGAAACGTTGACCGTAGCCGCATCGCCCGCAATCAAGCCCCTCCCCAGCGAGCTTCCCGGACGAGTGCCTCGCACGACGAGGTCGGATGCGCTGAGTGTCCCGGTGACGTACACACCTTCGCCGACGGCATTGCTGACGGCCACGCGTCGCAGTGCCGTGTTCGCACCGATCGCAATCGCAGCAAGCGCTTGGCCCATGTACGCGCGGTTGCGGCGCACGACGGAGTCGCTCAGATCCACGCGCGCCTCGCTCAGCCCGGTAGAAACCCCAACCCGGTCGTTGTCTTCGATGACGGACTCCGCAAGCGCGACCGTGCTGGCTCCCGTCGCCCCGAGGGCCACCGCGAACGGGTCGCCGCCGTCGTCGTGCACGACCGTGCCGAAGATGGCTATTCGAGTGCCTCTAACATCGGCCTCCTGGGCGATCAACGCCGCTCCAACGGAGTCACGGATGACGACACGGGACAACTCCAGCGAGGACTCGGAGAAGGCGCTGACGCCCGCCAGATTGCCGCCCCAGGGCGGTCCTCCGGACCACGGCGGAACGGACTCGGGCGTGGCTCCACTCCCGTAGGAGTATCCCGGGACCGTCGACGTCCTCGACGATGACGTGCTCGATGTCGGCGTCCGTGCTCGTCTGCACCATGATCGCCGATGCGTTGAGACCGCCGGCGCTGGGCCCGGTGTCTAGCGGACCCGACCCGACCGTGACCTCGCGCGCGCCCACGACGCGACCGGCCTCAGCGATCAGGGTGAGGATTCCGCCGCAGCAATCCGTGCGGATGGTCGAGGATGTGATTCGCGTGTCGGAAGCACACGCGCCCCAC
>Ga0214473_10003633_pt1 | contig 18663 bp, 16 predicted proteins | sample RVTome_7_FD_203509 | JGI IMG/M metagenome (GOLD analysis project Ga0214473, IMG submission 203509) | Soil microbial communities from uranium-contaminated site in the Upper Colorado River Basin, Wyoming, United States - RVT98D197 | ecosystem: Environmental > Terrestrial > Soil > Contaminated >... | reverse complement strand
CCTCAGTCCTTCACGCCGAGACGGCGCACCATCTTCTGGAGCGACTGGCGCGGGATCCCGAGCCGCTCGGCGGCCCTCGTCTTGCTCCCGGTCGACTCGATCGCCTCGAGGATCATGCGCCGCTTCAGGGCATCGACGGCCGTGCCGAGCGAGAGCCCGCGCGTCTCCGGGTCGATCGCCACGGATGCGACCGGAGCTCCCCGCAGGTGCTCGGAGAACATCTCCGCCGTGAGCGTCTCCGCCTCGCCGGCCAGGGCCACCGCCCGCTGGATCTCGTTCTCGAGCTCGCGGACGTTGCCGCTCCACGAATGGGTGACGAGCCGGTCCATCGCCTCGTTGGTGAAGCCCTTGAGCTTGCGCCGCATCTCGCGGTTCGCGAAGTCGAGGAAGTGGTGCGCGAGCAGCGGGATGTCCTCGCGCCGCTCGCGCAGCGGCGGGAGCGAGATCTCGACGACGCGAAGCCGGTAGTAGAGGTCCCCGCGGAAGCGACCGTCCTCGATGTCCTTGCGCAGGTCGCGGTTCGTGGCCGCGATGATGCGGACGTCGACCTTGCGCGTCTCGGAGGAGCCAAGCGGTCGGACCTCGCCGTCCTGGAGCACCCGCAGCAGGCGCACCTGCATGCCCGGGAGCGTCTCGCCGATCTCGTCGAGGAAGATCGTGCCCCGGTCCGCGACCTCGAAGAGGCCTTTCTTGTCGGCGTGGGCCCCGGTGAAGGCCCCCCGCTTGTGGCCGAAGAGCTCGCTCTCGAGCAGCGTGTCGGGGAGCGCCGCGCAGTTCTGCGCGACGAAGCGCCGATCCTTGCGCGAGCCGGTGTAGTGGATCGCGCGGGCAACGAGGTCCTTGCCCGTGCCCGTCTCGCCGGTGAGCAGCACCGTGGCGTCCGTCTCGGCCACCTTCTCCATCACCTCGAAGACCTTCTCCATCGCCGGAGAGGAGCCGAGGATCTGGTCGAAGCCGTAGCGGCGCTCGACCTCGCGGCGCAGGTAGAGGTTCTCGGCGCGCAGGCGCGTGTTGGCGTCGGCGAGGGCCGCCGCGAGCTGCACGTTCTCGCTCGCGAGCTCCCAGGTCTCGAGGGCGCGCTTCACCTCGAGCCGCACCTCGTCGGGCTCCCACGGCTTCTGGATGTAGCGGTAGATGCGGCCCTCGTTGATGGCGCGCGCGAGCGAGCCGATGTCCGCGTAGCCCGTGAGCAGGATCCGGATCGCCCGCGGATTGCGCTCGATCGCCTTCTCGAGGAACTCGACGCCGTTCATGCGCGGCATCACCTGGTCCGCGATCACGAGCGCCACGTCCTCCCGCTCGAGGATCGCGAGCCCTTCCTCCCCGCTGGTGGCCGTGAAGACGCGGTAGTCGGAGCCAAGCGTGAGGTCGAGCGACTCGAGGATCGCCACCTCGTCATCGACGACGAGGATCCCATACGGCCGCCCCGCCGCGCGCCGCGCCCCCTCGATCGCCTCGACATCCGATTCCTCACTCACGACAGCAGGTTAGCAAGAGAGCAAGCGAAGCGCGCAGCGAGCCGCAGGCGAGCGGAGAGGGCTAGCATCGGCCAGATCGTCGCAACGTCCTACGGCCGGCGCGCAGCGAGCCGCAGGCGAGCGGAGAGATCTGCCGGCGGCCAAATCGTCGCAACGTCCTAGGGACCGGGGGGGCCGGTTCCTCCGGCCCCCCCGCCCCCGGGCCGAGCCCCTAGCGGCGGGCGCGCCGCCGGGTCGTGCGCCGAGCGGTCGTGCGGCGGGTCGTCCGACTCGCCGTCCGCCGGCGCGCCGGAGCCCGACGGGCCGCGGTGCGCCGCGTCGTCCGGCGGCGTGCGCCGGAGGAGCGCTTCATCTTGACCTTGCAGACGTTTCCCTGCTTGTCGATGTAGTAGAGCCAGCCGTCCTCGCGCTTCACGCCGCAGCGCGCGACCTTCTGCTGACCCTTCGGCGCACGCGCCCCCCCACGGGCCATGCGCGCCCGGCTCACGTCTCCCCGCTTGTCCAGGAAGTAGAGCCAGCCCTTCTCCCGGCGGACGCCGGTCTTCGCGACGATGTTCGTGGCCATTCGGCCTTCTCCTCTTTCTGTGTTGGCTCCCGCTCGGGGTCCAGGCCGCGGGAGTGGAGGTCGACGGAGGACGGCGCGATTCTGCTCGGGGGGTGGGGAGCCCCCCACGCGCCGACGGGAAGATGACCCGCATGGCGCGGCGTGTCAATGGTTTTCCGAGGGGTTAGCGACGGACTTGCGAGTCGGTTCCGGACCCGTCCCCGACGAGGGCCTCGATCCCGTCGAGGATCCGCGCCTCGAGCCGGGTGCCCTCGAGCCGGTTCACCTCCTGAACCCCCGTCGGGGAGGTGACGTTGACCTCGGTCAGGAAGCCCCCGATCACGTCGATCCCGACGAAGAAGAGGCCGTCGCGCCGGAGCGCGGGGGCCAACGCCAGGACGATGCGGCGGTCCGCCTCGTCGAGGACCGTACGGGCGGGACGCCCTCCGACGTGCAGGTTCGAGCGCGTCTCCCGCTCGAGCGGGACGCGCAGCACCGCTCCGAGCGGCTCGCCGTCGAGCAGCAGGATGCGCTTGTCACCCTGCCGCACCGCCGGGAGGTAGCGCTGGGCCATCACGCGCCTTGCCCCGAAGCGCGTCGACTGCTCGAGGATCGAGAAGAGGTTGCGGTCGTCATGGCGCAGGTGGAAGACGCCCTCGCCCCCGCGACCCTCGAGCGGCTTCACGATCATGTCGCCGCCGACCTTCGCCATGAAGTCGACGAGCTGCGGGATCGATCGCGTGACGAGCGTTTCCGTCATGAGCTCCGGGAAGCAGAGCGCGTAGAGCTTCTCGTTCGAGGCGAGGATCCCCGACGGGCGGTTGAGCACGAGGGCGCGGCGGCAGAGGCCGAGGATCTGCGTCGAGGTCACGTACTCCGCGTCGACCGGAGGGTCCTTGCGTTGCAGCACCACGTCGATCGCGTCGTCGACGACGAGCGTCGACTCGGGACCGAGCTCGTAGTGGTTGCCGGGCTCGCGGCGCAGTGTGGCCGGACGGGCGCGAACGGTGACGCCTCCCTCCGCGACCGCGAGATCCGAGGGATCGGCGTAGAGCACGCGGTGGCCGCGCTCCTGCGCTTCCAGCATCAGCACAAAAGTGGTGTCACCCTGTACGTCGATCGATCGGAGCGGATCCATCACGAACAGGAACGCGAGGCGACGCAAGCTCATTTCAGCAACTCCCCGGGGCAACCGAAGCGGTAGCGCAGGCACCGCGGCGTTGGCTACGGTGTCATACCCCCGGGGTAAGCATGACATCCGATCGGTCTCGAGCGCAGCGCGCACCGGGCCCGGCCCGCGGGCGTGGGGCACGGATCCTGCTCGCGGGGGCGGCTCTGGCGGTGCTCGCGAGCGCCGCCGGCGCGGTCGCTTTCTACCTGGCCTTCATGCGCGACCTGCCGGATCTCCAGACACTCGACGACTACCGACCGGCGGTGGCGAGCCACGTCTACGACCGCAACGGCGTGCCGATCGGCGAGTTCTACCACGAGCGCCGCGTGCTGGTTCCCTACGCGGAGATTCCGCGACACGTCGTGCTGGCCTTCGTCGCCAGCGAGGACAGCACCTTCTTCCAGCACCAGGGCATCGACTTCGCCTCGATCCTGCGCGCCGCGTGGGTGAACCTGCTCGCTGGCGAGAAGCGGCAGGGCGGCAGCACGATCACGCAGCAGATGGTGAAGTCGCTGCTGCTCTCGCCCGAGCGGAGCTATCGCCGCAAGCTGCGCGAGATGATCCTCGCGCGCGACATCGAGCAGCGCTTCAGCAAGGAGGAGATCCTCTACCTCTACCTGAACCAGATCTACTTCGGGCACGGAGCCCACGGGATCGGCGAGGCCGCGCGCACCTACTTCGGCAAGCCCGTCCACGAGCTCAGCGTGGCCGAGGGGGCGCTGCTCGCGGGGCTCCCGAAGGCGCCGTCGCGCTACTCGCCTCACACGAACCCCGAGCAGGCGGAGAAGCGGCGCCGCTACGTGCTCGACCGGATGCAGGAGGACGGCTTCATCGACGCGACTACGCACGCCGCGGCCGTCGCGGAGCAGCCAAAGCTCGCGGAGGCATCGCTGGCGCTGTTCGCCGACGCCGCCTTCTTCACGGAGGAGGTGCGTCGCTACCTCTTCGAGGCGCTCGGCGGCGACGCCGTCCTCGCGGGCGGGCTCGAGATCGAGACGACGCTCGACGCGAAGCTGCAGGGCGCCGCGATCGCCGCGCTGCGACGCGGGCTCGAGGCGCTCGACCTGCGCCAGGGCTACCGCGGGGCGGAGGGCCACGTGGCCGACGCCGAGATCGAGGCGACGACGCTCGCGATCGCGAAGGAGAACGCGCTCGATGCGGCCGCCGCGGAGGCCGAGGGGGCCGGGACGCAGGCACTCCCCACGGACCGCCTGCTGCGCGGCATCGTCCTGGCCGTCGACGAAGCGGCGCAGAGCGCGCGCGTCGCCTTCGCGCCGGGTCAGGAGGCGCGGGTCGCGCTCGCAGACCTCGCCTGGGCCCGGCCGGCCGACTCGCCGCGTGGCACGCCCGCCCCGAAGTCGATCTCGCGCGTCTTCCGGCGCGGCGACGTCGCGCGCTTCCGCGTGCTCGCACCCGAGGCCGGAAGCAACGGAGCCGCGCCGCCCGGGGCGACGCTCTACCAGGAGCCGATCGTCGAGGGAGCGCTGATCTCCTTCGACGTCGCGACCGGGGAGGTCCTCGCTCTCGTCGGCGGCTACGACTACGCGCGCAGCCAGTTCAACCGCGTCACCCAGGCGCGCCGCCAGCCCGGTTCGTCCTTCAAGCCGATCATCTATGGCGCGGCGTTGGCCAAGGGCTACACGCCGGCCTCGATCGTGTGGGACCGCCCCGCCGTCTACACGGACGAGTCGTCGGGCTTCACCTGGCGACCGCGCAACTACGGACGCGCCTTCTATGGCCCGATCACACTGCGCGAGGCCCTCGCGCGCTCGGTGAACAACGCGACCGTGCACCTCTTCCGCGACGTCGGCGTCGACTACGTGATCCGCTACGCGCGCCGGCTCGGGATCGAGTCGCCGCTCGATCGCGACCTCTCGCTCGCGCTGGGATCGAGCACGCTGTCGCTGCTCGAGCTGACCCGCGCCTACGGCGTCTTCGCCGCGGGCGGGCGGCGCGTCGTGCCGACCTTCATCCGCAGCGTGCGCGACCGCGAGGGAAAGGTCCTGGTCGAGAACGTGGCGCTCGGCGCGATGCCGCCGACCACGAACGGCGAAGCCGGCGGCGCACCCGCGACGCCGACGGACGGGGCCCCGCAGGCGCCCGTCGAGACGGTGGCGGAGGCCACCCTCCCCGACACGCTGCCGGGCTCCTTCGAGGCCGATCTCGATCCGAACCAGCTCCTCCCGGCCGCACAGGCCTTCCTCGTGACGGACCTGCTCCGCGCCGTCGTGATCGATCCGCACGGCACCGGATCCCGGCTGCGCGAGCTCGGGCGGCCCGTCGCCGGCAAGACCGGAACGACCAACGACCAGGCCGACGCCTGGTTCATCGGCTTCTCGCCCGACGTCGCGACCGGGGTGTGGGTCGGGCACGACGAGATCCGCTTCCTCGGCTGGAGCGAGACCGGCGGGCGGACGGCGAGCCCGATCTGGGTGGACTACATGCGAGCAGCCCTCGCGAATCGCCCGGTGCGAGACTTCGCGGTTCCCGAGCAGATCGTCTTCGCCCGCATCGACCGCAAGACCGGGCTGCTCGCCGACGCCTCGAACGAGGACACCGTGTTCCAGTCCTTCCTCGCCGACACCGAGCCGACCGAGACCGCCGGGCAGGCGCAGGCCACTTCCGAGGACCTCCGACTGCTGCGGATGGACTCGTTCTGAGCCGGCTGGCATGAACGGCGCCGGAGGCAGCACTCCCGGCGGCTCGCCGTCGCGACCCATCCGCGCCCGTCGCGCGCGCAGCGAGTCGCCCGCGACGAGCGCGGCGGTTCCGCCGCGCAGCGAGGCCCTCGCGAGCCTCGGTGCGCTCGCCGGCGATCTCGCCCACGAGATCCGCAACCCGCTCGTCGCGCTGAAGAGCTTCCTCGAGCTGCTGCCGGAGCGGAGGGGCGACCCCGAGGTCGAGACCCGCTTCCTCGAGATCGCACGCGAGGAGCTGCGCCGCGCCGAGCGGCTGCTCGACGCGATGATCGACGCCCGCCGCGGCGGCGGACGCCGCGAGCCGCGCGGAGAGGTGGGGGTCGCCGTCGGCGCCATCGCGACGCTGCTCGGACCGCGCGCACGGATCCGTGGGGTGCGCATCGAGACCCGCGTGGAGCCGGGGCTTCCCGCCGTCGCCCTCGGCGCGGACGCGCTGCGCCAGGTGCTCCTCAACCTCGCGCTCAACGCCGTCGACGCTTCGCCGCGGGATGCGCGGCTCGAGATCACCGCGCGAGCGGCCCGCGACGGCGTCGAGATTTCGGTCGCCGACGAGGGCCCGGGCCTGCCCCCGGCCGGCCGCACGCACGAGCGAGCCGGGCTGCGCCCCGGTGGCCTCGGGCTCGCGATCACGCGCCGCCTCCTCGCGGCGGCGGGCGGCACCCTCACCGCCCGCTCCGCGCCCGGCGGCGGCACCCTCGTGCGCGCCTGGGCGCCCGCGGCGCCGCGACCGCGCTAGCGGGGCCCGCGCCCGGAAGCGGTCGCCGCCGCCTCGAGCAGGGTCAGCTCGGCGTGGAGCGAAGCGACGAGCTCCGGGAGATCCGGCATCTGCTCGCGGCAGGCGAGGGCGGCCACGTGGAGCCGGTCGCGGTAGCTCCACACGGTGAAGTTGAGCCCGATGCCCTCCGAGAGCGGACCGATCGAGTAGAGCTCGACGAGCTTCGAGCCGCTCCAGTAGAGCGTCTCGCGCGGGCCGGGGACGTTCGACACGACGAGGTTCGAGGGCGTCGGAAAGGAGTCGGAGAGCCGCAGCCGTGCGTAGGTGCGTCGCAGCCAGGTGTAGGGGAGCGGCGGCAGGTACTCCATCCACTCGAGTACGAGCTCGCGCCCGCCGAGCTCGAGCTCGAGCTTCGCCTCGGCCGTGACCTCCCGCACGGCGTGGAGGCGCAGGGCCGGGTCCGCGACGTGCGTGGGCAGCGCCGTGAGCAGGTAGGCGACGCGATTACCCGCGAGGCGCAGCGGGGCCCCGCTCGGATCCGCAGAGACCGGAACGCTCGCGTTGAGCGGGCGATCGGGAAGCTCGCCGCGCGCCGCGAGATTCCGGCGCAGCGCCCCGGCGCAGAGCGCGAGGATCACGTCGTTCACGCTGGCCCCGAGGGCCTCCTTCACCCGCCGCACCGACGCGAGCGGCAGCGTCGTGCTGGCGTAGACCCGGCGCGGGCCGAGCGCGTGGTTGAAGCGCAGCTTGGGTGCGTCCCACATCGCCGGCGGCAACGCCTCGGCCTCGCGGCGTCGGCGGCGCGCCGCGCCCGCACCGCGCAGGCTCCTGCGCACGAGGCCCGGAAGCCGCGCGAGCTGCCGCGCGTGATCGCGCAAGGCGTCGGCGAGGAGCCGCCAGGCTCCGGGGACCGGCTCGGGCTCCCACGGCCGATCCGGAGGGGGAGGGTCGGCCAGGGGATCGCGCGTCGCCGAGTGCGAGATCAATGCCGCCGTCGCCACGCCGTCGGCGACGGCGTGGTGGAGCTTCAGCACGTAGGCGACGCGGCCTCCCGCGAGGCCGTCGACGACCCAGAGCTCCCAGAGCGGACGCTTCCGGTCGAGAGCATGGCTCGCGATCTCGCCGACGAGCGCGTCGAGCTCGCGCGCTCCGCCCGGCGCCGGCAGCCCGACGCGGCGCAGGTGTGCGCCGAGCTCGAAGGCGGGATCCTCGATCCACACCGGATGGTGGAAGCCCAACGGCACCGGCACGAGCCGCCGGCGCAGCGGCGGGAGCAGGTGGAGGTGCTTCTCGACGCTCGCGAGCAGCTGCTCGCGCCCGAGCGGCGGGTCCTTCGCCTCGCAGACCGCGATCTTGAGCGTGTGCATCAGGGCACCCGCGGTCTCGCGGTACAGGAAATACGCGTCCTGGCCGGAGAGGCGGACGGGGCTCATGCCCGTTCCTCCTCGGCCTGATGATGCACCCGCGCGGCGCCGAGGGGAAGTATCCGATCGAACGAAGTAGCCTCCACCGCTTGGAGATCCCCTTCGGCGAGGCAGTGCGCACCTGGGCGAGGGTGGCGCTCCAGAGCTTTGGCGGGCCGACGGGGCAGATCGCGGTCATGCACCGCATCCTCGTCGAGGAGAAGCGCTGGATCAGCGAGGAGCGCTTCTTCCACGCGCTCTCCTACTGCATGCTGCTTCCCGGCCCCGAGGCGCAGCAGCTCGCGATCTACGTCGGCTGGCTGCTCCACCGCACCGCCGGCGGCCTGGTGGCGGGGATCCTGTTCGTCCTGCCTGGCTTCGCCACGATCCTCGCGCTCTCGCTCCTCTACGCGACCTCCCGGGACCTGCCGCTCGTCGAGGGCCTCTTCTTCGGCGTGAAGCCCGCCGTCCTCGCGCTCGTGCTCGAGGCCGGGCTTCGGATCGGGCGGCGCGCCCTCGGCCACGCCGCCCAGGTCGCGATCGCGGCGCTGGCCTTCGTGGCGATCTTCTTCTTCCAGGTTCCCTTCCCGTGGATCGTGCTCGCCGCGGGCCTCCTGGGCCTCGCGGGCTCGCGCGTCGCGCCCGAGGCCTTCCGAGGCCCGCGCGCGCAGCCGCCGGTCGGGGTCGCGCCGGTGGTCGACGCGATCCTCGATCGCGGGACGCCCGAGCACGCGCGGCCCGACGCGCGCCGCGCGCTGCGCGTGGCCGCGCTGTGGCTCTCGCTCTGGCTGGTTCCGGTCGGAGCCATCGCGATCGCACGCGGGCCCGACGACGTCTTCACGCGCATCGCGGTGTTCATGAGCCAGCTCGCCGTGGTGACCTTCGGCGGGGCCTACGCCGTGCTCTCCTACCTCGCGCAGGCGGCGGTCGAGACCTACGGCTGGCTCGGCCCGGGAGAGATGCTCGACGGGCTCGGGATGGCGGAGACCACGCCCGGCCCGCTGATCCAGGTCGTGCAGTTCGTGGCCTTCCTCGCGGCCTGGCGCAGCCCCGGGGACCTGCCTCCCTGGCTCGCCGGAGTGCTGGCCTCCGTCCTCACCACGTGGGTCACCTTCACGCCCTGCTTCCTGTGGATCTTCGTCGGCGCGCCGTGGGTGGAGCAGCTGCGCGAGAGCCGACTCCTGCGCGGAGCGCTCGCCGGGATCACAGCCGCCGTCGTCGGGGTGATCTTGAACCTCGCGATCTGGTTCTCGCTCCACACGCTCTTCGCAACGGTGCGCGAGGAGCGCCTCGGACCCCTCGTGCTCCAGCTTCCCGAGTGGGCGACGCTCGATGCTGCTGCCCTCGCGATCGCCGCCGGCGCGGCCTGGGCCACGCTGCGCCTGCACGTCGGCATGCTGCCGCTCCTCGCCGGCTGCGCGGCCCTCGGCGTGGCCTGGCGCCTCGCGATCGCCCCCGGCTGATTCACACGCTTGCAGGAAGCCACCGCGCGATCGCGCGGCCGATGTCGGCGAGGCCCACGCCGAAGAAGTGGTCGGCCCCGGGGACGATCACGAGGCTCGCGCTGCGCGATTCGGCGACGAGGGCCCGCAGCGCATCCGGGGAAGCGATCCCGTCCTCCTCGCCCGCGATCACGAGCGCGCGGCGCACGCCGCCGAGGGCCGCCGCGTCGATCAGCGAGGGCGGCGGCGCGACGAGGATCGCCTCGCGCACGCGACGGGCCCGGCCCGTCGCGCGCAGCGCCGCGGCCGCGCCGAAGGAGTAGCCGCAGACGCAGAGGGGGCCCCCCACGGTCTCGGCCAGGTGCTCGAGCGCCGCGCCGTAATCCTCGTCGGCGTGCGCCCTCTCCCCGCTCGGTGCCCCCGCGCTCCCAGCGACTCCGCGCCAGTCGAAGCGGAGGGTCGCGAGCCCCGCGCGCGCGCAGGCGTGGGCGATCTCGGCGACGATCGGCGAGTCCATGCTTCCGCCGTAGAGCGGGTGGGGCGGCGCGATCACCGCGCCGCGATCGGTCCCGGCGGCGCCGGGAGCGTAGATCCCGTCGAGCACGAGCGCGCCGCCCCGCATCGGGATCGCAACCCGTCGCTCGTCCCGCTTCGACTCCATCGCCTCCTCCTCGAGCCCCGCCGCGGCCGGGCCCTCGGGACCGTCCGGGCTAAGCTGCCGACCATGTCCACCGCCACGAGCGAGCACGAGCCCCGCTTCCGGCTGCGCGTCCAGACGGAGCGCGTGACCCTCCCCAACGGTAACGCGGTCGAGCTCGACATCGTCCGACATCCCGGCGCTGTCGCGGTGGTCCCCTTCGTGTCGAAGAGCGAGGTGCTGCTGATCCGCCAGTACCGCCACGCGGCGGGAGGCACCATCCTCGAGGTTCCGGCCGGGAAGCTCGATCCGGGCGAGCGGCCGATCGCGTGCGCCGCGCGCGAGCTCGAAGAGGAGGCCGGCTGCCGGGCGGGGCGCCTCGTCGAGCTCGGATGGATCTGGACCACGCCCGGCTTCACGGACGAGCGCATCTTCCTCTTCGCGGCCTTCGACCTCGAGCCGGTTCCCCATCGCCGCGACGCCGACGAGGTGATCGAGACGGTCCGCATGGGCCTCGACGAGGCCCTCGGTCTCGTGTGGCGCGGGGAGCTCAACGACGCCAAGAGCTCGCTCGCGCTGCTGCACGCGGCGCGGCACCTCGGACGCATCGGTTGAGGCTCGGCGTCTACCTGGGATGGCACGTGCATCCCTGGGAGGACCTCCTCGCACTCGTCCTGCGCGCCGAGGCGGAGGGTTACGACGCCGCCTGGGTCGACGGCGACGCGACGCTCCACCCGGGCCGCGAGACCCTCGACGGCTGGACCGTCACGACCGCGCTCCTCGCGCGCACCCGACGCATCGCGATCGGGTCGCTGCGCATCGTGCACCACTGGAGCGCCGCGCGGCTCGCGCAGGTGGCCGCCACGGCCGAGCGGATCACGCCCGGGCGCCTGCGCTTCCTGGTCTCGATCGGCGATCGAACGATCGACGCGCGCTTCGGACTCCCAGAGCTTCCGGCGAGCGAGCGCATCCGCTGGCTCGACGAGACGCTCGACGCAGCCAGGGCCCTGTGGCGCGGCGAGACGGTGACGCGGGCCGGGCGCTACGTGCGGCTCTCGGGGGCGAGCCTGTGCCCAACGCCGCCGGGCGGCCGGATCGAGATCGCGGTCGCGGCGAAGGGCGCACGGCTGCTCGGGGTCGTGGCGCGACACGCCGACGTCTGGGACGTGAACCTGCCGCCCGTCGCCCCACGGGTCGAGGCAGCGGCGGGGGCCCTCGCGGCGGCCTGTGCGCGGCTCGGGCGCGATCCGGGGACGATCGAGCGCTCGATGCTGCTCTTCACCCGGCTCGCCGGGAGCCCCGCACCGGATCCCTTCGTGGCCGAGTTCCGCCGCCTGAACCCCTGGTTCCGCTTCCTCTCCGACCCGGAGGTGGCGGGTTCGGTGGTGGTCGGACCTCCCGGGCACTGCCTCGGCCGGATCGCAGAGGTCTGCCGCGAGCTGCGGATCGCTCGGCCAGTGATCGACCTCTCGGGTCTTCCCGCGGGGGAAGCGGCGGGCGTGATCGCGGCTTTGTCCCCCGAAAAATAACCGCGTTGACACGCCCACTTAGACTCCGTAGCCTGACTGGAGTCCGCGGGACCCCGCACGCCCTCCCGCCGGTCAAAACCTGACACACACCACCCTGCGCTCCACGCAGGCGTGGGTGCGCCCGAAAGAGAAGAGCGTGTACGGTCGCGGCAACCAGGGCGGAGGCGGGCTCGGCATCGGACCGCCGTTCACGCCGCCCGTCGTGAAGCAGATCCTGATCGCCAACGCCGTCGTCTTCGCCGGCCAGATCCTGCTGCAAGGCGCGCCGATCGAGCAGTGGCTCGCGGTCCGGCCCGTCGAGGTCTGGCAGCACTTCCGCCTCTGGCAGCCCTTCACGTACATGTGGCTGCACGGCGGGCTCGGACACCTGCTGATGAACCTCTTCGCGCTGTGGATGTTCGGCTCGCCCCTCGCGATGGCGTGGGGAGCGGAGCGCTTCCTCCGCTACTACCTCGCGTGCGGCGTCGGCGCGGGCTTGATCATCGCGACCTACCCGTACCTCGGAGTGATGCTCGGCCTCTCGAGCCCCGCGTCCCTCGGCTATGTGACGCTAGGCGCCTCGGGCGCCATCTACGGCGTGCTCCTCGGCTACTCGCTCACCTGGCCCGATCGCACCATCATGCTGATCTTCCCGCCGGTCGCCTTCCGTGCGATCTGGCTGATTCCCGTGCTCTTCCTGCTCACCCTGTACATGGACCCGGGCGGGAACGTGAGCCACACGGGGCACCTCGGCGGCGTGATCGTAGGCTGGCTGCTGCTGCGCCGCGGCGGGACGGCGACGGGGCTTCCCACCTGGAACCAGCTGAAGTGGCGCTGGGGCCGCCATCGCATGCGGCAGAAGCTGCGCGCCGTCCGCTGGGAGGACGACGCGGCGCGCCCGCGGCGCGACGACGACCGGACGCTCCACTAGATGGCCGGACACGACGCCGCGCCCACGCTCGACGCAGCCCTCGCGGGTCGGATCTCGCGCGCGGCGGCGCTCGTCGCGGGCGCCCGCTCCGTCGTGGCGCTCACCGGGGCGGGGCTCTCGGTCGAGAGCGGGATCCCTCCCTTCCGCGGACCGGGAGGGTTGTGGACGAAGCACGGCGAGCCCCCGCTCGATGGCTACCAACGCTTCCTGCACGACCCGCGCGGCGCATGGCAGGAGCGCCTCTCGCCTAGCGAGGGCTGGGCCGTGGCCCTGCACGAGACCCTCGCGAAGGCACGGCCGAACCCCGGGCACCAGGCCTTCGCCCTGCTCGAGAAGCTCGGCCGCTGCGACGCGCTGATCACGCAGAACATCGACGACCTTCACCGCCAGGCCGGCTCGCGCAACCTGCTCGAGATCCACGGCAACCACCGCCTGCTGCGCTGCATCGGATGCATGCGCCGCTTCGCCGACGGCGAGCTCGCGATCGACCCGGAGGATCTGCCGCCGCGCTGTCCCGGCTGTCGCGGAATCGTGAAGGGAGACACCGTGCACTTCGGCGAGCCGATCCCGCCCGACGTGCTGAGCGGCTGCTACCAGGTCGTGGAGCGCGCCGACTGCATGCTCGTGGCGGGCACCTCGGCGACGGTCTTCCCGGCGGCGGAGTTCCCCTTCGAGGTGCTGCGCCGCGGGGGCTCGGTGATCGAGATCAACCCCTACGAGAGCGAGCTCACGCCGCTGGCGACCCTCTCCCTGCGCGGTCCGGGAGGAGCCGTCCTCGCGCGCCTCGTCGCCGAGGTCGCGGCGGCCCTCGAGGGTGCGGCGTGAGCCGACGACTCCATCGCCACCGCGATCCCGATCGACACCACCACCACCACGGCGGCTTCGGGAACTTCCTGCGCAGCCTCCTCTCCGGCCTTCCCTGGAGCGAGCGCGCCGAGGAGCAGGAGACGCTGCGCCTCGACGCGCCTCCGGGCCGGCTCGTGCGCGTGCAGAACGCGAACGGGCGCATCCGCGTGCTCGGCGAGGACCGGGGCGACGTCGAGGTGCTTGCGACCAAGGTCGGCCGGGCCGAGTCCGACCAGGCGGCGGGCGCCCTGCTGCGCGAGATCCGGGTGCTCTGCGGCCAGGTCGGCGGCGCTCTCGAGGTGGAGGTCGACGTGCCCCGGCGCTGGAACCGGCGCGGTCACGCCCACCTCGAGGTGCACGTCCCGCGCGGCACCAGCGTCGAGGTCAGCTCCTCGAACGGGAAGATCTGCGTCGAGAACCTCTGCGGCGCCGTCCGCGCGCGCTCGAGCAACGGCTCGGTGGACGTGGCCAGCGTCGTCGGCAATATCGACGTGAGCGCCTCGAACGCCAAGGTGTGCTGCTCCCACACGCAGGGGCACCTCATCGCGCGCTCGAGCAACGGAAAGATCCAGCTCGAGGAGCACCGCGGATCGATCGACGCCTCGACCTCGAACGGCCTGATCGTGGCCGACCTCGAGGAGCTCGGCCGCGAAGGCGTCGTGCTCGCCACCAGCAACGGCCGGATTGTGCTCGAGCTGCCCGAGTCCGTGGACGCCGACGTCGACATCCGCGTCGACAACGGCGTGATCCGCAACGACCGCAAGCTGTGCAAGGCCACGAGCGAGCGCGCCGGCCGGCTGCGCGGCACGCTCGGGAGCGGCGGCATCCCGATCCGCGTCCGCACCTCGAACGGCTCGGTCTGCCTGCGCTGAACGCAAGCGAAGCGCGCAGCGAGGCGCAGCCGAGCGAAGTCCGGGCCCCCGGTGAGACCGGCCGCGCAGCGCGGCGCAGCCGAGCCAAGGGCGGGCGCCCGCTAAGGCGTCGTTCCGACCTTGCGCCGGATCTCGCGGCCCGCGTAGCGGAAGACCACGCCCGAGGGCTCGATCAGCGACACGACGGCGCCGGCCACCTCGTCGCCCTCGCGCAGCTCGCGCGCACCCTGGCCCGGGACGTCGACGACCGCCAGCCGCCGCTCCGCGAGCGGATGCCACGTGGTGCGCTCGACCCGGAGCGCGGGGAAGGGATTGGGGGGCGGCGGGGCCGGGCGACTCGGCGCCCTGGCCACTTCGGGTCGCGCGGGTGCGGTCTCGGGGACGGGAGGCTTCACCGCCAGCGGCGCCGGGGCCGGGGCCGGGGCCACCGGCTCGGGACGCGGTGCCGGTGCGCGAACGGGCGGCTCGGCGGCGGCCAGCGGAGGTGGCGCGGGAGTGGGAGGCTGTGGCGCAAGGATCGCCGATGCTCCCCCGGCCGCCTCCTCGGGCAGCTGATGCGCACCCGGAAGCGCGTGGCGCTCCGCCCGGCGGAAGGGGCGAACGCTGCCGGGCGGAGGCTCTGCCGCCGCGGCCGCCGCGGCCGCCGCGGGCTCGGCAGCGATGCGCGGCGCGGGGGCGCCCCGGTCGATCACCTCGACGTCGTCTGAGGCCACGGGAGCCTGCGGTGCGGCGGGCGCGGCCGCCGGGGCCGGCGCGGGCGGAATCGCCTGGATCATCCCCCTCCGCCGGGGCTGCGCCCGGGGTGGCTGCGGCGGGCTCTCGGCCACCGCCGGAGCGGGCTCCGTGGCGGGCGGAGGCGGGGAGGAATCTCCGCGCGAGAGCGCGAGGAAAAGCACTCCGACGCCGGCGACCACGCCGGCGCCGATTCCGCCGAGCAGGATCGGCCAGCGTCGCTTGGTACCCGCTTCCGCGCCGTCGCCGCCGATCCCCGTCACCTGCTCGCGCAGCGGTCGATCCGTCCGGGACTTCTCCTGCTCAAGCCGGCGCAACGCCTTCAGGATCGTGCTCATCCCGGCTCTCCGACCGTAGCCGAGACCGTGTCCGTCGGTTCGACCTCGGCGCGCGGAGCCGGCGATGCGGGGGGCAGCGCAGCAGGCAGGGCCGCACCCGCCCGCTCCGCGCCGGGCGCGACGCGCTGCGGCCCGAGCCGCTGCCACGCGAGGGCTCCCACGATGACCAGGCCGACCAGAGCGGCCGCGGCGACCACGACCCGCCCCACAGGCCACAGGCTCGCGAGCCGCCGCCGGCGCTTCGGGCCGAGGATCTCGCGGGCGGCCCGCGCCACGACGTCCGACCCCACCGGGTTCACGCCGGCCGCGTAGCCCGCGAGGAGCGAGCGGTCGCAGATCAGGTTCACGAGGCGCGGGACCCCGCCCGAGCGGCGATGCACCTCGCGCAGGGCGGCATCGGAGAAGAACTCCGCCTGCCCGCGGGATGCCATGCGCAGGCGGTGGCGAACGTACTCCCGGGTCTCGGCCGGGTTCAGCGCCTGGAGGCCCCAGCGAACGCCGATCCGCTGGCGAAGCTGACGCAGCTCGCGCGACTCGAGCTTCGCGTCGAGCTCCGGCTGCCCGAAGAGCAGGATCTGGAGGAGCTTCGAGGTCGAGGTCTCGAGGTTCGAGAGCAGCCGGATCTCCTCGAGGGTCTGCGGGGGCAGATTCTGCGCCTCGTCGATGATCAGGAGGACGCGCCGGCCCGCGCGGCGCTGTTCGAGCAGGAACCGGTTCAGCTGGTTGCCCAGCTGCGCGCGCGTCAGGCCCTCGCTCGAGAGTCCGAACTCGGCGCTGATCGCGCACAGCAGCTCGTCGCCCGACAGCATGGGGTTGAAGACGAACGCGACCTCCGTGTCCGGACCGAGGCGCTCGAGGAGCGTCCAGCACAGGGTCGTCTTGCCGGTGCCGACCTCGCCGGTGACGGAGATGAACCCCTCGCCCTGCTCGATCCCGTAGAGGACGTGCGCGAGCGCCTCCCGGTGCGACGCCGAGAGGAAGAGGTACCGGGGGTCGGGGGTCAGTGAGAACGGCTTCTCGCCAAGCCCGTAGAACTCGGTATACATCTCAGACCACCCGACCCGGGAATGTAACCAACCGATTCAGCGAGTGAATCCCTCGAACCACGGCACGAGGATCGGAGCGGACATCGGCGCCAGCCTGGCGAAGGTCGCGATCCGCCGCGGCGACGAGCCCTTCCGACTGGAGCTCGCCCCTGCGGAGGCCATCGAACGGGTCGCCCGGGAAGTTGAGTCGCTCCGCCCACGGCGGATCGGAGTGACGGGGGGCGGAGGGGCGCGCTTCGCCGACCTCCTGGCGTTGGACACCACCCGGATCGGCGAGTTCGACGCGTGGGCTGCCGGTGCGCGAGAGCTGCTCCGGATGCAGTCCGCGCCGCCCTCCGAGCCCTTCCTCCTGGTCTCGCTCGGAACCGGAACCTCGGCGCTGCTCGTCGACGGGGACCGGGTCGAGAGGGTAGGGGGAACGGCTCTCGGCGGCGGGACGATCCTCGGCCTCGGAAGGGCGCTCACCGGTCGGACCGGATTCGACGAGCTCGTCGCCCTCGCGACCGAGGGAGACCGCCGGCGGATCGACCTGCTGGTCTCGGACGTCTATCCGGAAGGCCTCACGGAGCTTCCGGGGGCGGCGAGCGCGGCCTCCTTCGGCAAGCTCGCGCGCGAAGCGGGCAGTGGCAGACGCAGCGATCCGCGCGATCTGGCCGGCGCGCTCCTCGGGCTCGTCGGCGAAAACGTGGCGCTGCTCTGCAACGCCCTCGCCGGCCAGGCGGGCGTGCGCCGGATCGTGTTCGGGGGCTGCGCCCTGCGCGGCAACCAACCCCTCGCGCAGCTGCTCGTCGCCTTCACTGCCGCCTTGGGCCGCGAGCCGATCGTGCTCGTGAGCGGCGAGTACTCGGGCGCGATCGGCGCGCTCCTGCTCGCGGACGGCTAAACGGGCCAGGCCTTACCGGGGGCCCAGGCTTCGCCTGCGGCTCGCTGCGCGGCCGGCCTGACCGGGAGCCCGGACTTCTCTCGCCTTCGGCTCGCTGCGCGCTTCGCTTGCAGCGCGGCCTTGCGTCAACCCCGGCCGGCGCTCGGCTTGGAGGGATCGCGGAGGGCGGGCTCGGTGGCCTGCTCTTCGCCGGTGCGGGTCATGCCGCGCAGTGCGCGCTGCGTGCGCGCGATGGCCGCGCGCTGCACGCGCAGCTCCTCGCTCTGCGCCGTGACTTGTCGCTCGAGGCGCTCGCGCGCCTCGTTGGCCTCGTCGAGACGGCTCTCGAGCTGCGCCATGCGGCGCTCGAGCTCCTGCACCATCGCGCCGAAGTCCGAGTCGGAACCCATCGACGGCGCCCGGGCGCCGCGCGGCCCACGCTCGATCGGAAGCTCCGCTGCCACGTCCATCTCGCTCTCTCCCTTCTCGCGCTCGTCGTCGAAGAGCCCCGGTCCCGCGACCGGGAACATCGGTGCCGGTGCCGTCGTCGCGCCCGCTCCCGCAGCGGCGATCGTCTTGAAGACATCGCCCGACTCCATCGGCTCGCCGATCTCGCGCGCCACCTCGAGCGCGTCGAGCGAGGTCGGCTTCGAGTGCCTGCGCAGGAGCATCGCCACCACGACCAGGAAAAGGACCAGGCCCGCCCCGACGAGGCCGAGGGTGAGCCAGGGATCGGATCCGTTCAGATGCAGCCCGAAGGGCCCCGTAGGCTCCGCCTTCGGTCGCTCGGGCATGGACGTCGTCGGCGCCTTCGCCACGGGCTTCGGCGGCGTCGCGGACGGGGGCGTCGCCGCGGGCGTCGGCGGCTCGGCAGCGGGCGGGATCGGGGCTGGAACCGGAGTAGGGCTCGCAACCTCCGCCTGCTCCGGCGCATCCGGCCGCGCCACCTTCGGCTGGACGATCCGCTCGCCTTCGAGTGCGCGCTCGACCTGTGCGATCGGCGCCTCGGCCGGCTTCGGAGTCGGGGGAACCGCGATCTTCGGCGACGCGACGGGCGGCTGCGGCTCCTCGGCGACCTTCGAAAGCTGCGGCTTCTCGGCCAGCTTCGGCGGAGCCGCGGCATCTCCCGTCTTCGGGGCTTCCATCGCCCGCTTGAGCGCCTCGCGCTTCGCCTCTGGCTTCTCCGGCTTCGCCTCGGGCCTCGCGGCCTCGGGCGCGTCCGTCTTCGCGACGACGCGGGGCGCCTCGGCCGAAGGCCCGGCTTCCGGCGTCTGCGCAACGGGCGGCGCGGCGGCCTCGCTGGCCATCTCTAGCGGGGGCCCGCCTTCGCTCGCCTGCGGCTCGCTGCGCGGTCGCTCCGCGACCTTGCCCTCTCGCGGGGGCCCGCCTTCGCTCGCCTGCGGCTCGCTGCGCGGTCGCTCCGCGACCTTGCCCTCTCG
>Ga0214473_10003632_pt1 | contig 18666 bp, 13 predicted proteins | sample RVTome_7_FD_203509 | JGI IMG/M metagenome (GOLD analysis project Ga0214473, IMG submission 203509) | Soil microbial communities from uranium-contaminated site in the Upper Colorado River Basin, Wyoming, United States - RVT98D197 | ecosystem: Environmental > Terrestrial > Soil > Contaminated >... | reverse complement strand
CCCGGTTTAAAGCTTGTATCCCTGTTCAAGAAAAGGAAATATTTTTTGAGCTAAAAACTTAACAGCCCCAAAAAGACACTTCAAAAATCAGAAAAGCCATCCAACCCATTAAATCAAAGGTCTCGATCTGTATTATTTATTTTGACTTTGATATTATATTGGTTCCCGGAGCGGCGGAAATTGCCGTGTCCGCTGTCAATTCACCCGAAGCTTACCGTCCGTGAAAACCCAACCATGTTGCCGGAGAAACCAGTGATGAAAGCCGCCATCGCCTTGTTTGCATTGATCCTGCTGCCGTTTTCTTCGTTCGCCCAGACCGTCCGGCTCGAAGTGACCGCCGATGCCGGCCTGTCCAGCGAGCGCGGGCACTCCGGGGACAACAGCGGCCGGTCGGTAACCGTCCCGGTCCGCCAGAACCAAAACTGGTCTGGTTTCGAGACCAAGGCCTACCTCTTCCGCTTCGACCCGCGTCCGGTGCTGGGCCGGACAGTCGAAAAAGCCTGGCTGAACGTGTTTCTCGCCAAGGGAGACTTGTACGGGATCGGGATCTGCACGGTTCTGGCCGACTGGGAGGAAGGCAGGGGAGTCAACGGCCAGACCGGCCGGGGCGGAGCGAGCTGGCTGTGGGCGGTCGAACCAATTGACCGGGCCAAGCCCGCCGCACAATGCTGGTGGTCGTGGCCGGGCAGTGGAATCTACAGCGTAAGCTGGGCGCACCCGGACCTGATCTACCGGCACGTCGAGCTTCGTGAAATCGAGAGGAAAGAGGTGGGGGAGGGACGTCTTCATCTGCGCTTCCCGGTCGATCCCAGGCAGGTGGCGGCGGTGGCCAATGGTATCGCCGGGGGGCTCGTCCTGACCGATGACAAGGGGCAGGTGGCCGAGGGCCTGAGCCTGCACGGGGAGGGCACGCCGTACGTCTACGACCTCTCCCAGGACATTTACCTGTTCACCCGCGAAATCCAGGACCCCGCGCTCAGGCCTTACCTGGAAGTCGAGCTCGGCGGCCGGGACAATTCGCCGCCCGGAGCGCCTGCGCAGATCGCGGTCGCCGGCTCCGACCCGTTCGATCCCTCGGTCACCCTCGCGTTCACCGCTCCGGCGGATGACGGCGCTGCCGGCGGACCGGTGCTGGGCTACGATGTGCGCTGGGGCGCCGGGCCGCTGGATGAATCCGGCTGGGCCCGGGCTTCCAGGCTGCCGCTCTGGAGTGTGCCGAAGCCGGTGGCGCCGGCCGGCCGCCAGGAGATGCGCGTGATGGGCCTGGCGCCGGGCCATTACTTTCTGGCGGTCCGGGCCGTGGACAAAGCGGGCAATCCCGGGCTTTTCTCCCAGGTCGAAATCACCGTCCCGGAACAACCGCAGGTCGAGCTTACGGCGCCCGGGACGAAACTGCCCCCGGCCGGAAGCTCCGGGGCCATGTTCGGGGACGTGCTGGAGCTCTGGGCGGTCTCTGACCTGACCAAGGTCGATCCGCTGACCGGCGGCGTGCTGCAGGACGGCGACAACTACGAAGACCTGCCCGGCCTGCGCTCGGACAATCCGGTCTGGTCGGCAGCGGAAAGCAAGGTCAGCCTGCAGGCGGCCCGCGGCGAAGTCGTGGCTTTCCAGCTCGTGATCGGCCTGACCGGGCCGGGCAAAGTGACCGGGATCCGGGTGACTCCCACTGACCTGCAGGCAGGCGGCGGAAAGATAAAAGCCGGAGAAAATATCTCCTGCTTCCGGGTCTGGTACTTGGACGTCCAGCCGCGGCCGGAGGAACAGATCGGGCCGTGGGAGCTGGTCGAAGAGAAAGATCACCGGCCGGCCTGGCACGGAGATGCCTGCCTGCCGCTGGAGCCGCCGTTCGACGAGTCTTTCGATCTGCCGACCATGGACAACCTGGGGCCCGCCCAGAAGTTCCAGGCGGTCTGGATCGACGTTTTCGTTCCACCGGCGGCCGGTCCCGGTACCTACCGGGGCAGCCTTTCGGTCAACGCCGACCAGCTCGCCTCTCCCGCCCGAATCGCCCTCGAAGTGGAAGTCCTGCCGGTAGATATGCCGCAGGCGGTAAGCTGGACCGTGGAGCTGAACGGCTACGAATACGGCTTGACCAGCCTGATGGGCGTGGACATCGACCGGGAGAGGGAGCGTTTTTTCGAGCTGGAGCGCCTGGCGCACCAGATGGCCCATCAGCACCGCGGCACGCTCAATATCCTGCCCTACGCTCAGAACGGAACCGTCCAGCCGGTGGCCGCCCCGCCCTTGGAAGGCAGCGGGTCACAAGTCCGGGTGGCCTCCTGGAAGGAATGGGACGGCCGCTTCGCTCGCTACCTGAACGGCAAGGCCTTTACCGCCGGCGCCGGCTACCGGGGACCGGGAGCGGGTGTGCCCCTGGAGCACATGTACCTGCCGTTCCACGAAAACTGGCCCCTGCCCATCGAAAAGTACTATAAAGACTGGGCCGATCTGCGCGATCGCGGCCAGTACACCGCCTGGGCCAGGACTTCGCGTCCGCTCGAGGAGGCTTTCGACCCTGAATTCCAGCAGGGGATAGTGTCGGTCGCCAGGCAGTTTTTCGAACATTTCCGCCAGCAGGGATTCACCGGGACCAGTTTCCAGACCTATTTCAACAACAAGTACTATTTCAAGACCGGCTTTTTCGGGATGCGCAACGAAGGCCGGGGGAGTTCGTTCTGGCTCCTGGACGAGCCGGTGGACTACGATGATTATGACGCCAACCGCTTCTACCTGGGCCTGGTCAAAAAAGGCTACGATCTATCGCAACCGGGCAAGGTGAAAGCTCATTTCCGCACCGATGTTTCCCAGCCGGAAATGACCCGCGGCCTCTGGGATGGAATCTGCAATCTGTGGAATTCCAGCGGACTTTTCGATTTCGCCTCCACCGCCAGCTACCGCATGAAGCGCATTCCCGGGGAGAAGTACTGGAGCTACGGCGGCGGCCCCGGAGTGGCCGATAAGCTGATCCGGATGCAGACGAGCTTTTTCGGCCACTGGGCGATCGGCTCTGTCGGCGACCTGCCTTACTGGGACAGTCTACGCGGCGAGGGCTGGTTCAGGCCCAGCGACCTGGCGGTGTTCTATCCCGGAACCAATTATGCCCGCAGCGGCAAGAATTATCCCGGTCCCCTGGCCGGGATCAGGCTCAAGGTGATCCGCCGCGCCCAACAGGACGTGGAATACCTGAACCTGCTGGCGGCCAGGCCGGGCTGGAGCAGGGAGATGGTCCGCAAGGCGCTCGCCCGCTGGGCGGACGACCCTCAGGCGGCAAGGCTCTCGTTCTCCGGTCTGACAGTCGAGGAGCTTTTCAATCTGCGGCGGGCGTTGGCTGCCGCAGTCGCGGGCCGGTGACCGGCTGCAGGCGTAATTTGACAGGGAAAATCGTCGGGTGGGCAGGCTTATTTCTTCGTTCGGCTCGATCCGCCGGGCTTGCAATACGACCTTACGCGCGGCGGCCTGCCGGGGTCGCTGGTTTGGCTGAAATTTCCCGGAGATGAAAGGCGAAATCAGTTAAGCAGGCTGTTCAGTTCTTTGGAAACTTTGAACACCGCTTTCTTGCGGGCGGGAACCGTTACTTCTTCATTGGTTTTGGGGTTTCGCGCCTTACGAGCTTTGTGATTCTTGACCTTGAACGTGCCGAAACCGCGAATCTCGAGATGTTCGTTTTCCGCCAGGCAGTTCTTGATTTCAGTAATACACTGTTCGACCACGACTTTGATATCTTTTGCCGTGAAACCGGTTTTTTCGGCGACGATTTCGACGATCTCGGCTTTGGTCATAGGTCGTCTCCCGCTGAAGAGTGGAGGGTGGGAAGTGATTTGAAGCGAAGTATTTTACCGGTCGCGTGTTAGAAAGTATAATCGAGGTAGAGCGCTTGTCAAGATAGAAAAAGAAGTCCTGCGACGGACGGCCGGCAGGGCCGGAGAGATTCGTCGCTTTCTTGGTACATGGATTATCCCGATTCGAGTGGGGAGGGAACATGACGTCCGAAAGCAAGAGTGTAGGCTGGTGGGGGGAATACAAGCTTGCCGTCGGTGGGCGCGGACGCTGGAAGATAGGGCCGGCCACGGTCTGGGTCGAACGGGAAAAGTACGAATGGCGGATATTTTACGAGGGGGGAGGCGACCCGCAGGACAACGGGGTGGAGGTCGAGAGGGGAGGTGATAGAGCCGGCGCGCCGGGGGTGGGGGCAAAAATGACCAGGATCGGCTCGCGCGGCACCTCGGAAATTATCGAAATTCTCCCCGCCCTGGCCGACCGGCCGGTGGTGGTCCGCCCGGAGCACCCCTTTTACGTACTTCCGGGCGAAGAAGTGACTTTTTACGTCGGCACTCCGCTCTGGATCAGGATCATCGCCGGTCGGCAGCCGGCCGGCCTGATCGACCAACCGCTGCAACGTCCCTCGGACACCTGGTTCGGACCCTCGACCAGGGAAGGCGAGCTGTGCTACGCCAGCCGGATTTACGGCAAGCTGTCTGCGGGGGAAATAGCGTTCAGGCCCCACCGGGCACACACGGCGATCCTGCTGCGAAACCGCAGCGGCGAATCCGTGTTGCTCGACCGGTTCAACCTGCCCGTGCCGCACCTCTCGCTCTACCAGGGCCAGGCCGGAAACCTCTGGACCCAGACCGTCACGCTGGAGATGAGCGGCAGCGACCAGTCGGCGTCGCTGCGCCTGGGCGGTTCCGCGCCCAAGGCGGCCGGGGCGGCCAGGCACCTGGTCGGGCCCAGGCGGAAAGCGGATAAAAACATCCTCACCCGCACACTCGGTTACTTGATCGGCTGATTCTGTCGGCTGCAGGAGGAGTCAAATGCACGACATATTGTCATGGATAAGCGGGTACCTGACCCAGGAAAGGATTGCCATACTGGTGCGCGCCGGCGCGATCCTGGTGATCGGAATGGTTCTGGCCCGGCTGCTCAGCTCTGGGATCGCCGGAATGATGACCCGCTACACCGGCGAGCGCCACCAGATTCTGCTCAAGAAGATTTCCTTTTATCTTCTGGCCGGGATCGTGGTGGCCTACTCTCTCAGGGAACTCGGCTTCCAGATCAGCGTGCTCCTGGGCGCGGCCGGCATCCTCACCGTGGCGATCGGCTTCGCCGCCCAGACCTCGGCTTCCAACATTATCAGCGGCCTGTTCCTGCTGGCCGACCGGCCGTTCCAGATCGGCGACTTGATCCGGGTGGGCGGCACGACCGGGATCGTGGATTCGATCGAGCTGTTATCGGTGAAGCTGCGCACCTTCCAGAACGCGATGGTCCGGATTCCCAGCGAGGAGCTGATCAAGTCCCAGGTGGAAAACTTCACCTACTGGCCGATCCGCAGGGTCGACATCGAGCTGGGTGTGGCTTACAAGGAGGACATCGCCCGGGTCCGGGAAGTGCTTATGGAGCTGGCCGATAACGATCCGCTGTGCCTGGCCGAACCCGAGCCGCTGTTCATTTTCAAGGGCTACGGCGCCTCTTCGGTCGACTTGCTGTTCTGTGTCTGGTGCGCCAAGGATAACTTTCTGCTGTTGTCCAACAGTATCCGGCAGAAGATCAAGGAAGCCTTCGATGCCCGGGGGATCGAAATTCCGTTCCCGCACCTGTCGGTCTACCGGGGCAGTGTTACCGAACCGTTCCCGGTGGAGATCGTCGATAAGAGAAGTTGAAAATAAGGCTGGGGAGTTCGGCTGGACGGCCGGCCGCCCGAATGGCTCCGCACCGGTGGCGGATACCATCTCGGGGAAGCTGGGGCTTGTAGAGTTCTTAAGAAATGATTATATTTCTGCCGGCAACGTTCTACGGAATCGCCGGAACGGCCTTCAAAAGGCCGTTTTTTTTATGCAGCCAATTGTTTATTATGTAGTTACGCAGTAAATGGAAGGCAGCCGGACATGAATCACACCGCAGTGAATGAAAAACTGAGAAACGTCGCCATCATCGCCCACGTCGACCACGGCAAGACCACCCTGGTCGATGGTATGTTCCGCCAGAGCGGGCTGTTCCGGGAGGGGCAGGAGGTGAGCGAGAGGATCATGGACAACCTGGACCTGGAGCGCGAGCGGGGGATCACGATCGCCGCCAAGAACTGTTCAGTCCAGTGGCAGGGCGTCAAAATCAACATTATCGACACTCCGGGCCACGCCGATTTCGGCGGGGAGGTGGAGCGGGCGCTGTTCATGGCCGATGGCGCGCTCCTGCTGGTGGACGCCAGCGAGGGCCCGCTGCCCCAGACCCGCTTCGTGCTCCGCAAAGCCCTCGAATCCGGCCTGCCGGTGATCGTGGCGATCAACAAGATCGACCGCAAGGACGCCCGGCCGGCCCAGGTGCTGGATGAAATCTACGACCTGTTCATCGACCTGGACGCCACCGAACAGCAGCTCGATTTCCCCCTGCTCTACGTGATCGGCCGCGAGGGCGTGGCGAAGCGCTCCCTAGACGATAGGAGTGAGAACCTGGGCCCGCTGTTCGAGACTATCCTCGCCAAGCTGCCGCCGCCGGCCTACGACCCCCAGGCCCAGTTCCAGATGCTGGTCGCCGATCTGGGCTACAGCGATTACCTGGGCCGTCTGGCTGTGGGCAAGGTGGTCGGGGGTACGGCCCACGCCAAGGAGAGCCTGATCTGCCTGGGCGAGGGCGGCACACAGAAACCGCTGAAAATCAGCTCCCTGCAGGTCTACCAGGGCCTCACGTTCGGCCAGGTTGATTCGGCCGACCCGGGCGACATCGTAGTGCTGGCCGGGATCGAGGACGTGCGGATCGGGGACACGATTACCACCCGCGGCGACCCGCGTCCCTTGCCCCGCATCACCGTGGAAGAACCCACCGTATCCATGCGTTTCGGCATCAACACCTCGCCGTTCAGCGGCCGGGAGGGCAAGCAGGTCCAGTCGAACAAGATCCGCGAGCGTCTGTTCAAGGAGACACTGCGCAACGTGGCGATCCGGGTGGATGAAACCGCGGACCGGGACGCCTTCGTGGTCAACGGCCGCGGCGAGTTTCAGCTCGCCATCCTGATCGAAACCATGCGCCGGGAGGGTTTCGAGCTGTGCGTGGGCAAACCGGAGGTCATACTGAAACACGACGGCGGCCGGGTCCTGGAGCCAATCGAGCACTTTTTCGTGGACTGCGAGGAGAGCTTCGTGGGAGTGGTCACCGAAAAGCTGGCGACGCGCAAAGGGCGGATGACCAACATGGTCAACCACGGTTCCGGCCGGGTGCGTCTGGAGTACAGCGTCCCCTCGCGCTCCCTGATCGGCTACCGGGATGAGTTCCTGACCGACACGCGCGGCACCGGGATCATGAACTCCTATTTCGCCGGCTACGAGGAGTATCGCGGAGATTTCGCCACCCGCTTCACCGGCTCCATCGTCGCCGACCGCCAGGGCCGCGCCACCCCTTACGCACTCTACAACCTCGAGCCGCGCGGCTCCCTCTTCATCATGCCGGACGTCCAGGTATACGAGGGGATGATTGTCGGGGAGCACAACCGCGAGGACGACATCAACGTGAACGCCACGAAAGAAAAAAAGCTCACCAACATGCGGGCCGCCAACAAGGATGATGCGGTCATCCTGGCCCCGATCGTCCCGATCAACCTGGAGCGTGCGCTGCAGTTCATCCGGGAGGACGAGCTGGTGGAGGTGACGCCGAAATCGATCCGGATGCGCAAGAAAGTGCTCGATGCCCAGCAGCGCGGCCTGATACGGCTGGGGCGCGCCAAGGAAAGCCGCTGAAAGTGTCGGACAACAGCCAGTCACACAAGCACGCAGCCTTCGTCGGCTAACAGTTTCCTTCCAGAATGTCCCTCAACAGCGCCAGCACGTCGGCTATGGTGCAGCTGCCGTCGCCGTTGTAATCCGCCGCCTTGTTCTGCGGGTCTTTGATATACATCAGCAGCAATCCAACCACGTCGATTACGTTCGCGCGGCCGTCCCCGTTGATATCGCAGCTTGGCTGGAAATTTGCGGCAAGCGGCCCGATGTACCGCGTGGCCAGCACGATATCGTCGAACTGGACCTGCGCCTTGTTGTCGTTATACGGGATGTTGGGATCGTGGGGATTGTAATCGTTATTGAAAACCGAGTCCAGGTAATAGAGCAGCCAGAACCAGTTGATCTTGACGTCGTTGTTGGTCCGCCAGCGGAATCCCTCGAACGGCTGGGGATTGGTGTTGAAAACGCCTGACTGGCGGAAAACGTCTGTGAACCAGGTGCCGGTGATCGTACCGGGCCCGTAGCGGCCGATCAGCCGGCCGTCGATCCAGTAAGCTTCTTCACCGTCGTGCTTGTCCGGAGCACTGTTGCATTTGATCATTAATTCCACGCACTGCCATTCGTTGCGTTTGGCCTGCTCGGGTACGACCGGGCCGAACGGGTTGCCGTAATAGGGATTAGGTCGTCCATCGGGTACGCCCTCCCCAGTCTGCCAGCTGCGCATTTCGCACCAATACGAGTAGAAAAACCACGCTCCGGGAGGATTGACGACTTCCCGGCTGCCGAGATCCATGCCGGTGGAGAAGCTTGCCGCCCCGTCGGGCCGGGAGCCGGCCCCGCCCATCGGAAACCCGGGCGATTGATACTGGCCGCCCATGTGCACGAAATGATGGACGTAAGGGGCGTCCGCAGCGAATTTCACGTAAAAGCGGGCGTAAAGCTGATCGTAACCCTTGTCCAGCAGCTTCCAGAGGTGGCCGCCGGTGTCGTGTCCCTTGGTGGCGGTCATCTGCAGGCTCCGCTTCCCCGGGCTGCCGGGAACCGAGTCCTGGACGTACCACAGGACGCTGTAATCCGCGTCGCTGATTTGAGTCCAGCGCTGGCCCAGGTCCTCGATTGCCCCGCTCTCGAAATTTTCACGGAAAACGACCGCCGAATCCTGCTCGATTCCCACGTCCCCGGGGTAGCCGGCGGCGAGGCCACGAATTGCGGCCAGGGCGGGCTGGCTCCCGGCCGTGGAATCGTTGGCCGAGGAAGGATTGCTCTTGTTTCCGTACAGGGTTGATGCCGCAGCCGCTACGAGAGACGCCAGAACGGCCAGGGCCGCAATTCCGATTATAATTTTTCTCATGAGAATCTCCAGGAGTTACGTTACCGATTGGATCTGCCGCTGCCGGCGGCTTTCAATGGTCGGTTCGGTGAAAGCCGGCGCGGCAATGGAGCTCATCCGCCGGGAGTCGATTCCGGCCGGAGCGCTTTGCCAGGCTGACAAAGCCGTCGCTTTAACTTTACAATCACTCATCGGTGGATTCAAGTTTGTCGAACAGGCCCGGTTTCACGCCAGGCTTGATTCGTTACTAATCGGATTGTACTGTTCCCGGGAGCAAGCGGAATATGGCGGCATTCCGTCATTCGACCGCTCGAGAGCCGACAGCCGGACATTCGAACCGAAAGACTCGAGGAGGGAAAAAGTGAAATTGACCCTGATATCGCTCATTGGGCTTTTTCTGGCCGGAGCGCCTCTCCGGGCGGAAAACCAGAACTACCAGGCGCTGCAGAAGTATTTCGAACAGGTGACCAGAACCCGCTATGAATCCCTCTTCCGCGACATCGACAACCTCGGGCAGTGGGAGAAACAGCGGGAGAAGCTTCGGCTCGAACTCCTCGACATGCTGGGACTCGAACCCGAACACTCCGCCCAGCCCCCCCGCTGTACGATCACCAACCGCATTGAAAGACCGGAGTACAGCGTGGAGTGCCTGGTTTTCGAAACCGCGCCGGGGATCTACGTCACCGGGAATTTCTACGTTCCCAGACAGGGCGCCGGCCCGTATCCCCTGGTTCTCTATCAATGCGGGCACTCGCCTTACGGGCCGTACGGAAGCAAGGCCCGCTACAAGCATCACGGCGCCTGGTTCGCCGCCCACGGTTTCTGCTGTCTGATCATGGACACGATCCAGATGGGCGAACTGAAAGTCACACACCACGGGGTGTACTATCGCCAGTGGTTCGACCTGTACAGCCGGGGCTATTCGCCCCTGGCGGTGGAGCTGTTCAACGCCCGCCGGGTCCTGGATTATCTTCAGCAAAGACCCGAAGTGGACAGCACCCGGATCGGGGCGACCGGCCGTTCGGGCGGGGGAGTCACTTCCTTTTTCCTGACCCTGATCGACCCACGAATCGCGGCCAGTGCGCCGGTATCGGGAGTCTGCTCCTCGGTGGGGCAGGTCGAGGACCGGCTGGCGGTCGAGCACTGCGACTGCATGTACCCCATCAATTCGAAAAGCCTGATATTCTCTGAATTGGGCGCTCTAGCCGCTCCCCGGCCGATGCTGCTGTGCAACGCCACCGAGGACGGGATGTTCCCCATGCCGGCCTTCGAACAACTGGTGGATAAGATCAGGGTGATTTACCGGCTCTACGGCGCCGGGGACGCCCTGCAGAGCGCCACGGCTCCGGGTGGCCATCAGGACATCGAACAGATCCGCCTGCCGGTGTTCAATTTTTTCTTCAAATACCTGAAGGGAGTGGACACCACCTTCTCCGCCCAGGGTCCGGTCGATACCCTGTCGGCGGATCAGCTGGTGTGCCTGCGGGACGGCTATCCTCTGGACGAAAAGCTCACTTCGATACATAAAACTTTCATGCCGACCGCCAAATTCACCACCCCGCCGGCCGATCCCGCCGAACGGGAGCGTGCGCTCGGCTCCCTGGCCGATCTCCTGCGCCGGGAAGTTTTTCCATTCCAGCCGGCCGCGGACCAGGCCCTGTCGTGGGAATGGGGACAGGACAGCCGGATGTGGGGCCGGGTGTCCAGGGAGGTAACGATTCCATCCCTGGTGCAGATACGCGGCGCCTATTCCCTGCCCGAGCGCCTGCCGGAAGGTGCGGGCCGGCTGCCGGCCGTAATCGTGCTGCGGGATGAGCCGGAAACCAGTGTCTGGGATTATACTCCCTGGGAGGGCTACCGGTGGGGCGAACGGGCGGTGCTGATGCTGGAAACGACCGATGTGGGCAGCCTGGCGATCGACAATGACCTCCGCCATCACATGCAGCGCGAGGCGATGATCACCGGACGAACTTTCGATGGCATGCGGGTCTGCGACATTCTGCGGGCGCTGGCATTCCTGAGGGCCCAGCCGGAGGTCGACCCCCAGCGGATTACGATAGTGGGGCGCGGCGCTATGGGAGTCAACGGCCTGTATGCGGCCCTTTTCGACCGCAAGGTCCGCCGCGTGGTGCTCGACCGGCCCACGCCGAGCCATGAGTACGGGCCTTACTATCTGGGGATTCTGCGTTATACGGACATCCCCCAGGTGGTGGCGCTGATGGCGGGCCGGGTGCGTGTCGTGGGCGATGCCCCGGCCGAAATCCGTTCGGCGCTGTCCGCGGCCGCCCGGGAGGACCTGAGCGTTTTTCCCACCCTGGCTGGAGCCCTGGCGGAGTGAAACGTTGCCTTGTGCAGGCCAGGCCGGTCAGGATGTATTACAATTAGAGGATTGTCCCGTCTTCCTGTTCTCCTTAATCCGTGGCATCCCGGCCGGAGGTTAAAGCTCCCAGCCTTTCCGGTATTTCCGGACGAGCAGGTCATTGGCTTCCGGCAGGTTGGTGATCTTCATATTCCGTGAATCCCACTCGATTTTCCTGCCGACCCGCAGCGCCACCGCGCCCAGGCAGATCAATTCCGCGCAAGGCCTCAGGTTTTCGAAATTTCCGGGCGAGGGTTCGCCGCCTTTCATCGCGCTGATCCATTCATTGTCCCGGCTGCCTCCTCTTCCCCTTTCACCCTCGGCGGCCGGGGCCGCCCCCTTGAACTCGGCCATCTTCCGCTGAGGGATTATCTGCGGGTTGTTTCCCAGAAAGTCGCCGAGAATCTTCCCCTTGTCGCCGACAAACATCATTCCGCTGGCGGGCATCTCTTTCTTATCTATTTCCAGTTCTTCCGGGGTCGGCGGCCGCATTCCGCCATCGTACCAGAATATTTCGAGCGGCGGTTTGTCCCCCTTTGCGGCGAAACGGAATCGCATGGTGCTGGCGATGGGGAAGGAGACGTCGTTTTTCTGGACCCCGCTCACGTGGTCCACTATCTCGCAGGTAAAGCTCGGAGTGGCCTCCACGCTCGCCGGCGCCTCCAGCCCGAATGCCCGGAAAACCGGCCAGAGGCTGTAATTGCCCATGTCGCCCAGGATGCCGCTGCCGAAATCGTACCAGCCGCGGAATACGGCGTGGGTATAATTCGGGTGATAGGGGCGTTCCAGGGCCGGCCCCAGCCACAGGTCCCAGTCGAGGCCTTTCGGGACCGGCGGAGTTTCAGCGGGCGCGGCCGGCCATTGCGGCCAGATCGGCTTGTCGATCCAGTTGTGCACTTCCCGCAGGGTGCCGATCGCGCCCTGGTCGATCCACTCCTTGATCCGGTTGATCGAATTCCGGCTGCTCCAGGCCGACAAGTGCGTGGCCACCTTCATTTCCCGCGCGGTGTCGATCGCGAGCCTGGCCTCGTACATTATGTTGGATACCGGTTTATGCATCACCACGTGCTTGCCTTTTTTCATGGCGGCGATGGCAATGGTGGCATGGAGATGGTCCGGGGTCATTATTTTTACCGCATCCAGGCCTTTTTCCTTTTCCAGCAGCTCGCGGAAATCGGCATAGGACGAACAGCCCTTGTAGCTTTTCGAAGGCTTGTTTTTCGCATAGTAAGTTTCCACGATCTCCCGGCCGACTTCCCGGCCCGCCCGGATGCCCGGCGCGCCTTCACCCCAGGTGGGATTTTCCAGGAACCTGCGGATGCCGTCCCGGAGTCCGTTTTTAGACCAGTCCACGTAATCCGTGCTGTCAGTGTTGGGGTCGCAGACCGCTACCACCTGCACGTCCTGGCTGGGCAGGAGGCCGATCAGTTCCCTCAGTCCCTGGGTTCCCAGGCCGATATAGCCCAGGTTGATTTTGTCGCTGGGCGCGACGAACCCCGGCCCGCCCAGCACGTGCCTCGGCACCACCGCCAGGCCGAAAGTCGCGGTGGCGGCCGAACCCAGGAATTTGCGCCGGTTGATGTTGTTGGATTTCATTTTGACACCTCCGCTAATGAGCTGCACCAGGAAAAGAAAGTATTTATAGTTTTGACACCGATTCTTCCGGCACGTACGGTCTAATATTAAACCCGCCCGTACGGTATGGAAACGTATAGTTCGAATACCGGTTGTTTCTGTGGATACTTTTGCCGAACCGCACTGATAATCCCTCAGGCGTACCGGCAATAGAGATCCGGCCGGCGGCCGGTGTACCAGGGGTTGGCTTTTCTGGCCTCCAGGGCGACCACTGGATCGACATCGGCGTAGATCACGCCCTCGCTGTCCCAGATTTCCGTAATCAGGCTGCCGTCGTGGTTCGTGACGTTGCTGCCTCCCCGGCAGGTCCCGCCTCTTTCGTTTTTCCCGCAGCAGCAGGAGGCGGCCATAATCATCGAATTGTTTTCGGCGAGCGCCTTCACCTCCTCGTGCCCCCGGCTTCCCCGGTTGTTCAGCCAGAACAGCAGGCCGCAGCCCAGGTTGGCGTAGCAGCGGGTCATTTCCGGGAAATCGCCGTCGTAGCAGATCATCACTCCGCTCTTGTGCCCCCTGACCGGGAAAGTGACCAGCTCGTTGCCCGGTTCGTAGAAAGTCGGCTCGTGACGCAATCCCTTATCATTCCACCAGAGATGGGCTTTGCGGTAATTGGCGAGCACCCCCTTGGCGCCCACCAGCGTGGCGGCGATATGGAACTTTACTCCGTCTCGCTCGGTCAGGCCCCAGAGCACCAGGGCCGGGCTTCCCGCCAGCAGCGACTGGAAAGCCCGGCTGGTCGGCCCGTCCGTTTCCTCGGCCAGCTCCTTCAGGTTCGCCACGTAGCCCACCAGCAGCTCCTCGTGGAAGAGGATGATGTCCGCGCCTTTTGCCAGGGCCTGTTCGGCGAAGGCGAGGGCCTTGGCCCGGTTTTTCTCCACCGCTCCGGGCACGCTGTCCTGCTGCACCACCGCGATCCGGACCTTGCCCTCGGCCGCTTTATTTCCGGATACTTCGGCCGGGCCCGCCGGAGAAGTATGAGCGCCAAGTGCGAGCGCGCCCAGGCCCCCGGCGCCCGCCCTGATAAACCCCCGTCTCGATACCCTTTCTCTATTCATGGCTGCCTCCCGGGAATTGTTCTCTGGCGATACCTGTGCAATGGATACGGACATTCCGGCTCTCCCGGATTAACTTACACGTCCCCCGGCAAAAGACAAGTGCGCAATCAAAAGGCGCAATTTTCACCAGCTGGATTGCCTGCCAACGGGCATCTTCCGGCATCTCACCCGGCCGCCTCGACCTCCGCGCGCGATACCTGGCGGCCGCCCTCCAGCGTGGAAGCGTAGGCCATGAACGCGGCAATCGAGGTGTCGCGGCAGCTCGTGGCGTCCATCACCGGCTTGGTGCCGTTGAGGATACAGTCGTAAAAATGCCTGAACTCCCTGGCGGTCGAAAGGTCGTAGTCGTTGTCGATTTCGAAAGTGATCACCTTGGCCGGGGTGTTGTTCGGGTTTTCACTTTCCTTGAGGGACTGGCCCAGCTTGATGGTGGTGAACTTATGCTGGATGCCGACCGAGTCGAGATGCCGGGCCTCTTTCTCCCAGTAAATCTTCACGGTGCCGCCGTTACTCTCCACCGTGCCGTGGGTGCCCAGCAGCTTCCAGCCCGAGCCGTTGCTGGCGTTGGACAGGTGAGCGGTCCCTACTCCCAGGACTCCATCCTCCATCTCCCAGGCGCCCACGATACTGTCGTGGCTGTCCCGGCCATCCTTGTAAATCTGGACTTTGCCGTAGAATGAGGCGTTTACCGGCATGATTCCCAGCACTTCCCTCACCGCGTCTATCTCGTGTGTCACCACCTCGGTTAGCAGGCCGCCGCAGTATTCCTTGTAGAGGCGCCAGTTGAGCACCCGCTCCCATTCGGCCGGTAAATCGTCCCGCTTCCAGCTCTGGTTGCGGTCGAAATGAACGTAGAACTGGGTGATCCTGCCCAGGGAGCCTTCGGCTACCAGGTCCTTGACCATCTTGAGGGATTCGGCCAGCCGGCCCTGGTAACCGACAAGGTAGACTTTGTCCGGGTGACTTTGCACGGCGGCGAGCATCTGGTTCAAATGTTTCATGTTCAGTCCCATGCTCTTTTCGCTCAGCACGTGCTTACCGGCCTCCAGCCCGGCAACACTCATCGGCACGTGCAGGAAAAGCGGCGTGGCCACGACTACCGCATCCACGTCCTTCTGTTCGAGGACTTTTTCCCAGTGCTCGTAAGTCCGGACCTTGGTGTTGCCGCAGAGCTTTACCGCCTCGGCCAGATGCGGCGGATAGATGTCGCACAGGTCGGTCACCAGTTTTTCCGTCTGGCCGGAGATGGCGGTCAGCATTTCGCAGGCCCGGCTGCCGGTGCCGAGGAAGCCCAGGTTAATCCGGCTGTTCACGTTCTGGCCGCTCAGGATCGCCGGCGCTCCGATTACCGAAATGCCCGCCACGCCGACAGCCGCGGCCGAACTTTCTTTGAGAAAGCTCCGCCTTGAAAGAGTTTTTCCGAATGTCTTTTCGCTCATGAGTCCCCCCGGGTTTTATGAAAGACACTGCCTCAAACTTGAGCGGACATGAATCCTGAATAATCATCAGACAGATTCCGGCAGAATGAAGAGCCGGTCCTAATTTACCTGATCGGATAAGCTGGTCAATATGAGATATTCCGATTGTCCTAATGAATTGCCTTTCTCAATTGGGAAAAGGATTGTTAGAATATCGATCCGAATCACCGGGAGGCCCCCAGTCCCTTAGCCCGATCCATTGCTATTGGCTCGAATCTTCCATATTTTGACTGGTTCGTCGAACGGCGCAGATTCGAATACGGTCAACTGGTAAATGGATTTTTGATTGCCCTTGGTGTCGGCCCGTTCGGTCCGGCTTTTTGTGGATGGGTGAAGAATGTCCGAAGATCTCGAGAGAATTCCCCCGGGCAGGGTGGTATCGATCGATGCGCTGCGCGGGTTCGACATGTTCTGGATTATCGGCGGGGCCGAATTTGTCAGGGCCCTGGTCGAATACGCGGACATCCCCTGGCTGATGCCCCTTACCCGGCAGTTCTCCCATACGGATTGGAACGGCTTCACCTTTTACGACCTCATTTTTCCGCTGTTTCTCTTTATCGTGGGCGCGAGTATGCCGTTTGCGATCAGCCGCAGGCTCGAGCGGGGGGACAGCCGCCGGCAGCTTTACCTCCACGTGTTCCAGCGCTTTGTCACCCTGCTGTTCCTCGGCTTCATCTACAACGGGCTGCTGGATTTCGATTTCAGCCACTTCCGCTACACGGGCGTGCTTCACCGGATCGCGGTCTGTTATCTGCTCACCGCCCTGATCGTCATGAATACCGGTATCCGGGGACAAGCCCTGACCGGCGTGGTGATCCTGCTTTTCTACTGGGCGATAATGAAGCTGGTGCCGGTGCCCGGTTTCGGCGCCGGAGTTCTCACCCCCGAGGGCAACCTTTCCGCTTTTGTCGATCAGAAGCTGCTGCCGGGCGCGTTCTGCTGCTACAAGTTCGGTGACAACGAGGGGATCCTGAGCACGATTCCGGCGGTGGCCACCACGCTGATGGGAGTGCTGGCGGGGCACTGGCTGAGGACCGGGAAACCCGGCGCAGGCAAGGCGCTGAAACTGGCGATCGCGGGCGGGGCGAGCCTGGTTCTGGCGCTGGTCTGGAGCCCGGCTTTCCCGATCAACAAGCTCGTCTGGGCCAGCTCCTACGTGCTTTTCGCCGGCGGCTGGAGCCTGCTGCTGCTGGCGCTTTTTTACTGGATAATCGATGTGAGGGGATACCGGAAATGGGCGTTATTTTTCGTGGTGATCGGTCTGAACCCGATCACGATTTACGTAGTCCAGTCCCAGTTCGATTTCAACCTCGTCTCCAATATCTTCATCCGCGGCTTTATCGGTCACCTGGGCGCGTTCCGGCCGGTAACCGAGACCGCCTGTTATATCCTGTTCAGTTGGCTTTTCCTGTATTTCCTCTACAGGAAGAAAATCTTCCTTAAAGCCTGAAGCGGATTGGACAGGCCCGGGCCTGAAAATCCTGCACCACGCGATATCTTTCCGGGATTTGGCGGAAAAGGAGCTTCACTCGATGAACAGAATTCTCGCCCTTTGCACATACGGCTTTTTGTCGTTCGCCTGCTGCGCCCCCGCGCCGCAAGCCGAAAAAAAGTCGCCGGACGTTTTCGAGACACTCGACCTGCACGCCAGGTACAAGATGAAGATCTCCAATGACTGCTGCGCCTCTGCGGCGCTGGTCATGCGCGATGGAGCCCTCGTCTACGAAAAGTATTTCGGCGCTCTCGAGCGGCGGCCGGAGGCCGCGCCGGTGACAGCCGGGTCGCGCTTTCCGCTTTATTCGATCTCCAAGGAATTCGGCGTGGCGGTTCTCTTTTCCCTGGTCTCGGAGGGCCTGATCGGCCTGGACGATCCGGTAGTGAAATATTTCGATTACTTCCGCGGACCGGGCCCGGAAGGGACATTTGACCGGGGGAAGGTCACGATCCGTCAGTTGGCGAGCCACACTTCCGGAGTGACGATAAAAGGGGAAGAGGATGGCGGCAGCTCGCCTGATATTTCAAATGTAGTCCTGGAGTTCGAGCCGGGGACGGGCTTTCACTACAACGAGCTGGGCATGAAAATACTGGGGCGGATCATGGAGCAGGTGGCTGGCAAGCCCTACGAACAGCTTCTCCGGGAGCGGGTCCTGGAACCCCTGGGCCTGGGCAGTATCGGCTATCTGCGGCCGGGGGACGACCTGAGGGACATCGTGCATACCTGTGACGGCCTGGACTCCACCTTTGTCTCCTATTCGCCCGCGCCCTATCCCGGCTCGGGCCTGTTCGGCACGATGAGGGACGTGGCCCGCTTCGGACAGCTCTGGCTGGATGGCGGCAAGGCCGGCGACAAGGTCATCTTCAACGGGGAGCTGATCGGGCAGGCCTGGACCAACTACAACCACTCGGGCCAGCCCACCCCGGACACCGAATACGGCCTCATGTTCTGGCTTTCCTCGGCTGACCACGCCGCCTTCATGGCCGGTGCGGCGCAAAGCGTGGGAGCGATCCTGCCGGAGAAAAAGATGATCGTCCTGGTGGGATTGAACCAGTACGATGGCGGCCCCGGCTGGGGAAGGCCGCCGGTGGAACACTCGAACGTCGCCCGCCTGAGCCTGTACCTGGCCAATTTGATGGACCGCTGATTTTTCTGCTTCGCGGACACGGTCCGGGAAAAGGCGCCGAACTAAGCTTGGACAATGACCTTGAAGCCGCCGTAAGCCACGCGCTTCATGTCAAAGGGCATCGGCTTGTCTTTCCAGGCCGGGTCATTCAAGAGCGGGTCATTCATCGCCTTGGCGTTGACCCGGTCGCGGTGAGCCCGGGACTTGAACACGATAAACGAGAATATCACCCTTTCCCCAGGCTTGGCCTTGACTGTCCGCGGGAACTTGATGCCGGACAATTTCGAGCCGAGATCGTCATCGACGCACTCGAAGTATTCCAGGGCGCCGTACTTCCGCCAGACCTGTCCCGCCTTCCGGGCCAAACGCCGGTAGGCCTGCAAATTTTTATCCGGCACTGCCAGGATATAACCGTCAACGTAGCCCTTCACGGTCTCAGCCCTCCTTATTGACCTCAGCTCATTTTACCGGCTGCTTGGTGCAGACCC